>ENA-ORDP01001918-ORDP01001918.1-marine-sediment-metagenome-genome-assembly--contig:-NODE-1918-length-10703-cov-2.520943_pt1 | contig 10703 bp, 8 predicted proteins | sample MGYA00248627_ERZ508539 | MGnify/ENA primary metagenome ERZ508539 (study PRJEB26208, sample SAMN05571518) | marine sediment metagenome | biome: deep sea; feature: Hydrothermal vent; material... | reverse complement strand
AAAGAAGGATTCTTAGTATGGGTTTTTATAGAGAGATCTTCAAAGTTCCCATGGTCGGAACAAATTACCAACGTCATTTGTTTCGAATTTAATTCTGTAATTACCGTAAATAAAAAATCATCTAAAATTTTTAATGTGTATTCAATGTCGCCATTATATCTTCCGTGCCCGATATAATCAGTTAAAAAATATTCATACAAAGTAAAGGAATTATTCCCGGCGGCTTTTAATAAACGCCTGGCAGCAGTTTGAGGATGGATTATTCTAAGATTATAACCAAGGTTTTTATTCCAACTTTCATTAGTAATCTCCGCAGTAATTGCCTTGCCTTTGCGTACTTCGGTGACTCTATTTAACCGTACACCGCTTAATTTGCAACTTAAAGTAGTAACGTTTAATCTAGAATTACCGGTTTTAAAATAATCAAAATAAGCTTTAGGATAAGCATTTGCAAAGAAAACTTTTTTATCGTTATCCAAGTAATATTGGAAAATATTATCTTTTTTTATAATGGGGATAAGCGTCGAATATGGGTAAGGGCCAAAATGTTTACCAACAAATTTAGGTGCATTCATTCCGCAAAATATAGCAGTTTGACCAGTGCCGCTCTGCGGAAGGCCATCTACACCAAGAAGTGGGTCAACCGGAAATAAAAACCTTCCGTTGCTTTTGAGATAAGGATTTTTTAATGACGGAGTTTCACCGAATAATTCTTTAAAAGTTCTAAAACCAAATTTGAAAAAAGGATTGTACCGGTAATCCTCATTACCAATCCCGATTCCGTCTAAAAAGATCATTAACACTGAATTCATCAAAATGTTTATTTTTTCTTTGCGTTTTTATTCGTTGGAATTATTAAGTTATAAATCTATTCGAAAGAAATCATTACCGGAAAACATTTCTCAAGAAAACGAGAAACTGCAATTTTCCGGCTTTAATTTGTAAATAGTTTCCCGGTTTTATATGAACATTAATTCGAACATTCAGCCTTTTAATATGGACTTAATTATTTTTGTTTTCCAATCGACTCTTAAAATCGGAATATTAAAACTCAATTCAAAATAATTTACTTTAGCCGACGGATACTATGGATACGATATCATTTAGGAGCTGTAATTCGATAACCTATTTTATTCCACCCCGTTAACATGAACAATAGAAATTAAAACAATTGGGAAAATATTTAAAAGTTATTCAATTAATTGGTAAAATTTTAGTTTATCAAAGCAGTCTAAAATTGTTTCTACCAACAGCTCTGTTTCCGGATGAGGAATCAAGACTGAGCGATTAATTGCTTCAAGTACAGTTAGCATAATAAATATTAAATTTCGTTGAGAAATAATTGATTTTAGAATATCAGTCTTCTAAAAAATAATAAATTAATATTCCAAAATTAATCTGCAGTGCTCCCATTGTTATACCGCTGATCAAATCATATTTTCTTGTTTGATTAAGAAATTCACTCTTTCCGGTATTTTGATATTGTCCAAAATAATTATCCGCCTTGAGTTTAAAAAATGCAGTAGTCCCCCCAAGTATCACAATTGTTCCAATCAATATTTTAAAGATATTTCTTTCATAAATGGGTTTCTCAAATACTTTACCGTTAAACTTAAGATCTACAACCTTATTATAATTGAATTGATTAGATAAAATCCTTTTAGTTTCATAGCCGTTTTTTTCTAATCTTAAAACATCAAAGTTTTCAAAAAGAAAAAGCGGAGTATACCCTATTAGGGAATCCGTCTTATAAACAAAAGCATCTTCAGGTTTTGTACGCAGATAAAAGGCTTGGCGGAATTTATATGAAAAATTATATTTTTTACTTTTGTAAATTTTAAGTGTATCATAAATAACCTGCCGATTACCCCAGAGTAACGTATCGGATACAATCATTAGATAATATTTCCCTTCATTTAACCGTAATTTAACACTCCCCTTACCAACAATTTTTTTATTTATAAAAATCACGGCACTATCAGTGCTGCATTTGATGAAAACATCGGCTTTAGATTCTTGAGCTTTAACCTCAACGATTCCTAAAAAAGCTAAAGAAAAGATGACTAATAATTTAATAAACAAATTCATAAGCTCTTAAATAATAGTTATCATAACCAATAAATAATTTATTCCTCCAGAATACCGGTGTTAATTCTGCACGCCCGGGCAATTTCAATGATTTGATAATCTTACCCGATTTAATTTCTACAAATACAAGTTTACCTATATAGTCCGGTACTAAGATCAAATTTTTAGTAACTAATGGTGCTGCGTTTAATATCCCGGATAAATTTATTTCCCAATTTTTTTTACCCGTCTCTTTGTTGATAGAATACAAATTCCCATTTAAATTACCGACAAATATATTTTTATCATTAAATGCAGGAGTCATAACTATTCTTGCATGAGTTTGGAATTTCCATTTTAGCTTACCGTCATACAAATTAACAGCATACAAATTTCCGTCATTATTACCGATAAAAATTACCCCGTCTGAAATGGAAGCACCACTGTAAAAAGAACCTCCAAATTTTTTCTTATACAAAGTTTTTCCGTTTTTTTCATTAATAGCGATGATTTCCCCATTATCATTGCCAAAGACAATTTTATTTTCACTCAGTGCAGGAGAACTATGTGTAGCAGTGTTAGTTTTTGTTTCCCAAATTTTATTACCATATAAGCCAAATTTATAAACATTACCATTATCGGAGTTTAAAATGATACTATTTTTTGATTTAATTAATTGTGTTAGTACTTTTCCCTCGATTAAATATTTTTCATCTACTGAACCGTTGGCATAATCGTAGTAATACAGTATCGAACCATCTTTGTTTTCAGGAACAACAGCATAAATAACATAAAACTTATTTACCACAGGTGAAGTATAAACTGCACCCTTATATTTTAATTCACCTATTTCTTTCCCATTATTGATATCAAAACAAAATACCCTTCCGGATAAATCATTTACAAACACGTAAGGATTATAAACAGTAACCGATGAATTTGTGAATCCGCCGTGAGTTTCATTTTCCCATAGAAGTTTAACAGAATCCGTAACGGTTTGAGGAATGAAAAAATTGCGCGATGGAATTCTACCGAACATTGGATAAGGGTTTTCATCTTTAAGAACCTTGGTTTGGATATAAGACGAACTGCATCCCAGAGCCATAAAAACAAGGAATAACAATATAATAGAATTAAGAAGTTTCAAAAATCCCATCCAAAAAAGAATTGATAAAATAAACCCGGCTGAAAACGAGAAAAATTATCCTCAATTTTTTTACCGATATCATATCTTAAAACAATTACACCTAAAAGATTAATTCTTATACCGGCGCCGATATCGCCAAGAGTAGATTTATAGTTCGTATCCCATGCACTGCCGGCATCAAAAAAAGTAGCACCTCTAATTCCAAAAAACCCTAGATTAAGGAAAGGAAATTTAATAAGTAATTCGTTAATAAGAGGAAATCTGTATTCAATGGAAGTTATCCACATCTTTTCGCCTCTAATTGACCATCTGGGCCAACCACGCAAACTCCAGCTTCCACCCATAAAATATCTTCGGGCTTCTTTACCTTGGTTGTAAAACAGGGCAGTTCTAACAGCAAGAGCAGTGCTGTAACTTAATCTAAAATAATGACGATAATCTACGATCACTGAAAAATAATTAACATTACTATATTTTACATCGCCGGTATAGCCCAGCAAAACTCTTGCTCTAGTACCGTCCAAAGGACCGGTAGGTCCCCATAGAGAATTATCAAATACGTATGATAATGAATTACTTATTAACAAAGCTTTGCGTTCAATAATACCGGTTATTATTTGTTTATCAGAATTAATTACGGAAACATCTGCCTCAATACGTGCAAATTTAGATAATGGATAATTAAGTAGAAAAAATCCACCGAAACTCCGTTCGTAAAAGTATTCCTGTGATTGCCTTATATCGTATCTATTACCGCTAAAGTGAAATACACCATAGCCATAATTAGTTCTTCGTGCTAAATTGATCCTTTGTAATTCGATATTAAAACTTTTTAAGATATCGCTCTGAACTTGCGCAGTATTAAATATCAGAAAATTATAAATATCATTTCCTAAAAGATCACTTAAAGATAAAATAGCCCCACCGCGTGTTCCAAAGATAGGACCGGTGCTGACTTGACTCATAGCATAGTCCAGCGAATATTTGTTTTTATATTTATATTTTTCTTTTATGGAACCGGCTTTGATTACATTAGCAAACCATTGCCCATGTGCGGAATCAAACCTCATGGTTATTTTATTTATTAAATGATTCGTTGAATAATATTTCGTATGTTTATTTAAATTCAATTCATACAAATTCATGGCGGATTTTTCAAATCCTGCAAAAGCAATATGTGTGCTGTCAATGAACGATGGATCAAAAGCGCTGGTTACAAAACCGGATACTCTATTTACAATATTGCCGAACTTTCCATTTTTAATTTTAATTGACCAAAGATTCCGGACACCATCTATTTCCGATGTAAATAACAAATACTTTTTATCAGGAGAAATTCGAGGTGAATAGCTGTTTGTATTAAGATAAGTAACGTAACTAATTGAATGGGTATTTAAATTCAACAGAAATAAATTATACTTTTTTTCAAACTCTCCCGCCGTTCTGTCAGAGCTAAAAATAACTTGATTATCACTTATTCCAAAACACGGGTCTCTATCGTCATAATAATCGTTGGTTAGTCTAATTAATTTATTATTCAATAAATTGAAAATATAAATGTCGCTGAATCCTTTTTGATCAACTGCTTGAAAAACGACTTTATTACCGTCTTCGGAAAATTTTGGAGATGTAATTGTAATTAAGTCACTATCTCTAAAAGTTTTAAACACTCTTTTTTCATTGATTGAATAAAAATGAATAACATCCGTAGCACCCGATTTGGTAACAAACGAGATTATACCTTCTTTTGAAACATCAATTGCCGATTGGAAAAGATGGAATGCTTCAAATTTTTCACTTTTTTCTCCTTGTAGAACAAGTTCGGGTTTAACTATCTTCCTATTACCGGTATGAATTTGGAGACGGTACAACGAAGAATATCCGTCTCGATTGGCTACAAAATAAAGGAAATCTTTTTTTCCTACTTTAAAGAAAACAGGTGAAAAATTAAATCCGAAATCAGTTAATCGCTTTGATGCAAATTGTGGAGGAATTTCGTTTTTAATTAAAGGGTAATATTTCTGCTTCAGATAAAAAACCCAATTTTCGTCTATCTTCTTAATCGGTTCTCCAAGTGTATGTGCTATTACCTTGTTAAAATTAGAATACATCCAAAAATTATCTAGAAACTGCATAACCTTTTCGGGGCCGAATTTTTGTGCTACGTAATTCAGAAAATTTTGTCCCTCTTTGTACATTAAAAATGTTCCGTTTATCTGATAGATATTTTTCAGATTGACAAAATAATCATTTAACACAGCATCGCGCATCACCATTCTGGCTTGACCGTCAACCTTAGTAGACACATACTCGGCTAAACCTTCGGTAAACCACAACGGAGGTGATCTGTCCAATGAGATTCTATGATTTTTTAAAATCCTTATAAGTTTGGAAACCATAAAAACATGTACTAGTTCATGACGTATTACGTGCCTAAAATCGTGTAAGGAACCCGAATAAGGGATTACTACTCTTCCTTTAATAAACTCAAAGAAACCTCCTACACCTTCGGGAATAAAACCCGGTGTTATATTTGTCTGCTCAAATTGATTCTGAGTATTATAAAAGATAAGCGGAATGCGATGGGGAATTATGTAGTTAAATCTTATTTTATATTCCTTAAAAGTTTCTTCTGCAATTGCTGCTCCGATAGAAGCAATTTCCTCCATTCCACCATAATAATAAATATTGAAATGTTTGGTTCGCAGTACTTTCCAATGAAACGAATTATACTGCACTTTATTTCTACCGAAATAATATAGTTGAGCCGGAACGACACTCGAAAGCAGAATCAGAAAAATAAAAATATACTTTAATTTTCTATACAAAGGAAAGAAGCCTCTATCCGATTTTTTGAAAAGTTTATAATTTTAATAATAAGGACTAAGATAATTATTTATCGTGAAACTTCCTGATTATAACCTTTTCAGTAACAGGAACAATCACCGGAGGGCTTTTTGTCGGGTTTCTCCACGATAACAAGGTCCACATAACCTACTTTAATCTTTTCTTAAGTAAATTTATATTATCAATTTCAGTAGGATCGTAACCTCGAATAATAGCCAAATAGTAACTTATCCAATCTCCCAAATAAATTAAATCCATTATCCTTAATTTAAAATCTGATAGATTACTTTCAAGTGTAATAATTTCCGCATTACGTGAGGAGATCAATTCAGATGTAATTTCAAATCTTTTCTTAATTTGTGAATGATAATCTTGATCAATAATATTGATAACTTTTATTGATAATTGTTTATCCGTAAAAGATTCCCAGCCGATTATCTCATTATGATTCAACTCGGGAATCACATTATGAAACGCATGCAACTTTGAATTTTCATTAAATTGACATTTAATACGGTAACCTACAGCCGAAGTAAAATCTGCGGCTGAATAAATAATAGGAATGTATCCGTTAAGTTGTTCCGCATAATTATAGGCGGGATTATTTTCTTTTGAATATTCCTGTCCTTTATCTTTCCAAAGTGAAATTATCTCTTTTACAATACTATCGTTATTTTGAATTAAATTTAATTCTTGTAATAGCTTTAACAATGAAAACAAACTTAGTCCCAAAGCATAACGGGGCTGCAAACCCGGTAAGACTTTAATTAAAGGTAAATCATTTTCATTTGCAATTTCTTCCACTTTGCCACCGGTTGAAATGCAGATAATATTACAATTAATTTTTAGCGCTTTTTGAAGAACTTCTACCGTTTCCTCGGTGTTACCGGAATAAGAAGAAATCACCAATAGAGTATTTCGATCTAAAAAGGAAGGTAATGAATAATTTCTGTTAACGATAAAAGGAATATTAATTTCATTTCCTAAAAAATTTTTTATCAAATCGGCACTTATAGCTGAACCGCCTAGTCCGGAAACAACAATGGAGTGGAAATTTATATTTTTAAGAGAACTTAAATCAAACTTATTGTTCCATGCAAATTCAATTTGTTTATATGAATTTATTAAGGTATCGAACTGATTTTGAGGGTCATATTTAGCTACATATTGTGATATATTCATATTCATCCTTTATATTATATTTCTGGTTCTCGTAATTGTATTATCTTTGAAAAACCTTTCGATTCTTTCGATTATTTCTTTTTCCGTTGAGAATGAAAGACATTCTTCAGCCAATTGTTTAGCATTACTGTATGAAATAGTTCTTATAATTCGTTTAGCATACGGTATAGTTGTTGGAGAAAGGGATAATACAGTTAAACCCAATCCTACAAGAAGAGGAATTGCAAGAGTATCAGCCGCCATTTCTCCGCAAATGCTTACTGTTTTGCCTTCTTTATAAGACCCATTGATAATATGATATAGAGTTCGAATTACGGCAGGATTAAATTCTTGATATAAATCTGCAACAAGATCGTTTCCACGGTCAACAGCAATCAGATATTGTATAAGATCATTAGTACCGATACTTAGAAAATCCACCTCACGGGCAAATTGTTCGATTAGAACAGCCGCGGAAGGCACTTCCACCATGATACCGGTTTTAAGGTTTTTATCGAAATTAATATTTTCGTTTTTAAGTTCTTCTTTGCATTCTTTGATCAGGGCTTTTGCTTCTCTCACTTCAAAAATAGTAGATACCATAGGGAGCATAAAATAGATATTTTTTTCTTTACTAGCTCTTAAAACAGCTCTAATCTGAGTTTTGAACAAAGGCTTGTTTTTTAGTAAAAGTCGAATTCCTCTCAATCCCAAAAAAGGATTAGGTTCAGTGAAATCTAATATTTTAAACTTATCGCCTCCAATATCAAAAGCCCTAATTGTTACTGTGTCCGGATAAATTCTGGAAGAAAGATTAGCATATATTTTTGTTTGTTCATCTTCGGTTGGAAATTCTATTAATTCATCAAGAATTTGTTCTGTACGGTAAAGACCTATTCCTTTAGCACCATTGGTGAAAACCACATCCATTTCACCGGTAACATCCACATTTGCCATCAATGTAATTTCCCTACCGTCTGTGGTTTCAGCAGGTACATCTCTTAATTTGAGTAAGCCCTGTTGCAGCTCGGTTAATTTCTTCGCTTTACGTTTAAAGAAATCCAACTGTTCTTCATTAGGATTTACAATTACGTATCCATGAAATCCATCAACAATCACCGTATCGCCATCTTCAATTTTAGAAGTTGAGTTGTGAGTTCCTACAACAGCAGGGATATTCAATGAACGAGAAATAATTGCTGCATGAGAAGTGAGACCTCCATGATCAGTTACGAAGCCTTTTACATTGCACCTTGAAAATAATATCATATCGGCAGGTGTAAGAGTATCGCTTATTATAATCATATTATTCGTTATTTGTGATTCCCATCCTTTTTTCTGCAAATTCCTGATGATTCTATTTTTAATATCTTCAATATCATGTGCTCTCTCATTCATGTAAGATTCGCTAAAAACCGACATTCTACGCTGATACTTGGATATTTCATCATGGACAATAAATTCCGGTTGTTTTTTTTCCTTTTCAATACGCTTTAAAATATTTGATTTTAAAACAGGATCATCTAAAATCATCAATTGGGCTTCAAAAATAGATGCTCTGGTACCTTCCATTTTTTCGGCAGCAAGCGCAAAGATTTTATTCAATTCTTTTTTAGACTTAGTTAAGGCTTCTTCTAAATTTTTTTGAGCTTCAATAACATCGGTTATAGTACCTTGATTGATTACAAGTTTTTCCTTCATAAAAAGATATACCTTAGCAATTGCAATTCCGGGCGCAGCCGCCAATCCGGCAATTTTATTATCAGCTTCTTTAAATATTTGTGAGAAATTTTTCACAGTTCATCAAATCCTCTATTAAAATAATTAATAATTTCTTTGGCAGCTTGTTCTTCGTCAGGACCATCAAAAGTAAGTTTCAGTTCCGAACCCATTTCGGCTGCGAGAGTCATTACACCAATTATACTTTTCCCATTAATGTTCATACCGTCTTTTGTAATATAAAAATCGGATTCATATTTTGCAGCCATTTTAACAATGGTAGCGGAAGGACGTGTATGCAATCCTGCTTTATTGCAAATTTTAACGATTTTTTCAATCATTAATTTTATTTGTTTCTATATATTAATGAATTTGCAAACCAAATAAAGAGTTCACGGTTATTTTTATCTTTCAAAACACATAATGAGTTTATAGCTCGTTTAGAATATTTTTTTATAGCAAGTCTTGCTTCTTTCAGAACACCAAGTTTAATATAAATATTTTTATATTTTTTTATTTGATTCTTTTTAATTCCTCGACGTTCAATAACTTTTAACAAATCATTTTTAATAGAACCCTCTGCTTTATTTAATGCAGATAAAAATAAAAAAGTTTTTTTCCCTTCCACCAAATCTCCACCTACAAACTTGCCGAATTTAGTTTCATCTGCCGATACATCTAATAAATCATCATGAATTTGAAACGCCATCCCGATGTTCCTGCCGAAATTAGCCAAAGCTTTTATTTCGGCTTCCGAACCATTGCCTAAATAAGCTCCTACTTTACAACACATTTCAGACAATGCCGCCGTTTTTTTCCGAATCATCGTTATATAATTATTAATTGAAACATCATTTTTAGTTTCGAAATCTTTATCCATACTTTGTCCTTCGCATACTTCTACTAATCCTTTGGTAAAAGCGGAAAATATTTTTTTTGAATTCCCATTACAATCTTTTAATAATAATTCATATGCAACAGAAAGCAAGCTATCGCCGACAAGAATAGCAGTATTTGTATTGTACAATTTATGTACCGTAGGTCTGCCCCGTCTTTTATCGGCGTTATCCATAATATCGTCATGAACGAGAGTAAAATTATGCAATAATTCAACTGCAACGGCGGCATTATAAGCCTGATTAAAATTACCTCCTACGGCTTTTACAGAAAAAAGGACTAGTAAAGGACGAATGCGTTTACCTTCTCCTTCTATTATGTAAGAAGCAGGTTCATACAATGAAATCGGTTCTCTATTACCTAATGACTGTTTAAGTTTTTTATCAATTTTTTTTCTTCCTCTTTCATAAAGAGAATAATATTTATTGTTTTTTCCCCCTATCAATAAAGTTCTCCTTTCCTAACTAATTTATTTTTTTTAAGCTCTTTTAATGAAGAAGGCTCGGTTAAAAACATAATTTTTTTAGCTACTTTAAACCAACCGGTTATCAAGTTTACGACTCCTTCGATTCCATTCTTATCTAATTGTTGCAGAATTATTCCGGCGGTAGCAGTTATGCCTGTACCCAAAGCAAAAGCTTTTGAGCTGCTTTTGCAGAAATTCCTGAACCGACTTTTTTAACTATCACCGGTAGATCTAAATATTTAGCCAATATTTCCAAGTACCGGTATATTCGTGATATTTTTCCAAATAATCTTATAACTAAAATAATATTTATTATTTCCAAGTGCCTGACTTGGCTACCTACGCTTAACCTGGACAAGCCGGAACCAAAAAGGGATTTATATTGAAAAATTAACAGTA
>ENA-ORDP01001917-ORDP01001917.1-marine-sediment-metagenome-genome-assembly--contig:-NODE-1917-length-10704-cov-4.130435_pt1 | contig 10704 bp, 12 predicted proteins | sample MGYA00248627_ERZ508539 | MGnify/ENA primary metagenome ERZ508539 (study PRJEB26208, sample SAMN05571518) | marine sediment metagenome | biome: deep sea; feature: Hydrothermal vent; material... | reverse complement strand
TAATAAATAGAGGTCTATAAATCGTCCTCACATTTTGTTACGCATCCTTGCACAACTACAACTGGCCCACCTTTGGCCGTTTTTTGTATTGCCATTACTTTGTTAATTTGGTTAATGGTAGCATTGGTTTTATGTGCAGTTTGTAATGTAGTGTCAAATTTTTGAGTTTTTGTTACTTCCTGTCCTTTAACGTTTGCAAAAGATGTGGCTACTAAAAAAAGTCCGAATAATGTTGTTGCTAAATTTTTCATAATAATAGATTTTTTAAATTAAATATTTTTTTAAAGAATGAGATTATTTCAAATGTAAAAAGGATTTTTAGATGAGAGATTTTTTAATATTCGGGCATAACTATATAGGCGATGTTTTGATGCTTACTCCGGCTATAAGGGCATTAAAACTTAAATTTCCGGAAAGCAGGGTTATCCTCGTCGTATCCCCCGGCGCCTCACCGGTTTTAAAAAGAAACCCCGATATATGGAGAATAGTAGAATCCGGTAAAATAAAGGGGATAATGGGCATATTAAATCTCTTTTTAAGGTTAAGAAGGCTAAAATCGAAAGAGTTGGGTATAACAAAATTTTACATATGTATTAATTTTTTGACGTCTTTTAAATTTTCCGTTATCGGTTCTTTACTCTCAAAGAAACAGATTGGGCAGGATAAAGGCATAAATAATATTTTTCTTCACGATAAAATAAAGTTCGAAAAAAGCATGCATAACGTCGATAAGTCTTTAAAATTTATCGAACCGTTTTATATTTCCGAAAAATACTTTAGCAGAGATTATATTTATGAAGTAAGCGAAAAAGACGTTAAAAATGCAGAAAATATTTTGAAAAACTCCTTTAACGATTACGGTCGCGTTGAAAACTTTAAATTTGTCTTGTTTTCTCCCTGTTCCACAAGAAAATCAAAGGAAGCGAACCCGGAGCTATTTTCGCTTTTTGCCGATTATCTAAATGCGAGAGGTTTTTACGTAGTTATCTCCGGAGCTAAAAAGAATGTAGAAACCTCTAAAAAGATATATGAAATGATTGAGAATAAATATATGAGTGTTAATTTGACCGGTTTAACCGATATTTTTATTCTCGGTGGTATTATTAAAAAGGCGGCCCTTGTCGTATCCGTAGATAATGGGGTTATGCATATGTCGTCGGCTATAAAAACGCCGTTGATAGCCCTTTTCGGTTCCACGGACCCTGCAATTTGCGGTCCGATAATGTCTGACAAAACTTACGTAATAGATAAGAAAAAGGAATGTTATCACTGTTTCCGTAAAAACTGTTCCGGAGACGGATTTGGTAAAAAGGGCATTCCGGACTGCATGGATTTTATAATGTTGAACGATTTAGAAGAGGGGGCGAAAAATTTACTCAAATGAGAATATCCGGTTTTACTTTCATTAGGAACGGAATTTTGATGGGGTATCCCTTTAGGGAGTCGATAATGTCGGCACTTCCGTTAGTGGACGAGTTTGTCGTCGTAGTGTGTGAAGGCCGGGATAATACTCGTCTTGAACTTAAAAAGTTACAAGAGAAAAATCCGAAGATTAAGCTGATAGATTCAGACTGGGAAGTTAAAAAAAAAAGCGGCAGTATTATGTCTGAAAAAACCAATATCGCCGTCAAGAATATTACAGGCGATTATGGTCTATATGTTCAGTGCGATGAAGGAATTCATGAAAAGGATTATGCAAAGATAGCGAAGATTCTAGAAGATAATATGGGGAATAAAGATGTAAAAGGGTTTGTTTTTGATTACATTCATTTTTTCGGCGGGTATTTCTCCTATGCGAAAAAATCAGAAAGAAAATTCTTTTACGATAAGGAGGTTCGCATTATAAGAAACGACGGAACGGTTTATTCATGGGGAGATGCGATGGGATTTAAAGATATAAACGGTATAAAAATAAATATTGAAAATAAAAATGCCTTATCTATCGGCGCCGATATGTACCATTACGGCAGGGCTAAGAATCCTGCCGATATGTACAAAAAAGATAGGGAGATGGAAAAACTTTATAATTTAAAAATAATAAACAAATTAAAGAATTGGGTCTCCAATTATGATCCTCGTGTCGATAAATATATATATTCCGATTTCGGATGGCTTGAACGCGTTGACAAGAACGATTTGGAATTTCATCCGTTTTCTTTTAGGGGTCTTGCTTCAAAACAGGATTGGGACGTGGACGACTTTAAGACATTTATGCGGGAGAAAAGGGGTATTTCTCAGTTTTTTAGAATGATTATCTATAGATTGGTTAAGGATACGATTAACGAAACTTCAAATGCGGTAAAAAAGATAAGGGTTTTTTTGAAATTAGATAAAATAAAAAAGACCGGAGATTAACTAATAATCGATAAATTAATATAAAATGAAAATTCTTGAGATTGTTACCCCGTCAAATATAGGCGGGGCAGAAAATTACGTGTCTAATTTATCTAAAAAGTTCCTGGAAAACGGGCATGAAGTCTTTATTCTGTCCTCTAATGCCGGAATTAATAAAAAATCCGTTTTATCAATATTTGATTTCTTGAGTAAAAGCGGCGTGCCGTTTAAGATTTTAAATATCAGTTTTAAATATAGTCCTATTGCGATATTAAAGATTGCATCTTTTATTAAACAAAATAAATTTGATATAATACATACTCATTTGTCTAAGGCAAATATTGCCGGTGCATTAGCCGCAAAAGTTTCCGGAATGAGATCTATTTCAACCGCTCACGGGCTTAATAAGAAGTCCCAATATAGGTATGCCGGTCTGGTAATATGCGTATCCGATGCCGTGAGAGAGAATCTTTTATCGCAAGGGATGAGCAGTGAAAGCCTTGTAGTTATACATAACGGCATCGATATCGAAAAATTCAGTTCGGAGACAGAGGGTCTTTTAAAAAAAGAAAGCGTAATTAATGACGCAGGTACGGCTATCGCCGACGATAGCCGTAAACACAGGTTTAACGTGGGTATTATTGCAAGACTTTCCCGTGAAAAAGGGGTGGGGATATTTTTAGACGCCGCAAGATTCGTTTTAAACGAAATACCGGAAGCCAGGTTTTTTATTGCGGGGACGGGTGTTTTAAAAGATAATCTTATAAAAAAGGCTAAGGATTTAGATATTTACGATTCGGTATATTTCTTAGGCTTTGTTGGAGCAAGCCTTGTTCCCTTTTTGAACGAACTTGACGCAGTGGTTTTTCCGTCTTTAAAGGAAGGATTGCCGCTTTCCCTATTGGAGGCTATGGCTATGGAAAAGACGGTAATAGCGTCCGATGCCGGGGGTATGCCGGAGGTTGTCGAAGACGGAAAGAGCGGCTTTATCGTAAAAAGGGGTGATGCCGGCGTTATTTATCAAAAGTTGATTTCCGTCTATAACAGCGATCATGCCATGGCAATGGGTAAAGAGGCCAGAAAAACAATAACGGAAAGATTTAATATAAACATTTGTGCAGATAAGACGCTTAAACTTTTTCAATCTTTTACATCCGCATCGTAGCCTTAAAATAATTTAATTATATATTAAAACGTGGATATGACTGACGATAATAACAACTATAGCGGCGAAAATCCGTTAGACATAGTAAAAAGGTTCAATAAAGCAAGAATACTTGTCGTGGGAGACATTTTAGTAGATCATTTTATTTACGGGAACGTAAGCAGAATATCTCCGGAAGCGCCGGTTCCGGTCGTTAACGTTAAATATGAAAAACTGATGCCGGGCGGGGCGGCAAATGTTGCAAAGAACGTAGCCAAGCTCGGTGCCGCAGTCTATATAGCGGGGGTAGTGGGAGACGACTATAACGGGAATGAGTTGAAGCGGTTGGTTAACATAGGTAACATAAATTCATCTTTCATATTGACATTAAATAGTTTTCAAACTATTATAAAAACGAGAGTAATTGCACACAATCAGCAAATTGTCAGATTTGACAAGGAAGATAACGGAAAGTTCACCGGTAGGGTTTACAAAACGCTATTGACCGGCATTAAGCAAATAATCGATGATATAGACGCCGTTATAATATCCGATTACGGCAAAGGGCTTATAGAAAGTAAATTTTTCTCTTCTTTAGTAAACTTTTTAAGAGACAAAAATAAATTTATAGCGCTTGACCCGAAAATCGAAAATTTTAAGTTTTATAAGAATGTTTCTATATTAACGCCTAACATAAATGAGGCTTCCGGCTGTTCCGGAGTCAAAATAGAAGACGATAAGACTCTCGAAAAGGCAAGCAAAATAATGATCAAAAAAGTGAAGCCGGATTATTTACTTATAACAAGAGGGGAGGCGGGTATGTCTCTTTTCTCCGGCAGTAATAATCCTCTTCATTTGAGAGCTCGGGCAAGAGATGTTTATGACGTAACCGGTGCCGGAGATACCGTTATTTCTACCCTTACGGTAGCGCAGAGTGTCGGGGCCGGTATTTTTAATGCCTGTTATATTGCTAACGCAGCCGCAAGTATAGCGGTGTCTCAGCTTGGAACATATGCGGTCGGGGCGGACGAGCTTATTGGCCTTTTAGCATCGGAATAGCCAACGGTAGAAGCCAAGCAAGGGATGAATAAAAATATGAAAATACCAATGTTTATTAAGATAGGGTTTGGAAACGTAGTATCACGAAACAGGGTTGTAGCCGTCGTGTCTTCAGGGTCGTCTCCCATTAAACGACTTAGGGAAACCGCAAAAGACGAGAACCGTTTGATAGATGCTACCGAGGGCAGGAAGACAAGGTCCGTTATAATTACGGATTCGGGACATATCGTGCTTTCAGCACTAAACTCGGCTACTATTATTATGAGAATGGAAGATAAAGATTAATTGCCGAAATATGAGGAAAGATTATTTATGGATGAGATTTTACATCTTAACGGCAAGCCCAAGGGTTTTGTTTTTGCGGTGTCTGCCCCGTCGGGTACGGGTAAAACCACTCTTTGCAGCATGCTTTCCGTAGAATTCGACGATATAAAGCCGAGCATTTCTTATACTACGAGAACTAAGAGAGAGGGAGAAAGAGACGGAGTAAGTTATTATTTTATTAATGACGCGGAATTTGATAAAATGATAGAGAAAGGCGAGTTTATAGAATGGGCAAATATATTCGGAAAAAGGTATGGTACGGCATATAAGTCGGTTATTGCAGATAGCAACTCCTTATTCGATATGTTGTTGGAAATAGATGTTCAGGGAGTCGAGAGGCTGATAAAGATCTACAGGGGTATTAAAAATGCAAATAAATTAGTTACCGTATTTATAACCCCTCCGTCATATAGCGACCTACAGACAAGGCTGCTAAAAAGGGGGGGTATGAGCGAGGAAGAATTGAACTGCAGGATAAATATTGCCGCCGCGGAGGTTGAAAAGAGCGGTATTTACGATTATGTTATTACAAACGATGACTTAGATGAGGCATATTTAAAATTAAAATCTATAGTTATTGCCGAGAGATGCAGAAATAAATTTAAATTAGATTAAAATTAAATTAGAGGAGAAACTGTTAAATGGCAAGAGTTACTATTGAGGATTGCTTAGTAAACGTAGAAAATAGGTTTGCACTTGTAATAATAGCGGCAAAAAGAGCGAGGCAGATTATGGAGGGTGCAGAGCCTAAAATAGACAGCAAAAATAAACCTATAGTTATTGCCCTAAGGGAAATAGCGAGAGGCTATGTCGGCGTAAAACAAAAAATCAAATAGTATGGACCCGGACGAAAAGCTTGTTACCGTTATCAACCCTTCCGGCGATTTTCTTTCGCTAAATAGCCTCATAGAACTTTTTAGAAGCAACATAAATAGCATGGACGACGTGGTTATAGAAGAAATACACGGCGAAAAATTCAAGTTATTTAAAAAAGCCTATAATTTTTCTAAAAAGGTACATCATGGACAAAAAAGGTTCTCGGGAGAGCCTTATCTTACGCATCCGATAGAGGTTGCGGCTATTGTTGCCGGCTTAAGGATGGACTGTCCCTCTGTTGTTGCGGCACTGCTTCACGACACCGTAGAGGATACCTTGACTACGTTGGAAGACATAAAACGGGAGTTTGGAGAAGAGACTGCGTTTATAGTGGGCGGGTTGACCAAACTCGGCAAGTTGTCTTTTAAGAGTTCCGAAGAGCTTGAGGCGGAAAATATAAGAAAAATGATAGTCGCAATGGCGAAGGATATCAGGGTCATCGTCATAAAGCTGGCCGATAGGCTTCATAATCTACGAACCTTGAGTTTTTTGCCGAAGGATAAGCAGATTAAAATAGCCCAGGAAACATTGGATATTTATGCCCCGCTTGCCAACAGACTCGGAATTTTCTTTATCAAAAGCGAATTGGAAGACTTGTCTTTTAAATATTTAAATTCCGAAAGCTATAAGGATTTGACAGCTAAGGTAAATAAAAAAAGGATAGAGAGAGAAAAATATATCGAAAAGGTATCCGATATTCTTATGGCAAATTTAAAAAAGCACGGACTTAAGGCTGAAATCTATGGAAGGCCCAAGCATTTTTACAGTATTTACAAAAAAATGATAGGACAGCATGTCAGTTTCGAGGATATTTATGACTTATTAGCATTAAGAATCATAGTCGATACCGAAACGGAGTGCTATGAAGCCTTAGGTATAGTACATTCTATATGGAAACCTATTTCGGGTAGAATTAAAGACTATATCGCAATGCCTAAAGCAAATTTATATCGTTCTTTGCATACCACGGTAATCGGACCGGAGGGGATGAGAGTAGAGATTCAGATAAGGACCAAGCAGATGCACTTTATCGATGAATTCGGTATAGCCGCCCACTGGAAGTACAAAGAAGATATGCCCGTAGAAAAACAAGATTTAGACCGGTTTAACTGGTTAAGACAGCTTGTAGAATACCAGAGAGAGCTTAAAGACCCGCACGAGTTTTTAGACAGCGTAAAGATAGACCTTTTTCAGGATGAAGTTTATGTCTTTACACCAAACGGGAAAGTTATCGCCCTCCCTAAGGGTTCTACGCCGATTGACTTTGCGTATTACATTCATACCGAGATCGGAGATAAGGCTACGAGTGCGATTGTTAACGGTGTTATCGTTCCGTTGAAGTATAAACTGTCTAACGGAGATATAGTGGAAATTATTACAAAGGAAGGACACTATCCTTCAAGAGACTGGTTGGGATACGTAAAATCTTCAAAAGCGATATCAAAAATAAGAATTTACATAAGGCAGACGGAAAGAGACGAGAGTATCGCCTCCGGAAAGGAAAATTTAGAAAGAGAATTTAAGAAGGTTAATAATAAAACAATTAGCTTTAAAGAGTTGATAAATCAATCGTTACAAAAACTTTCCCTTAAAACCGACGATGATTTGTTTGCCGGAGTAGGCTATGGAAAATATGCCCCTTCCTATATATTCTCGATGGTTATGCCCGGTTATAAAAAAAGAAATAAATTATCGCTGATTACCAAGACCACCGGTATCGTAATAAATAGAATAATCAGAAGGATAAAACCCGGTGCAGGGAGAGGCGCTGCCGAAACTTTCGGCGGAAACGGGGCTGTCGTGTCCTCTTTCGACGGGGATTTACTTTACAAATTAGCGGGTTGTTGTCATCCTATCCCGGGGGACGATATAGTCGGATTTATTTCAAAGGGACGCGGGGTCATAATCCATAAAACGGATTGTAAGAATATAATCGGCATGGATGAAAGCAGATTTATACAAGTTGATTGGAAAAAGGCTTTAGAACGGCAGTCGTCTAATCGGGAGTTTTTTGAAACGAAGATAAAGATCATTACCAGCGATAGGAAAGGGATCCTAGCCGGTATAACCTCTTTGATTTCGGAAAAAGGAGCTAATATTTCTAAAGTACAGGTCAGGACTATTAAGGACGAAAGGGCTGTCCACTTGTTCGACATAGAGGTTAAAGACGACAAGCAGGTAGAATTGATCCTAAACGGAATAAAATCGGTCAAGGGCGTGATAAAGGTTAACAGAGTGACGGGATAAGGAAAGTAGTAGGGGGGTTGACAATTTACCAATTAAATAATACAATTGACAGACCGTTTAAAGTGATAGTATTTTATACTTATTTTTGAACAAGAGGGGAATATTAACATGTCAAGAGTTTGCAGTATTTGCGGAAAGGGTATCCAATACGGTAACAAGGTATCGCATGCCAATAACAAGACTAAAAAAGTATCGCTTCCTAATTTACATATCGTTAAAGCTGTTGTTTCTAAAGGCGGAAATAAGAAAATTAAGGTTTGTGCAAAGTGTATCAAGGCGGGTAAGGTTATAAAAGCGGTTTGATTCGGCGATAATTTATTTGCTTAAAAATGCTATATGTTCCATATGATATGTTCTCGGAAACATATCTATCAGATTTATTTGTTCCAGAGTATATCCCATTTTTACAAATGCCTTTAAATCTCTCAAAAGCGTAACGGTATCACACGAAACGTATATTACGAAAGCCGGATTTAATTTTGCTATTTTAGGTACCAGACCTTTAATTCCGGCTTTTGGCGGATCAAGGACGATAAGGTCGTAACGGGCCATTTTCTTATCAGCCTTTTCTATAAAAGTAACGACGTCCGACATTATAAAATTAATATTTTTAATATTGTTTAATTTAAGATTTTTTTCTCCGAGTTTGATCGAAAAGCTATTCGCTTCGATCCCCGTAACCGTTTTTGCATAAGCTGCCAAAAAAAGGGTAATATTTCCATATCCGCAATATAAATCCAATACGTTCTTGAAGTTTATTCCGATGTTTTTAATATATCCGGTAATTATGTTTATTATGTTTTCGTTCTGTTCTTCGTTTACCTGAATGAAAGAGGGGAGGGCATACGCAAATTTTTTATCTTTCAGAATAAAATAATTGCGTGATGATTCTTTATGTCTTGCGATTTTTTTGTCGGGAGATTCAAAAAAAATATTATCCGCACCGGTTTTATTCATTATATCCCTTGAGACCTCATCGTAGTTTTTCATGCCATTGTTTAAATCCAAGGTTATGTTTTTTACCCCGGCATCCGTCAGCGTTATCTTCGTCGTCCTGTTTAGCAGGGTGTTTTTATAATTATCGCTTAAGAGTAGCCCTCTCATATTTTTCAACATCTCGTTAAGGCTTTCTTTTGCAAGATAGCAATATTCCGTATCTACGACATAATGGGATGATTTTTGATAAAACCCGATGAAGGGAGGAAAGATTTTTAATCCTATTTTTCGCCTGTATTTAAGGCAATTACCGCCTTTAAAATCATGTATTAATTTAATATCTTCAATATTAATTATATTTTTAAAGATTTTTTTAAATTCGGTTTGAAAAATCTCCGTTTTCCATAAAAGCTCCTCCTCGTAAGATATGTTAAGGTAGTTGCACCCCCCGCAAATGCCGAAGTATTTACATACCGGGGCAATCCTTTCGGTCCCCGGGTTTATAATTTCTATAATTCTGCCGAATGCGTATCTCTTGCGTTCATCGTAAATATCTATCTTAAGGGTATCTCCGGGACACGCGTGGCTTACGAATATAACCTTGGAATCAATCCTTCCGACCCCATATCCCCCATATGCTAACGAATCTATATTTATTATTTTCATTGTTTTTTATGTCATTATATTATAATATAAAAACTCGTGCAGTAAAAATAATAATCAACCGTATATAAAATATGAAAGGTATAATTCTTGCGGGCGGCAACGGGACAAGGCTTTATCCTATAACCTTGAGTGTTTGCAAGCAGCTTTTGCCCGTTTACGATAAGCCCATGATTTATTACCCCCTGTCGACTCTTATGCTTGCCGGCATAAGGGATATTTTAATAATTACCGCGCCGTCAGACATAGATAAATTTGAGGCAATATTGGGGGATGGAAGCGGCATCGGAATTAATATAAATTATGAGGAGCAATTATCGCCGGGCGGGTTAGCGGAGGCATTTATAATTGGAGAAAACTTTATAGGAAAAGACGACGTTTGCCTGATTTTAGGCGATAATATCTTTTACGGACACGGTATTTCCGAAAAATTTAATTATGCTAAAAGCGTCGTAAAACAAAAAGGCGGCGGCGTCATATTCGCATATTACGTCGAAGACCCTCAAAGATACGGGGTTATAGAAACGGACGGCGCCGGAGAAATTTTGTCGATAGAAGAAAAACCCGAAAGCCCTAAATCTAATTATGCCGTCACGGGTGTTTATTTTTACGATAAAAGGGCGGTAGATATAGCTAAAACTTTAAAACCGTCGAAAAGAGGGGAACTTGAAATAACCGATATAAACAATACATACCTAAGAGACGGAGATCTAAACGTAGTGACTCTCGGCAGGGGATATGCATGGCTTGATACCGGAACGCCGGAGAGTTTGATGGATGCCTCTAAATTCGTTGAAATGATGGAAAAGAGGCAAGGACTTAAAATCGGCTGCATAGAAGAAATCGCATATAAAATGGATTATATTTCACTTGACGGTTTAAAAGAATTGTCTAAAAAATATATTAAAAAGAAAAATGTTAAAATTTTTCAATAAAAACATTGGCATATATCTGAAATTTTTCCATTTTTTATATTCTTTTGGACTTTTTATTGAATACTCCTCTTTTGACTCCTGATACCCTTGCGTTAATGTACCCAGTATAGCGCTAGAAAGCAATGAATTGATATCTTTTCTTTTTGTTTCAATATCTTTTTTTGTATCGTCAAGGAAAGGACTGAT
>ENA-ORDP01001916-ORDP01001916.1-marine-sediment-metagenome-genome-assembly--contig:-NODE-1916-length-10710-cov-3.463726_pt1 | contig 10710 bp, 9 predicted proteins | sample MGYA00248627_ERZ508539 | MGnify/ENA primary metagenome ERZ508539 (study PRJEB26208, sample SAMN05571518) | marine sediment metagenome | biome: deep sea; feature: Hydrothermal vent; material... | reverse complement strand
TGATAGCGAAACTCACGCTTTCATTGTCAGAAATGAAGATCTGACACTGGAGCTTTTTGTCTATGGCAAACCAATAAGCTTGGGCTACGCACATTTGTGTGTGGAAGTGCCTGACCGCGAGAAAGCTGTCCGTAAATGTGTTGTAAAAGGTTATCAGGTCATGCGGATGAAAAGAGAAAACGACGACCTCCTTTTTGTAAAAGACAAAGCAGGTAATGTATTTGAACTCAAGAATATACAATATGAAAACTTATCTTGATTGTTTGCCCTGCTTTGTGGAACAAGCTTTACGGGCATCACGCATAGCCACAGACGATGATCGTTTGATAAAACAGGTGTTGGATGAAGTGGGTGATATGCTGAAAGAAATCCCCATGGAAAATACGCCTGCCGAATCCGGAATATTGATATATAAAAAGGTACGGGATATTACCGGCGTCATTGATCCCTACCGGAAGATAAAACAACAGCATATTGCCGAAACCAAAGCACTTATTCCTGAACTGGAAAAAATAATGGTGGAGGCAAAAGATCCCTTGCTTACTGCCATTCGGTTGGCCATTGCCGGTAATGTTATTGACCTCGGTATCAACAAAACCTTTGATATTGTTGCCGATGTAAGGAAAATTCTCAAGCAGGATTTTGCTGTATTCGATTATAAAGCTTTTAAGATAAATCTGGCTGCCGCAAAAAATATTCTCTACATCGGGGATAATGCCGGTGAAACTGTTTTCGACAAGATATTGATTAAACAGTTGAATAAGCCGGTGAAATTCGCTGTTCGTTCGCAGCCTGTAATCAACGATGCCACCATGGAAGATGCAGTTGCTTCGGGACTCAATGAGGTGGCAGAATTAATCGAATCCGGCAGTATTGCTCCCGGAACTATTCTTGGCCGGTGTACTCCGGAGTTTCTTGATATATACCGGAATACCGATATGGTCATCAGTAAAGGTCAGGGAAATTATGAAGGGCTGTCAGACGAAAAACGCACCATCTTTTTCCTACTGAAAGCCAAATGTCCTGTCATTGCAGGCGTTTTGGGGGTAAAAGAAGGAGCTATTGTTCTAAAAGGTGTAAATTTGTAAGAAATTTAGTGTCTGAACTTCTTAAAGTCAAAGTAATTCAAGCTCTTATAAGATATTTATCATGGAAAAGAAGACAAAAATAGGCATCATTATTTGTGACCGTTACCGTAATTGTGCAGGAGGAAAATGTTTTCGCTCTCTGCAAAACCGTGAAGGCGCTTTTGATATTTATGCCAATGATGAAGATGTGGAAATAGTGGGCTATACAAGTTGTGGCGGCTGCCCGGGTGGAAACATTGAGTACGCTCCCGAAGAGATGAAAAAGAATGGCGCTACGGTGGTTCATTTTGCCACCGGCTTTGTAGTGGGCTACCCGCCTTGTCCTTACATCGATCATTTTAAACGATTTATTGAGGAAAAATACGAAATGAAAGTTGTGGTTGGAACGCATCCTATTCCGGAAAAATATTATCGGACACATAAATCGTTAAAAACATGGAAAACCGTTGAGATGCAGGAGTTTATCAGGCCTACACTGACCCACGAGGAAACACGGTTGGCTTATAATTAGTGTTTGTCCAAAAAGTCAATCATTTTAATTTTAGATACTTACATTATGTACAAATATCTTTTTGGTCCCGTCCCATCGCGTCGTCTAGGCATGTCGCTGGGGGTTGACCTCGTTCCGCACAAGGTGTGTTCGCTAAACTGTGTTTACTGTGAATGCGGTCGTACAACCAATTTAACCCTGGAACGGAAAGAATACATTCCGTATGATGGAGTAGTGCAAGAGCTGACACATTATTTTGCACACAATCCGTTGCCCGATTATGTTACTTTTTCAGGGTCCGGTGAGCCAACACTGAATGTGCGTATTGGTGATGTGTTGCGTTTTATCAAAACAAATAGCCAGGCTCCCGTGGCAGTACTTACCAACGGCAGTTTGTTTTATGACAAAGAAGTTCGCACCGAACTACTCGAAGCTGATGTGGTATTGCCTTCGCTGGATGCTGCTGAAGATTTGGCTTTTCGCAAAATTAACCGCCCTTCTCACCCTTTGAATGTACCCGAATACATTCAGGGGTTAATTGATTTCAGAAAAGAGTACAACGGCCTGATTTGGCTGGAAGTGCTGATCATTCCCGGGCTGAACGACACCAAAGAGAATTTACAGGCCCTGAAAGAGGCTTTTCTGAAAATACAACCCGAAGAGATACAACTGAATACCCTCGACCGTCCGGGTGCTGTGGAAAATATACGCGCAGCCACACGCAAAGAGTTACAGGAAATCGTCGATTTTTGGGATTTGCCTCAGGTGAAAATCATCGCTGCCACTCCCGACCGGAAAAAGATTGTCTCCTACCGCAATGACATGGAATCGGCTATTCTGGAAACCATCAAACGTCGTCCCTGTACACTTGAAGATATGCATAAAATTCTCGGTCTTCATATCAACGAAATCAATAAGTATCTCGATGTGCTTGAAGATGAACAAAAAATTATTTCGGTTCGCGAAAACCGCGGATTGTTTTATAAATATGTCCCGTAAATAGTGCTCCACTGCTTGTTATTGATGGATGTCCAATCCGTTCATCATATAGAGGGAGTGTTCCAGCGTGGGTAAAATTTCCGTAAGGTATTCGTTTACTGCTTTACGGCTTCCCGGTAAGGTGTAGATTAAGGTTTCATCAATGGTTCCTGCCACTGCACGGCTAATGAGTGCATTGGGTTTTTTCGTGCCGTATTTTACACGGATTAGTTCCATTATGCCGGTAATTTCTTTTTGAAGCATGGGCTTTACCACATCAGGGGTGATGTCCCTTTTCCCAATGCCGGTTCCGCCGGTTGTGATGATAATGTCAAAATGCTTTGCTATAGCATCTTCCAAAGATTTTTGCAATAATATTGCATCGTCGGGGATGATCAACTTATCAAATTCAAAATGTCGGTTACGGGACAAAAGAAATTCTCCGGTTATCTTTTCAGTCAATGGTCCGCTTTTGTCTTCGTACACTCCGTGGCTGGCACGATCGCTTAGGGTAATAATCTTAATTTTTAAGATGCGTGGATAGTATTGAAAAAACCTGCCGGGCCTGAGCTCTCCGCCTTTCAGTACCTTAACAAAGACACCCTCTTTGGGCATGATACAGTTTCCCACTTCACGAAAAATGGCGCAATTGTCACCATGACATTTTTTGCCAATTTGTGTAACCATGAGTTCAATGTCGCCCGAAACAAACTTGTCGAGAGGTGCGGTTTTATACAATTCCATTCCGCGGGTTGTGATATTTTCTGCAAACTCACCATATTTGATTTCGCGTTTGGCCTCATCGGAAAATTTTTCTATACTTTCCACCCCAAGAAGGCTTACCTGCCTGTGCCACGGACCGGAATGTGCATCTCCGGGAATCCCGATATCGGTTAATTGAATGCTGTTAACAGGTCTTTTTATCGTCCCTTTTTTTTCTGAAATATTGACTGAAGTTACTTCAAACATTTTCATCTATATTATTGTTATATCTTTATTTTTTTTATAAGGTGAACATTCTCTATGTGCATGGCTTTGTCAACAGCTTTGCACATATCGTAAACTGTTAACAGACCCATCTGAACACCTGTCAGAGCTTCCATCTCTACCCCGGTTTGTCCGATACATTTTGCCATACACGAAACATGAACACCATTTTCCTTTAAAGTAGCTTTTACGGATACTTTGGTTAGCATAATCGGATGGCAAAGTGGTATTAGTTCGCTGGTTTTCTTGGCCGCCTGTATCCCGGCAATTTCAGAAACTGTCAGTACATCCCCTTTTTTCATTTGGTTTTCACGAATCAGGGCGACTGTTTCGGTTTGTAAATGGATAAAACCTTCGGCAAGTGCCATACGGGTTTGTTGTGGTTTTCCGGCCACATCCACCATATTGGCCTTGCCCTTTTCATCGATATGTGTCAGTTTCATGATTTTAGATTTTTATTTTTTTACTTCTTTTCTGATAAAGAAAAAATTTACTTCATTATTCTTCTTTGTTATATGAAAGCCCCATTCCGATACATTTTGCGCACATTCGTTTTGCTCATAAAACGCTATCCTCCAATACCGTAGAACTTTCCGGATTTATTTTTTGTTCCGACCCTGGGTTTATTCATCACAGCCATGTCAAATGCCCTGTTAACACCGGTCTCCTTAACATTAAATGCAATTTCGTTAAACAGACAGGGCTTAATGTCGCCATTGGCAGTAAGCCGCAGTCTGTTGCAATTTTTACAATCGCCACCTTTGCCGCCTTCAACAATGGAAAACTCACCGGTTTGCAGGTTCATTTGATGAATAAAGCGTATTTGTAAATCATTTTCTTTACAAAAAACGGCTACTTCCCGGGCATCCGGCTCATTACTGCTTTTAAAAACCACGCAATTTATCTTGACAGGCTGCAAACCGGCTTCTTTGGCGGCATGTATTCCATCAAAAACCCTCCGGATATCTCCGCCACGGGTAATTTCTTTGTAGCGTGAGGGAGATATCGTATCCAGACTGATGTTTACCCGATTCAGCCCGGCTTCTTTCAACGGTTTTGCAAATAGAGCCAATAAAATTCCGTTGGTTGTCATGGATAAATCGGTTATCCCTTTTATGGAAGCAATCATTCCGACCAAGTCAACAATTCCTCTCCTTACCAGAGGTTCACCACCCGTAAGCCGTACTTTTGTAACCCCTTTGGCGACTCCTGTTTTCACAACTGCGAGGATATCTTCAAAAGAAAGAATATCCTTGTGTTGCATGAGTTTAATACCTTCTTCCGGCATACAATAAACGCACCTTAGGTTGCAGCGGTCAGTAACCGAAATGCGAAGGTAATTCAGTTTTCTGTTATATTGGTCGTACATCTACAAAGTCTCCTTTATTTAATTCGGTAACGCCGCGTTCCACTACCATAAGTCCATCGGCATAGGATAAAGCGTTGATGTGAGCCGAGCCATGATATTCGATGGGCTTTATAGCGCCGCCGGCAGTTATTTTCACCGGCTCAAATGCTTTTCGGGTTGCATTTTTTCGTTTAAAGTACTGATCAAGAGGTAATTTATACATCTTGGGGAAATAATGGTTGCCCATGATACCATAAAGTAACGGTTTTATGAGCATGTCGAACTGAACAAAGGCAGCAACCGGATTTCCGGGCACCCCGACAAACCATTTATCCTTTTTGGTTCCAAAAATAGTTTTTTTACCCGGCTTGGTGGCTATCCCGTGAAAATGGACATAAAACCCGGTTTCTATTAAAACTGCCGGAACAAAATCGTAATCGCCCATAGAAACGGCGCCCGACATAATCACAAGGTCGGCTTTTCCCAGAGCTTTGTCGAGCATGGTTTGTATGCTCTCCTTTGTGTCTTTTGCAATTCCGAGATAGTCAACTGGCAACCCCATAGCTTTTGCCTGTGTTATTATCTGGCAGGCATTGCTGTTTCTGATTTGCGAAAGCGCCGGTTTTATATCCGGCTCCACCAGTTCATTCCCGGTAGAAACTATCGCTACACGCGGTTGTTTATAAACTTTGATTCTGACGGCACCTGCCGAAGCCAACACCGGAATGTGTTTTTCTTTTATCAGCATACCACTTTTTAGCAACACTTCGTCGGTTTTGATGTCTTCGCCTGTTAAACAGATATTGGGTTTGGTATTCTCCCCGGTAAAAACAATTTGGTTTTCTCCTGCGTTTTTGGTCTGTTCCACCATGATAACAACATCTGCACCTCTCGGAAGAGGCGCTCCGGTCATAATCTTTGCGCATTGGTTTTTCCCAATTGTTTTTTGCGGCCAGACGCCGGCAGGAATCACCTCCACAACATCCAAAATGTTTTTAAGGTCGTCGTTACGGCATGCATAGCCATCCATAGCTGACTTGTTGAAAGGAGGCATGTCCATGTCCGACCGGATATCTTCGGCCAAAACCCGGTGTACCGATTGTTCAAAATCGACTGTCTCAACGCCAAGAGTGTGGACATTTTCCATAACGTGTAGGTATGCTTCTTCGTAGGATATCATTTCACAAATTGTTTAAAAAATGAATAATTTTACGCTGGCAACTAATAAAACACTTGCCAACAGGATTTTTACTCTATACTGACTAAATTTCACACTACTAAAATACGATCCAGTAAAACCACCTGCTAATCCTATGGCAGCCCACAACAGGATTTGTGGAACGGGATGAAAATCCAGGTTAAAATAAAGTCCCGAAAGTCCTGCCGTAGAATTCAAAAAAATGAATAATGCTGAGATTCCGGCCGTCTCCTTAACGTTTGCCCAATGCATCAACAGCAGGATGGGGCTCAGGATAATTCCGCCTCCAATGCCAATCATGCCGGAAAAGAAGCCCACAACAGCGCCAATTCCTATAGAGAGAAAAAAGGGTGGTGTTTTTGAAATTTCGTATTCGCCTCTGGGACTAATGACTAACCGGCCAATGGCAATCAGCAGGAAGAGGCCCAGAATAATTTTATAGACATGAGGGTTGATGAGCATTTTTGCTCCGAGAAAGGCCATGGGTATAGAACCGATGATAAACGGCAGCAGAACACTGAATTTAAAGTATCCTTTTTTGACGAACGAATAGAAGGCAATGCCTGCAACAAACAAATTGAGAGTCAAAGCCGATGATTTCATGGTGTACTGTTCAAAGCCGAACAGAGCCATTAATGCAAGGTAGCCACTTGCACCGCCGTGTCCTACCGATGCATACAGCGCAGCAAGGATAAAGATGGCTATGATAAAAATGTAATCCATTCTGTGATATATTAAAATAAAAGTCCCTTTCCATAATTATGGAAAGGGACATCAAAGCCAATATCTTTTTGCTATTGCTTTTTCTCGTTATCTCCTTTCCAATTCATCCTGGTTTAACAGAATTCGGGAGGTACAAACATTTCCATTCGCACCCATCGGAGTACTTTTCGTGGCTTGCGCTTTAGCAAAGCACTCTCGGAGTTTTAAATACAGTCCAAAATTAGTTAAAAATATATATGTCAATAGTTTTATTTGTAGATAGAATGATTCTAAATTATAGGTGTTCGGATTTGATTTGATGGAATTGTCAAAGTTAAATAAGAACCTTCTTCACTTTAATCAAAGTTACGGAAAGTTTCATAAAAGGTAAAACTATGCAAGATAAATAATAAATTTGCTTTCTGAAAGTTGTCTTTATACTAAATGGATAGATGCAAAAACCCGGTTTTTCTGTTTTATTGCTAATATTGCTTACAGCTTTTCCTGCGGTTTTGCTTTCGCAGACGGCCGTTCTCAAGGGAATTGTTGAAAATGAAAAAGGCAGGCCGACAGAATTGGTGAATGTGCAGATTGTAGGGACAAGGCTGGGGGTTACAACCGACCAAAAAGGTTTTTTCCATTTGCATGTTCCGTCCGGTCGGGATTTGCATATCGTAATCAGTTATATCGGCTATCGCCGGCAGGATACTGTGCTGCGGTTGTCTCGGGGAGAGGTGAAGACAATACATTTCCGACTTCGGAGAATAACAACAAATCTTCCTGGTTTTGTAGTACGTGATGAACAGTTGCGTACTGGAAATATTGTGCGGCTGAATCCGCGCGATGCTATGATTGCTCCGGCTATAGCGGGTGGTGTAGAGAGTTTAATCAAAACCCTGCCGGGGGTTTCATCCAACAACGAGCTAAGCTCGCAGTATTCGGTGCGGGGCGGAAATTATGATGAGAACTTAGTGTATGTGGATGGCATTGAGATTTACCGGCCTTTCCTGGTGAATAGCGGACAACAAGAAGGGCTTAGCTTTATTAATCCGGCTCTGGTATCAGGTATCCTGTTCTCAGCAGGTGGTTTCGGCGTGCAGTACGGTGGTAAGATGTCGTCAGTACTGGATATTCGTTATCGCCATCCCACACAGTTTGGGGCAGGTGTTTCGCTGAGCTTTCTCGGCGCCGATATGAATGTGGAAGGAACCGACAAAAGCAAGCGGTTTACCTATCTTTTGGGTGCGCGTTACAAAACAAACCGTTATCTGTTGGGAAGCCTCGAAACCAAAGGAGATTATCAGCCTGATTTTACTGATTTTCAAGGGCTTTTTACTTACAAGCTAAACAAAAAATGGAATGTTTCATTGCTGACCTATTTTTCGCTGAACAAATACAAGGTGGTGCCTGCCGACCGGCAAACCGATTTTGGGACGGTACAGCAGAGTCTTAGATTCACAGTCTATTTTGATGGACAGGAAGTGGATAAATACAATATGTTTCAGTCGGGACTAACCTTCAACTATCATCCGAACAGCAATACCCGGCTACGGTTTATTGCATCCGCATTTCAGACGAATGAGTCGGAGACTTACGATGTGCAGGGACAGTACTGGATAGGACAGGTGGGAAGTCGTGCTCAGAAGAAAGGCCAGGGCGAGGCGGTGCAGACGCTGGGTGTGGGGACCTATCTCGAACATGCCCGTAACTATTTCAATGCACGTGTTTTTACACTTTCACATAAGGGCTCTTTGTCCTATAATGATAACCTGTTGCGGTGGGGAGCACGGTATCAGTTTCAGCAGGTGGACGATGTGCTTCACGAATGGGAGCTGAACGATTCGACCGGCTATTCGCTGCCCAATCCGGTGTATAAACCCGGAAATCCCAATCCTTCACGCAGCAATTTAAATTTATACTATTTCGCTCATGCACACAATACACTGAATATTCATCGTGTTTCGGCTTATACTTCCGACCGGTGGGATTTTCAACTGAAAAACAAAAGCCGGCTTTCGCTGACCGCCGGAGTGCGACTTTATTGGTGGAGTTATGCCAACGAGTTTCTAATGAGTCCCCGCGTGAACCTTTCTTATAAACCTTATACAAACCCTAATCTTGTTTTTCGCTTTGCTGCGGGGGTTTATTATCAGCCACCTTTTTACCGTGCGATGCGCAACATGGACGGAAGTCTTAACCCTAATATCAAATCGCAGCGTGCCATTAATTTTATTCTTGGTGGTGATTATCGTTTTCAGATGTGGAACCGACCGTATATCTTTACCACGGAAGCGTATTACAAAAAGCTGGACCATTTGATTCCTTATGAAATGGATAATCTGCGGATTCGCTATTATGCCAACCTGACGGCCAAAGGCTATGCTGCGGGAATCGATTTTAAACTTTACGGCGAGTTTGTGAAAGGAATTGACAGCTGGATTACGCTGTCGTTTATGAAAACGGCTCAGGATGTTTTGGGAGATTATTACTACGATTATTACAACGCAGCTGGCAAAAAGCTTCCGCCGGGGAATACCGGTTCTGTTGCAGACAGTGTGAAAGTGGAGCCGGGCTACATTCCGCGGCCTACTGACCGGCGGGTAAATTTTACTATCTATTTTCAGGATTACATTCCGCAGCATAAGCAGTTCAAAGTACATTTACGTTTGCTTTTCGGAACCGGCCTGCCTTTCGGCCCTCAGCATTCGCAGCCTTACCAGCAGACGTTACGCATGCCGCCCTATCGCCGGGTGGACATTGGCTTTTCGTGGAACCCGTTAGACAAAAATGTGAAACGCATATTGCACAAAACCGTCAAATCCATGTGGATCAGCCTGGAAGTATTCAACCTTTTCCAAACTTACAACACGGTTTCATACACCTGGATAAAGGATATTTACAACCATTCTTTTGCCATTCCCAACTACCTCACGACGAGGCGGGTGGATTTGAAGGTTGCGTTTAAATTTTAGGAGAAGGTTTTCTTTAGCGGGGACAGACAATAGCGGTTAAAAATTACATCCTTATCTCTAAAATACAAAAAAAGAGCCACGTTTTTGACGTGGCTCTTTTTTTAAAGATATCCGGAAATAAGGTTATTCAAAAGTCAGAATAGACTTTTTAATGATTTCCAATGCTTGCATAAGTTCATCCTCGGTGATAACCAACGGAGGTGCAAAACGAATAATATGATCGTGTGTGGGTTTTGCCAATAAACCGTTTTCGGCCATCTTCACGCAGATATCCCAGGCTGTTTTCCCGCCTTTGGGGCGAATAACCACTGCATTAAGTAATCCTTTTCCGCGGACAATTTTAATCATATCAGACGGGATTTTTTTTATTTCATCACGGAAAAGCCTGCCGAGTTTTTCAGCCCTTTCCGCCAGCTTTTCTTCCTTAACGACTTCAAGAGCGGCAATAGCTACCCGTGCAGCGATAGGATTTCCGCCAAAAGTTGAGCCATGTTCGCCCGGTTTTATTACCAGCATAATTTCATCATTAGCTAAAACTGCCGAAACTGGACAAACGCCTCCAGAAATTGCTTTACCCAAAATTAAAATATCGGGTTTAACATTTTCGTGGTCGCAAGCTAATAATTTACCTGTTCTGGCAATTCCTGTTTGCACCTCATCGGCAACAAATAAAACACCTGCTGCTTTACATAATGCTGCTGCTTCGGCTAAATAACCATCATCTGGCACATACACACCAGCTTCTCCTTGAATTGGTTCTACTAAAAATGCGGCAACATTTTTATCAGCCAAAGCTTTTTCTAATGCTTCAATATTGTTGTAAGGTATTTTTACAAACCCGGGAGTGTAAGGTCCAAAATTTTTACGAGCATCGGGGTCGTTGCTAAAAGAAATTATGGTAGTTGTTCGTCCATGAAAATTATTTTCACAAACAATAATTTTGGCTT
>ENA-ORDP01001915-ORDP01001915.1-marine-sediment-metagenome-genome-assembly--contig:-NODE-1915-length-10711-cov-3.625094_pt1 | contig 10711 bp, 11 predicted proteins | sample MGYA00248627_ERZ508539 | MGnify/ENA primary metagenome ERZ508539 (study PRJEB26208, sample SAMN05571518) | marine sediment metagenome | biome: deep sea; feature: Hydrothermal vent; material... | reverse complement strand
AACATTTTTATATTACTGCCTACTTAGTAATATATATCCTTTGAATTAGAGCCCTCTACTGTGGTATTATTTAAAAACTGTTATGAATATATAAACTTAGTATTATTAACCCGCATAAATTTTGCAGGACAAAATTTATGCGGGTCTAAAATTTCCTAAATTAACTTAGCTATTTACTGGTCTGCACTAATAAAACTTAAGATGACACAAAGAAAGAAAAAAAGAAAGAAGAAAAAAATTCAAATAACAAATATCTTTAATGATTTAAAAGAAGATACAGTTCGTGGCATCTGGGGAATTGTATTTCTATTCATTACTCTCTTTTTCATACTCTCTGCATTTAACTTAGCTGGAATTGTAGGACAAACTACATATAGAGGTCTCCATTTACTGTTTGGTATAGGATACTTTTTACTTCCAGCCGTACTTCTTTTTGTGGCAATTTCTTTCTTTCGCTCGTATGAACATACTTATGGACTTCTTAAAAGTGTAAGCGCAAGTGTTTTTGTTTTATCTGGTCTTGGTCTTATAGACACAGCCTTTACAGGTAGTGCGGGTGTAATTGGAAGTCTGGTAACAATCCCTCTAATATCGCTATTTGCTATTTATACTTCTGTACTTATTCTTGTGGTTCTTGCAATTATATCTCTCGTTATTATGTTTGATTTTCTTCCAAGTCTTTCACTGTTAAATATATTCAAATTATTTCGTAAAGAGAAAGAGGAGGAATACGATGTTGAGACTTATACTGACAACAATGAAAAAGACGAGGAGTACGATGAAGATGAATATGACGAGGATGAAGAAGAGGAATATGAAGATGAAGAAAATGATGAAGAGGAGGACACGCAAGCTGGCGGAGAAGATGAAAAGAAGTCATCTGGTGGGATATTTGGTTTTGGTATTGGTGATAAAAAAGAACCAAAGATTAAAACCTACACTAATCATGGAGAATACACCGCTCCCCCACTTTCGCTTCTTGAAAAAGATAAAGGAAAGCCAGATGTTGGAGATGTTAAGGCCAACGCAAACATAATCAAACGAACACTCCAAAACTTTGGTATACAAGTTGAAATGGATGAGATATCTATTGGTCCAACTGTTACGCGCTATGCACTAAAACCAGCAGAGGGTGTTCGGCTTTCAAAAATACTTACACTGCAGAACAATCTTGAACTCGCGCTTGCAGCTCACCCTGTACGTATTGAAGCTCCTATACCCGGGAAATCTCTTGTTGGTATTGAAATCCCAAATCATACAAAATCAACAGTAGGTCTATCTTCCCTTCTGTCTTCAAACGAGTTTCAAGATTCTGAAAAACCACTATTGGTTGGGCTTGGGCGTGATATTACAGGCACATCACACTTTGCTGACCTCTCAAAGATGCCACACCTTCTTATTGCTGGAGCTACTGGTTCGGGTAAATCAGTAATGATTCATAATGTAATAATGTCACTTATATATAAAAAATCGCCACAAGAAATGCGATTTATTATGGTTGACCCAAAACGCGTTGAGCTTACTCTATACAAAAATATTCCACATCTACTCACCCCAGTAATTACAGATGCAAAGAAAACAATCCTCTCTCTTAAATGGCTCGCAAATGAAATGGATAGACGATACGATATATTGGAGTCCGAATCTGTGCGCGATATTTCTTCATATAATAAAAATATCGTTGCGCCGTCTATTGGAAAAGACCTCCCTGAAGAAGAAATGCCTGAACCAATGCCGTATATTGTAGTCGTTATTGATGAGCTTGCCGACATTATGCAAGCATATCCGCGAGAACTTGAAAGCGCTATTGTGCGCCTAGCGCAGATGAGCCGTGCTGTTGGAATACACTTAATCCTATCAACACAGAGACCTTCAGTGCAGGTAATAACTGGACTTATTAAAGCAAACATTCCTACACGAATCGCTTTACAGGTTTCTTCCCAGATTGACTCGCGAACTATTCTTGACACAGGAGGCGCAGAAAAACTTCTTGGGGCAGGAGATATGCTTTATCTATCAGGAGAAATGTCAAAACCACGCCGTATACAATCTCCATTCATAACAGAACAAGAAGTAAAAAAAGTCTCTTCATTCTTAATAAAAAATTATGAAAATGAATTACCAGACGAAATTAACTTTACTGAGACAAAGGGAGACTCCGCGCTTTTTTCATCAACACTTGACGGCTCAGATGAACAAGAAGATGAACTCTATAATGAAGCACATCAAATAATAATAGATGCGGGAAAAGCGTCAACATCTTACCTGCAACGGAAACTACGGATTGGATATGCGCGTGCAGCACGTTTGATGGATATGCTTGAGGATAGAGGAATAATCGGTCAAGCAGATGGGTCAAAACCAAGAGAAGTACTTGAGGTACATGACTCTGAAGAAAAAACTGAGACATACGAAGATGAAGAGGATATCAATGAAGAAGAGAACAATGAGGATGAACAAAATAAATAATTATGTCTTATACTGTAAATAAAGTGCCCGAACTACATGAATAAATTTAGATATGTAAATATCAAGACTGTAATATTCATTTTGCTACTTATTAGTATATTTGGGTACACATATTTTCAAATGCGGAACATTGTTACAGGTCCAGTGATTACCATATCTACACCACAAGATGGAGCTATCCTCACTTCTTCACAAACAGAAATATCAGGAACTACAAAAAACATATCAAGTATCAGCTTAAATGACAGAAAAATCTTTATTGATGAAAGCGGAGTCTTTAAAGAAAAATTGCTCCTATCTCCCGGCTATAATATAATTACATTGAAAGCAAAAGATAAGTTTGGCAGGAAAGTAAAGAAAACACTAGAACTTATCTACAGTAATTAAAAAATAATTAAAATAAAAATATGGCTATAAAAAAAACACCCAAATCAACAAACACAGGGGTTGATGAAGCAATTAACGAAATTAGAACAAAGTTTGGTGATGACGCGATAATGAAGCTTGGCGATAAACCAAGGGTTGATATTGATGCAATTCCTACTGGCTCCATTGGTGTAGATTGGGCATTGGGGATTGGAGGGATACCGCGTGGACGCATTATTGAAATCTTCGGACCTGAATCCTCTGGGAAAACTACTCTTACACTTCATATCATAGCTGAAGCACAGAAAAAAGGCGGTGTATGCGCGTTTATTGACGCAGAACATGCAATGGATCCAGAGTATTCCAAAAAACTTGGGGTAAAGACTGAGGAATTACTTATTTCTCAACCAGATACAGGAGAACAAGCACTTGAAATCACAGAAAGCTTGGTTCGTTCAGGAAAAATTGATGTAATTGTGATTGATTCGGTAGCGGCATTAACTCCAAAAGATGAAATTGAGGGAGATATGGGAGCGCACCATGTTGGAAAACAAGCTCGGTTGATGTCTCAAGCTCTGCGAAAACTTACTGCTATAACAGCAAAATCAAAGACGTCAGTCATCTTTATAAATCAAATTCGTATGCAGATTGGTATTATGTTTGGAAATCCTGAAACAACACCGGGAGGAAAAGCACTTAAATTCTATACGTCAGTACGTATTGATATTCGTCGTATTGCACAAATTAAGAAAAATGATGAAGTAATGGGAGGACGACACAGGGTTAAGATAGTAAAAAATAAAATAGCCGCACCGTTTAGAGTAACTGAATTTGACCTTATGTATAACGAGGGGATATCAAAAGAAGGAGAGATTCTAGCGCTTGGAGAAAAGTTCGGAGTTATCAAAAAAACAGGCGCTTCTTACAGTTACCTTCCTCAAGGAGATGACGGGAAAGAAGAAAAACTTGGAAGAGGGTATGATGCAACACGGGTAATGCTTAAAGGAAACAAAAAACTTGCAAATAAAATTCTTAAAGATATAAAAAAGAGTCTGGTATAAAACTAATATACATTTCTTAAGCTGTAATTAACAAATAATACCTAGACAGATAAATATCTATCTAGGTATTATTACTATAGATGAATTTGTTTTCCAATCCAGATTATGACGCCTCCGATGATATTCCTTACTTTTTTTAACAACCATCTGTTTAACTTACCTACAGATTTTGTTCCACTAATAATCATAGCAAAACCGTTCAATATGATTATTAATACAAGAAACAACAAAATTGGATTATATAACGCTTTAAGATCCATAATAACCTCCAGTTAAATATCCTCAATCTGTGTTGAAAATAATATATTTATATGGCTATGTCAAATATATACTCTGAGTACTTTACTGCTTCGTAATTAATTGCGTTGTGTGTGTAAGATTCTTTATTGTGTCTTTGATAAGCATTAGCGACACAACAACAGCTATACCAAGAACAAACTGAACAGAAAATTCAGTATTTGTTATTGCGCTACTTATAAAAGTGTACACACTCTCTATATTAAGAAGTGATGGCATATTTCTAAATACATTTGATATAGAAACAAGTGAGGTTATCCCTACAAGCGCAATTACAAGAGTGTACACCTTAAACATAAGCGGATTAAACATCTTTTTAAGGTAATACATTCGCACTACTTGTTTCATTATTTTTTGTTCAAGTATATCTTTCATATCTATACTAATTAAACTAATAAAGTTTTATTCTTCTTGTTCATCTCTTTACGAAAAGCTTCTTTTGCTCTATGAACTCTTGTTTTAACGGCGCCTACTGATATTCCCTCTTCATCTGCTATATCCTTCTGAGGTTTTCCTTCTATAAAATATTTACTTAAAATTTGTGAAAGCTTGTCTGGCATATCAGATAAGATTGAAACAATGTAATCACTCATCTCAAACTTTTCAAATTGTTCAGTCTTAGTATCTGGCAGTGATTCATATACTTCCGGCTCAAGTCTTTGCAGTGCATTCCAATCTCGTTTTAACTTTTGATATCTTGTAAATGAAGTATTCATTAAAATTCTGTATCCCCACGAACTAAATGACGCCCCTTCCTGAACAATAAATTTATCAGCATATAAATAAATCCTACTAAATGTCTCCTGCGTAACCTCTTCTGCATCTTCTTTATTTTTCAAAATTGATATCGCTTTTCTAAGAAAAGCATCCTGATACCTATCAAGAAGTATCTTAAAATACTCAGGTTTGCGCACTGAAATCGCTAGAATTTCCTCATCTGTCTTTTCCTCAGTATCGGTATGTATCTTTCTTTCATCAAGTAAGCCCATAAATTTATAAAGTATTTAATAAAATCAGCCATACTGAGAGGAGGAGTCTCATAACCTCCCCTTTCTCAATTATTATGTCCTATCTTGATACTATATCGACCTTTGTACTTATTGCAACTGTTTGTATGACAGTAAGGTAACAAAAGGCAAGTAGAAAACCAAATCATCAAGAAACTAAACCTAGCGATATATCGCTAGGTTTAGTTTTCTGCGTACTGTTTAGACTTTATATACTTCTGTTTATATACTTCTGTATTTAGTGCGATGCACCACACTAAAAATCATACGATATATCGTATGATTTTTACAGAATATGCAGTATAGGATATACTGATTTCAATTATGCTTAACTATAATGAAATCCTGCCGAGGAAATATATTGTATTGGAAAATGAACCATACGAAGTACTTTCTTCTTCAACTGCAAAAAAGAATAGGCAAAAACCGGTGAACCAGACAAAACTTAAAAATCTTATAAATGGACATGTTATTGAGAGGGCATTTCACCAATCTGATAAAGTAGAAGAAGCAAGAATTAATAAGCGGGTCATTAAATATTTATATAGTAACCGTGGCGAATCTTGGTTTTGTGACCCTAAAAATCCAAAAGATAGATTTAGTCTTACTAAAGAAGTTATTAGAGGCAATTCTCTATTTATGAAAGAGAATAGCGAAATCATTGGACTTACGTTTAATAACAGCATTATTGGTATCTCCCTTCCTATCAAGATTGAGTTAGAAGTTACTGAGGCTCCTCCTGGGATTAAAGGCAACACCGCACAAGGTGGAGTGAAACAAGTTACTCTTGAAACTGGAGCAATTATCTCTACTCCTCTTTTTATAGCTGAAGGAGATATTGTCCGTATCAATACCGAAACTGGTAAATATACTGAGAGAGTTGAGAAAAAATGAATTATGTACTACTATACGGTGCAGAAACTAATCATTAGGAGTATAAATCATGTTGCAAATCGGTACACCTCTTGATAAGGAAGCCTTTGTATTATTACCAGAAAGTCAACAAGATGTTCTTAGAGCATTCTTCATTGAAGCAGATACTGCTTTAGAAAATGAAGAATCTCTCAAGAAAGATGCTGTTTGCTCACGATTTATCCCACCGCAAAGTCTGCAGGATAAATATACCGCTATCGTTGGTTTTGGAGGTGATGAATTTTGCCCAGTACGGCAACGAGCGGAGAAATTTGCGTTTTTTGTACCGGAAGAAAAAAGCAGAGTCATCAACTAAAACATGCGGTTGATAAACATAATACCATCCCTTTTAAAACAAAGGGATGGTTTTTTATATTTAAATTAGGAGATTAATTCAATCTAATTCCAATATACAAATTTGTACTATTTTGATACAAATGGAAGGAGCCCCATAAATCGCGCTCGTTTTACAGCTTCATCCATTTGACGCTGGTGCTTTGCGCTAAGCCCCGTCTTCTTTCGTGAAAGAATACGCCCATGTGGATTCAGAAACTGTTTTAAGATTTCTGTATCCCTGTAGTCTATATGCTTTACATTATGTACTGAAAAAAAGTCTGTATTCATAATAATTGTGTTAATAGATTGATTAAAATGGAATATCATCCGGATTTATGTCTTCATCAGGATAATCTATTGTTCCACCTTCTTTTACATCTGAATTTGACTTGGATTGCTGTACTTCTCCGCTTGCAGTAGCAACACTAGCACTACCTGCACCCACTCCACCTGAGCGTGGTCCAAATTGTACACGGTCGGCAACAATCTCTGTTCTGTACTTTTTTACTCCTTCACTTTCCCAACTTCGTGTTTGAAGTCGTCCCTCAATTAAAACTGAACTACCCTTTTTAAGATATTGCGCGCTTGTTTCTGCTTGACGACCGAACACAACGATATTATGAAATTCTGCAGATTCTTGTTTTGCTCCATCTTTATCCTTCCAAACACGATTGGTTGCGACACTAAAACTTGTAACCTGCACTCCGGAAGGAAGTGAACGTAATTCTGGGTCACGAGTTAGATTTCCATATACAAATGCTTTGTTTAAATACATGTTAGTTTTTATTATAGCGAAGCGTAATTAGAAAAACTTACACCCGCCCAAGTTTTGACCATTACTAGATTTCCAGTATATCGTATTTTTATGTTTCTTACTAATTCCATGTTTAAATTGTTGTATGTTCAAAATTTAGGCGGGTCGAGAGCAACATAGTCGCTTCGCTCCTTGTTACTCAACGACAATCTCTTTAATACTCTTATCAAGTGCTTCTTCTGATATAGGTACGCCTATATCCTCTTTTTTGGGTGTTGCTTTTGGCGCAACTTTTTGTTTCCTATCTACACGGACTTGCGGAAGTCTGATCTCTGCGCGTGTGTTCTCTTTTACTGTTTTGAATATAATGTACCTAAGAATATTTTTATCCAAATCAAGTACTTCTTTTACTTTAGATACATTATTTGGGTCCATTTCAAATTTAATTCCACCAAAGTGTGCTGTCTCAAACCTTTCTTTTTTACCTCCCTCAGTTCTGTACATTGTGTACGCAAGTGTGACATTTTTGGGCATCTCCTCTGAAATTACAGTACCGCCGTGTTGTATTATAAACTCCTTAATAGCAGCCGCCTCTTTTGGTGCTTCATCTTCCAAAACTGCTGGAATGATATGATACCCCAACTCATAGATGCGAGGGTCAATATCCTCTTCTTCATTTTCTATTGTATTTATTTCGTTTTCTGTGTTTTCTATTTCTGCCATATTATATTTTGCATATTATACTCTGTATATAGTGTGCCCTAGCATAACACAACAGTAATTTCACTACAAGAGCACTTCCGACTATATTTCCTTAGAGCAAAGCGACTTAGGAAATAAAGAGTGCCACAGTAGGCTTATTTCCTAGTTCGGCTTACTCTAGCACTTCTATTTTTATAGTCGTTTCACTCCTTAAAAATAAGTCGCAAACTCACAATGAAATAAAGCCGCACCGCAAGAAATCCGCTCAATCTTGTTTCCTTCTATGTGGTCCACTTATAGTATTCACTTATATACATACAATACGTATACGTAATTCTTGGTTATTTTCTTGGTTATTTTTTGTATCTCGTTCTAATATATTCCTCTACTTCTTCTCGCGGACGACCATATTTCATATACGATAGATTTTTGAGCATTTCTATTTTTGATTTATCTCCTACTACTGGTGGCTGGATAGCAATGTCAAACGGCTTTACTGGTCTACCATTAGCCAAAATCTTCACATATGCATTATAGTTATCAATATTCATAATATCTGACGCTGAAAACACTGGTTTAAACTGTTTCTCTAAAAACTCAGCATCTTCTGAACCAACACGAAATGACGCAAGTGAACCGACATTACCAAACACTGCGTCCCGTATTTTTTCTTCAAGCTGTCCAATGAATTGGTGCGCAATGGTTAAACTAAGCTTGTACTTACGCGCCTCTGAAAGAATTGTCGCAATAGAATCTGTAGTAATGTTTTGAAACTCATCAATGTAAAGATAAAATGGCGACATATCTTCACCTGCCGAATCAACACGCGACAATGCAGCCATTAAGATTTTTCCAACAATAATAAGCCCCAACAAGTGCGCGTTGATATCTCCAAGGCGACCTTTTGAAAGATTAACTAAAAATATCTTCCGCTCATCCATAATTTCTCTAAAATTAAATGAAGATTTTTCTTGAGCGATAAGTGGACGCATAAAATCATTTGCCAAAAATACATCAAACTTATTGGTGATGTACGGGACAATATTTTGTAATGATGCCTCACCTTCCGCTTTTGTGGCAATTTCTTCCCAAAATTGAGTAACTACTGGATTATTTGAGCGAGAGAGTTTAAGCGCTCTATATTTTTCATCTGAAAGAACTCGTGACACATCAAGTAGTGTATTACCACTTTCGGGGTCCTCAAGCACCAACATAGTTGCGTTTCTAAAGTATTGTTCAAACATAGGACCCATTGACTCAGGAGAACCGCTGTAAAGCTTCTTGAATATAGAAAAAAGTTCATTTACAACGAAAGTTTTTTGCTCGGGATAATTCATGTCGTACTCAAGCAAGTTTATAGACATAACTCTCTCGGTATAACTTGGGTCAAAGTAAATAACATCCTCATAACGCTCTTCGGGGACAGAAGCAAGAACATCAAGTATGTCCGAGCCGTGCGGGTCAATCATACATACCCCTTCTCCATTTTTAATGTCTTGCGCAATCATATTCTTAAGAAGAGTTGTCTTTCCAGTTCCTGTTTGTCCAATAACATATAAGTGTCTTAATCTGTCTTCTTTTGTGATATGCGCTTCTGTTTCTATGTTGCGATTTTTATTTATACCAAGTAATATTCCATCTTGCGGTATATCAATAGGAGCAGGAGCTCCAGTAGACCGTGGTTGCTTAAACTGTGGGGATGAATGGACACCTTGGGTTGGCAAATGTATAAGTGTCGTCAATTCTTTTAAGTTAAGTGGAATTGAACGACTTTTTGAAAAAAGACGAAATGAAAAATCCTTAAATAAAGATTTGAGTTTCATCTTTTTTGGTCTTTTGAATATAATTCTATTTCCTTGGGTGTTCTCAAACTGATTAAAAGAGGATTCTATTTCGGTTAAAATAGTCCCAGCACGGTCTTCGTTTTGCGCTGACGCAATTATGTTAATCGACGCAGAGAGTGTGGGTGATGAAACTTTACTTTGTATAATTTCTATTAAATTTTGGTCAACATTACTACTATCAGACGATTTTTTACTAGAATTAAAAAGATCTTTAAGAGCCCTAACGACTCCATCTCCAAATGTGTACGAAATATCAAGTGCTTTTTTCTTAGAAATCCCTTTTTGTAATTCTCTTAACGCATATTTATACTTGCGTGTATAAAAATCTCCTGCTGGATTAAACATTATCTGAATTGCTGCACCTTCTCCAGAGTGTTCTGTCTTTGAAAAAACATTGATAATAACGTTAAGCGGGTCATAATCAAATTGCTCGTACGTCTTAATTGGTAATACTGAATTACTTTTAAGTGTTGCATAAGAACCAACTGACACACCATTATCTGAAAAAATATTGTAATCATTTTTCTGTTCTTCAATTTGAACACCCGGGAATAGTGAAATTATATGTTTCTCAAATAATTCTTTCTTGAAATCTGGAACTGAAGCATAAAATATAACCTCATTACTACCCTCCGCAATAGCAATTTCAAGAGTAAAGTATTCTTTTTGTGTCTTACTTGCGCTAGATACAGAAAGCATACCAGCGTAAAGCTGTTCCATTGGAGAAAGAAGTTCTTTAAGTGATTTCTGTTTTACCTCATCACTATTTACCTCAGGTAATCTGATTTCATACAATGTCATGTGGAGTGACTCCCACAAAGGCCCTTCCTCTTTAAGCGAAGTTACAGGAAGACCTTCTTTAATATACTGCACAAGAAAACGGTGAAAATCATCCTCAATATGAGGATTATTCATTTTTTCTACTATTTTAAGCGTATTATAAATCCCTTTTTCTTCTAATAT
>ENA-ORDP01001914-ORDP01001914.1-marine-sediment-metagenome-genome-assembly--contig:-NODE-1914-length-10712-cov-2.884395_pt1 | contig 10712 bp, 5 predicted proteins | sample MGYA00248627_ERZ508539 | MGnify/ENA primary metagenome ERZ508539 (study PRJEB26208, sample SAMN05571518) | marine sediment metagenome | biome: deep sea; feature: Hydrothermal vent; material... | reverse complement strand
AAACAAGGCAACGATATTTTAATTCATGCCAAAGACGCCAATGGAAATACTGTTGAATTAATAGAAAAAGGACACCTAGTTGTGGCAACAGGAATTAAGCCAAATACTTTTAAAATGAGTATTGAGAATGCAGGAGTTGAAATTACTGAAAAAGGACACATTAAAGTAAATAACAAACAAGAAACCAATAAGACTAATATTTTTGCAGCTGGAGATTGTACCGATACGCCTGCTTTTGTTTATACCGCAGCAGTTGAAGGGAAAAATGCAGTTTTAAATGCTTTTAATGGAGAAAATAATAAAGCTGATTACTCCGCTTTGCCATGGGTGGTATTTACCGATCCACAAGTGGCAGGCGTTGGTTTAGATGAAAAAGAAGCCGAAGCCCTCGGCGGCGTCATCGGCGGAGCACGGACGGGATGCACGGCCGAGACCACCAGCGTGTTTATCGAGTCCGCCTACTTCGATCCGGTGCGCACGGCGGCCACTGGGCGCGCCCTCAATGTGATTTCCGACGCCCGCTTCCGTTTCGAGCGCGGCGTCGATCCGGCTTTCCTCATCGACGGCATGGAGATCGCCACCCGCCTGGTTCTCGATCTCTGCGGCGGCGAGGCGTCCGAGTTGACGGTCGCCGGCGCCGAACCCAAATGGAGCAGCCACATCTCGTTCCGCCCGGAGCGGGTCAAGGAGCTGTGCGGCGTCGCCGTCCCCATGGGCGAGATGACGCGGATTCTCGAAGCGCTCGGCTTTTCCCTGGAAAAGGATGGAAAAAAATTCCGCGTCAGAGTCCCCTCTTGGCGCGGCGGCATGTTGGGCGAGGCCGATCTGGTGGAGGAAGTGGCGCGCATCCACGGCTATCACAAAATTCCAACGGTTCCCATGACACGCCAAGACCCCTTGCCCCAACCGGCCCAAAATTCCGAGCAACGCCGCCGTGGCGCAGCCCGGCGCACATTGGCGGGGCGCGGACTGATGGAGGCGGTCACCCTTTCCTTCATGTCCTCGGGCCAAGCCGAATTGTTCGGCGGCGTGTCGGACTCCGTGCGTCTGGTCAACCCCATCAGCAGCGATTTGGACGTCATGCGGCCGTCCATCCTGCCCAACTTGATCGCCGCCTCGGGACGTAACGCCGACAAGGGTCTGACCGACGCCGCCCTGTTCGAGGTCGGTCCCCAGTACGCGGGCGACGGAGAGGACGATCAGGCCATGGCCGCCACGGGCGTGCGCTCAGGCCGGACGGGACGGCGCAACTGGGCCGAGCCGCCGCGTCCCGTCGACGCCTTCGACGCCAAGGCCGACGCCCTGGCGGTGCTGGAGGCCCTGGGCGTGGCGCCGGAAAAAACGCAAATCACGGCAAGCGCGCCATCCTGGTATCACCCCGGACGCTCGGGAACCTTGAGCCTGGGTCCCAAAACGGTGTTGGCGGTCTTCGGAGAAATCCACCCCAAGGCGCTTTTAAAAATGGGCGTCAAGGGACCGATGGCCGGATTCGAGGTTTACCTGGATAATCTGCCCAGGCCCAAGGCCAAAAAGAGCGCCGCCAGGCCTCACTTGAAGTTGCCGCCCTTGCAACCGGTGGGACGCGACTTCTCCTTCGTGGTGGATGAAGACGTCGCCGCCGCCGATCTCATGCGCGCCGCCAAAAGCGCCGATAAGGTCCTCATCGCCGAGGTCAGCGTGTTCGACGTGTTCTCCGGCGGCGCCCTGGGCGGCGGCAAAAAATCCTTAGGCGTAAACGTCATCCTGCAACCGGTGGAAAAGACCCTCACCGACGCCGACATCGAGGCCGTGGCGAAAAAAATCATCGCCGGCGTCGAAAAAGCCACGGGCGGCGTCCTCAGGGGTTAAGCTGTCAATCCAAAAGCGTTCTGAGGCGCGGTAGGTTTGGCCAGGGTCTTTGCCGCCTGCGCATAGGCGTCAAGGATGTTGGTCAGGCTCAAGCCCTTGCTCTTGAACAAGAAGTCCTCTTGGCCCGTTTGTTCGTTTAGCTTTTCCTTTGTCAATTCCGCTTGCGCCTGGGCCAGCAGTTGCTTGGCCTGTGTGGCGACGGCCCTGTCCTGGGCCGAAGGATCGACCGGGGCCAGGGCGGCGCGAATGATGACCTCCATTTTTTGGATGGTGGTGGCGGGGTCCTTTCCCGGGCTGGCGTCAATTTTGACTTCGCCTGAAACCGCGTAGTATTTGCCGTCAGGCCCCTGCACGAATTCAAATTGCGGCATGCCGCCGTAAGGCCCGGCGGCGGTGGCGTGGGCGCGCTCGTGGCGCCTGACCTTGCCGTCCTCACTCTTGAGCTCCGAGACTTGTTCCGCTTCCTCCTTGGTCAGCCCCCTGGCGTCCATCGCCTCCTGGGCCGCCAAAAGGGTGGCGGCGTCCACCGAACTGGGGGTGATGGCCGGAGGGGCCGCGGGCGCGTTTGGAGGGGAGGAAACCGTGGCGTTTCCGGCGTCAGGCCCCTTGGTTTCAGAGCTAGGCGCAACCGAAACCGGCGCCGCGTTGCGGACGTTAAGGGGAACGTAAGTCGCTGTCGCCACAGAAATAATCGACACGCTTTATTTTACCATTTTGGCCAATTTAGGTCAATTTAGTCCAGCATCACCCCTTCAGGGCGAGGTATTCGTCCTCGTCGAAGACGTCCACCTGGATGACCTCCGTGGTCAGGGCCTGGGACTTCTCGATGAGCTCCAGGTCGTCCGCGCCGATGACGCCGGCCTCGGCGGCGCGCTGGTTGAGGGTGCCGGCCGGCGCCTTTTCCAACGCCCCCTTGCGCGTCGCCGCTTTGATCTTGTCCCGCGCCGGACGGGCTTGGCGGGCCAGCTCCGCCGCCGCCTCCAGAAGCCCAAGGCCGGGCGAGTCCTTGGGCGGAATATGGATATCGGCGGTCAGGCGGTCCTGGGCGGGGCCGCCCGCCGTCAGGGCTTCCGCCACTGCGATGGCGTCGCCGTCCTTGGGCGGGCGATGGCGGCCGCCGAGGGGAAAGGCGATCCGCTTCAGAAACCAGCGCAGCGGGGCGCCCGGAACGTTCTCTATGGCCCCCAAAAGCGCTTGTTCGCCATTCCAAAGCGCGTGCTCCGCCGACCATTTGAGCATGGGCGACATGACGGCGTCGCGCCCTTCGTCGTGGAACCGCTTCAAGGCGGCGCTGGCCAGATACATCCAGGCCAGAACGTCGGCCATGCGCCCGCTCAGCATCTCGCGGCGCTTGAGGCCGCCGCCAAGGGCCATCAAGAGCATGTCGGCGACAAAGGCGAAGGCGGAACTGAGGCGGGTCAGGTCTTTGTAATAGCGAGACTCGAATCCCGAAACGGGACTGCTCTCCCTTCCGATAACGCCGCCGCCGAAAATGCCCATGATCACGGCCCGCGCGCCGTTCCGCGCCACATGGTTGACGTGGCCGAAAAAGGCGGCGTCGAAACGGCGGACGTCGCCGGACATGATGGACTCCATTTCCTCGCGCACGAAGGGGTGGCAGCGGATGGCCCCTTGCCCGAAGGTGATCAAGGAGCGGGTCAGGATATTGGCCCCCTCGACGGTGATGGCGATGGGAACGCCGAGATACCCCCGCCCCAGAATATTGCGGGGGCCGCGGCAGATGGCGGCGCCGGCGCGAATATCCATGGCGTCGTTCAAGCGGTGGCGCATGCCATCGGTCAGGTACGCCTTGACGATGGCCGACGGCACGCCCGGGCGTTCGCCGGCGTCCACCGCGCCCGCCGTCAACACCCGGGCCGCGTTCATGAAATAGGCGTAGCCGCCGATGCGGGCCAAGGCCTCCTGCACGCCCTCGAACTTGCCGATGGGAAGACCGAATTGCTCGCGCACGGCGGCGTAGGAGCCGGCCACCCGCGCCGACAGCTCGACCGCGCCGACCGACAGCGCCGGCAAGGAAATGGAGCGTCCCGCGGCCAGGGACTCCATCAACATGCGCCAGCCTTGGCCGACGCCGTCCTTGCCGCCGATGACGAAATCAAGGGGGATAAAGACGTCATGGCCGAAGATGGGGCCGTTGAGGAAAGGAACGCCCATGGGATCATGACGCCGCCCGATCTCCATGCCGTCGATGTCCCTCGGCAGCAAGGCGCAGGTGATGCCGAGATCCGCCTCGCCCCCCAACAGGCCGTCGGGGTCAAGGACTTTGAAAGCGAGCCCGATCAACGTCGCCACCGGGGCCAGCGTGATGTAGCGCTTCTCGAAAGTGAGCTTCAGCCCTAAGACCTCCCCGCCCTTGTATTGGCCTTTGACGACGATCCCTTGGCTGGTTCCGTTGGCGGCGTCGCTGCCCGCCCCCGGTTCGGTCAAGGCGAAGCAGGGAATGTCTTCGGCGGCGGCGAGGCGGGGAAGGTAGTGGGTTTTCTGCTCGTCGGTTCCGTAGTGGATGATCAGCTCCCCGGCCCCGAGAGAGTTGGGCACCATGACGGTGACGGCGGCGCTAATGCTGCGGCTTGCAATCTTGGTGATGACGGCGGAATGGGCGATGGCGGAAAAGCCGTGGCCGCCGTATTTCTTGGGGATGATCATGCCGAACATGCGATTCTTGCGGATGAAGTCCCAGGCTTCGGGCGGCAGGCCGCGGTCCTGGGCGATCTTCCAATCGTCCAGCAACTTGCAGAAGTCCTCCACCGGCCCGTCGAGAAAGGCTTGCTCCTCGTCGCTCAAAGGCTGGGGTGTGAAATCGAGCAGGTTTCGCCATCTGGGGGCGCCGGAAAACAGATCGCCGTCCCACCACACCGTGCCCGCCTCCAGGGCCGCGCGCTCGGTGTCGCTCATGGAGGGCAGAACCGCCCGCACCAAACCTAAGGCCGGGGCGCTGACAACACGGGCGCGAATCAGGGGAAGGCCGAAAAGCACGGCGAAAAGCGCCGATATCCCGGCGGTGACGGCGAAGGCGTTCGGACTTTCCACGCCCAAGGGCCAAGGCGATGACCCAGCCCCAATAGGCGCGCCCCAAAAAGACCAGCAGCACAAACGCCACAAACGCGAGGGAAAGAAGAAACATGGTCATGGCGCGCCTCCTAAAGCCGCTCAGTTGCGAAGCGGTTTTCCGGTTTTCAACATGTGGGAGATTCGATCCCGGGTTTGGGGAGTCTTGACGAGGTTGACGATGGCGTCCCGCTCCAGCTCTAAAACGCGGTCTTCGGAAACGGGATCAGTAAAGTCGGCGCCGCCGCCCGACAACACCCGGGCCAGTTCCCTGCCGACCGCTGCGTCATGGGGGGTGGCGGCGCCTTTTTTGACGAAGCCGCGCACCGCCATTTCAAGGCCCGCGCGCGCCGTCGCCCCCGGCAGGTTCAATTCGACCGGCCCGGGCGGAACATAGCCGCCGGCTAGCTCCAGCGCTTTCTTTTTGGCGTCGAAAAGAACCCTGTCCCTGTTCATGGTGACGCCGTCGCCGGGGCGCAGGAACTTGAGGTCCCTGGCGTCATCGGCGGAGATGGAGACCTTGGCCATGGCGATGGTCTCGAAGGTTTTCATCACCGGCGGCATGGGGCCGCGGGGAGCGTCCTCGGCTTGGCTCCAGCGGGCCAGCATTTCCTTGCAGCCGCCCCATCCGGGAACGATGCCGACGCCGGCCTCCACCAGCCCCGTGTAGGTCTCGCCATGGGCCTGGATGGCGTCGCAATGGAGAAGAACCTCGCAGCCGCCGCCAAGCGCCAGCCCCGAGGGCGCGCCGACCACCGGGAAGGGCGCGTGTTTCATGGCCTTGAAGGCGTATTGCCCGCGTTTCAGCATCCACCGGATAAAAGGCCAACACCTTATCTTGGCGGCGATCTGAAGCAGCATGATGTTGGCGCCGACGGAGAAATTCGCCGCCTCGTTATGGATGACCAGCGCCTTGAAGCCGCGATCGGGTAGCAATCCCACGGTCAAATCCACCATGCCCAGAATAAAGGGGTTGAGGGAATTCATCTTGGAATGGAACTCAAGGCAGGCGACGCCGTCGCCAATGTCCCAAAGGCTGGCGGAGCGGTTGTTGGCCAGCGGCGCCGAGGCCCGCTTGACGTCTGACAGCAGCAGCACGCCGTCGGCCCGGACCACGTCCTTATAGCCGCCGCCAAAGTCCATATATTGAAGCTTTCCGTTATGGACGCGGTAAAAAGTCACGTCGCCCACCGTCTTCAGCAGTTCAGGGACAGGCAAGCCGCCGGCTTGAAGTTTTTCGGCGAACCAGGCCGGGTCCAGCTTGTCCAAAAGCTCGAAGGGGCCGAATTTCCAGTTGTAGCCGAGCTTCATGGCCTCATCGACGGCGGCGATGTCATCGGCGATTTCAGGAGCGATTTCGGCGGCGTAGCTCAAGGTCCGGGACAATACCGACCAGGCGTAGCGCCCGCCCTTATCTGGATGTTCGACCAATGCGCGGGGGCCGCCCTTTTTGGCGGCGCGGACGCTGTCCAGCTTGGGCCTGGCGGCGTCGGCGTAGCCGCCGGTCCTGAGATCGCGGGCCTGTTTGACTTTTTTTCCCGACGATTTGTCCAACCGGTAAAAGCCGCCCTTGCCTTTTCGCCCCGTATAGCCGTCGGCGACCATGGCGTGGATCATCTCGGGCTCGCGGTAAATCCACTGAAAGGCGTCCTCCTGGGGCAGCGCCTTAGCCATGGAGCTAAGGATCAAGGGCATTAAATCCAGCCCCACCAGATCCAAAAGGGCGAAGACGCCGGTCTTGGGAACGCCTATGGGCCGGCCCATGACCGCGTCCGCCTCTTCGATGGTCAGCCCCTGGTCCATGGCTTCGACAAAGGCGCATTGCAGCCAGAAGGTTCCGATGCGGTTGCCGATGAAGCCGGGCGTATCCTTGCAGGCGACGACGCCCTTGCCCAGCGCCGCGTCCGCGAAGTCACGGACCGCCGCGATCGCCTGCGCCCGCGTCTTGCCGCCGGCCACCAACTCAAGCAGCCGCATGTAGCGGGGCGGATTGAAAAAGTGGGTAATCAGGAAATCCCCGGCGAAGCGCGCGCCCATCCCTTCGGTGAGCACGGACAGCGGAATGGTGGAGGTGTTGGACGAGACGATGGAGCCGTCCTTGCGCACAGCCTCGATTTTTTCATAAAGGGCGCGCTTGATTTCCGGCTTTTCGATCACCGCCTCGATGATCCAGTCGCAATCGGAAAGCATCTCCAGGTGGTCCTCGGTGTTGCCGGGGGCGATGCGCTTGGCGTTACGCTTGTGCATGAAGGGCGCGGGAGAGCTTTTAAGCATTTTTTGAATGGCGCCCTCGGCGATGGCGTTGCGATTTTCGGCGCCGCCGGGAACGATATCCAAAAGAACAACGTCAACGCCCGCATTGGCCATGTGGGCGGCTATGCCCGCCCCCATGACGCCGGCGCCGATGACCGCGACTTTTTTCACTCCACCGACTCCACAATGGTGGCGATGCCCTGTCCGCCGCCGATGCACTGGGTGGCCAGCGCGTATTTTCCGCCCTGGCGCTTGAGCAGCGCCGCCGCCTTGCCGGTGATGCGCGCGCCGGTGGCCCCGAGCGGATGGCCGAGCGCGATGGCGCCGCCGTCCAGATTGATTTTAACCATGTCCATCTTAAGCTCGCGGATGCAGGCCAGGCCTTGCGAAGCGAAGGCTTCGTTGAGCTCGATCACGTCCAGGTCATCGACGGACAGCCCGGCCCTGTCCAGGGCCTTGCGGCTGGCGGCGACGGGTCCCATGCCCATGATCTCGGGCAGGCACCCGGCGACGGCGATGCTTTTTATGGCGGCGATGGGCGTGAGGCCGTTATTTTTGGCGTAATCGGCGGAGCATACCAGCACGGCGGACGCGCCGTCGGTCAAGGGCGAGGAGGTTCCGGCGGTCACCGAGCCTTCGGCGTCGAAGGCGGGCTTCAACCCGGCCAGGGCCTCCAGGGTTGACTCGGCGCGGATGCAGCCGTCCTCGGCCACCCCGTTAATGGCGACGATCTCATCGGCCAGCTTGCCCTCGGATTGGGCGGCGGCGGCCTTGAGGTGGCTGGCCAGGGAGAATTCCTCTTGATCAGCGCGGGAAATTTTGAATTTGTCGGCGACGTTCTCGGCGGTTTCGCCCATGGACATGTAGGCCGCGGGATAGGTTTCGCACAGCTCCGGATGGGGCATGGGATTGAAGCCCATGATCGGCACCCGGCTCATGGACTCCACCCCGGCGCAGATAAAGGCCTCGCCGGCGTTCATTTGGATGGCCCCGGCGGCCATGTGAATGGCCTGCATGGAGGAACCGCAGAAGCGATTAACGGTGACACCGGCGACTCCCTTGGGAAGCCCCGCCAAAAACCCGATGAGGCGGGCCACGTTGAGCCCCTGCTCGGCTTCCGGAAAAGCGCAGCCGACCATCAAATCCTCGATATCGTCAACTTGGACGCCGGTCTTCTCGACCAAACCCTTGACCACCTGGGCCGCCATTTCATCGGGCCGCGTCTTGGAAAACGCCCCCTTGCCGGCGAAAGTGAACGCGGAACGCACATAACCGGCGATAACCACTTTTTTCATATCCATAGCCTCCGCCTTCTAATGTAGTGCTTTTTGCGCACGATCAAAGGATTGCCTGCCCTGTTTCCTCGGCGCCTGTGCTATGTTTGACGCTTGCGCCGTTGAGTCAAGTCGTATGGTTTGACGCTTCCATCCGGCAGAATGAAATCCGCGCGGGCGGCGAACATCAATCCCAAATCTTTGTGAGCTGTATAAATCACCCCACCGAGCCGCCAGGACCAAACTCCATCGCCATCAACCAGGGTCAGCAAGGGAGAGAGCCGCTGACGAAACTTTCCTTCCGGTGGCCCAGACGCATGTGGGTGAAGGGGAAGGGGAAGGGGAAGACCAAGTTCCGCCGTTTGCGGCGTTCGTCTTCGTCTGAGATTGTCCCAATCTCCTGGTCCAGGTCGCGGGTTTTGCGGGCCAATATCTCCAGCAGGATCAGTAGATTTAAATGGAAGATAAAGAACAGAGCCGGGGCGGCGACGAAGAAATGGATGACCGGCACGTCGATGTTGAGCAGCGGCGCCTTGATGGCGCCTTCGAGGAAGATCATCTCGTCGGTGGTGGCGGCCACCAGGATGGCGATGTAAAGGCCCACCAGCATGAAGATCAAAAAGACGGTGCGGCAGTGGCGCGAGGCGTCGTTGACCGAGGTCAGCAGCCGGTCAAAGCGCTGCTCGTCTATTTCCCGCCCGCCTTCGCGGGAGTGACGGAGAAAGTGGCGGGAGTGGCGGCGTGATTTTGATCAAAAGGATAAAGTGGACAGTCAACTTTTTTCGGGTTCCAAGGGCTTCGCCCTTGGCCGGGCGGCGCCCCTTTATTTCCCCCCCTCCTCGGCGGCCAGTTCTTTTTTCGACAGCTTGCCGATCATGGTTTTGGGGAGTTTTTTTCGGAATTCGATGTGGTCGGGCATTTCGATGGGCGACAGTTTGTCCTTGAGGAATTCCAGCAGCTCTTCAGGCGTCAGGGACTTGCCCTGGCGCAGCTTGATGAAGGCCTTGGGCGCCTGGCCGCGGTAGTCGTCGGCGACGCCGATCACCGTCACCTCCTCGACCGCCGGGTGCAGGTGAACGGCCTCCTCGACGGCGCGGGGGTAGACGTTGTAGCCGCCGCACAAAATCAAATCCTTCATGCGGTCGATGAGGAAGACATAGCCGTCTTCGTCCATGTAGCCGACGTCGCCGGTGCGTAAATAACCGTCCACCGTGTCTTGGGCGGTGGCGCCGGGCCGCTTCCAGTATCCGGCCATGACCTGGGGGCCGGAGACGCAGACCTCGCCTTTTTCGCCGGCGCCGAGAACTTTGCGGGGATCCTCCATGTCGCGGATTTGGATAATGGTCCCCGGCATGGGCAGGCCGATGGAGCCTTCCTTGTCGGGGCCGTCGATGGGGTTGCAGGCGACCACCGGCGAGGCTTCGCTGAGGCCGTAGCCTTCCACCAGGACGCAGCCGGTCAAGTCCTCGAAGGTTCGTTTGACCTCGATGGGCAGCGGCGCGCCGCCTGAAATGCAGTATTTGATGGACGACAGGTCGTATTTGTCGAGATCGGGGCTGGTGTTGACGGCGGTGTAGATGGTGGGAACGCCGGGGAACAGGGTGGGCCGCTTGTCGTTGATAGCCGCCAACACCTGCTTGATCTGAAAGCGCGGCAAGAGAATCAACAGAGCGCCGCCGGCAATCCCTAGGTTCATGACCATGGTCATGGCGAACACATGGAACAGGGGAAGCGCGCCGAGGATGCGCTCCGCGCCTTCCTCCATTCCCCCGGCCTCCATGCCCCCCACCTTTACGCCTTTGGCCTCAGCACTGTGGAACCAGCGGCGCACCTGCAAGGCGTTGGCCGCCAGATTGGCGTGGGTGAGCATGGCCCCCTTGGGCTTGCCGGTGGTGCCGCCGGTGTATTGCAGCACGGCGATGTCTTTCTCGGGATCGATGGAGGCCGGTTCGGCCTTGCCGGCGCAGGCCGTCAATTCGGCGAAGGTGGAATGGCGCGAGTCGCTGGGGATGCCGGCCACCTTGCTGCGCTTGAAAACGGTGAACAGGACGCTTTTCAGCATGGGCAGAATATCGCCCATGGGACAGACGACGATTTTCTCCAACGCCGTTTCCTCCAGCATGGGCGCCACTTTCCTGTAGATCTGGCGCAAATCCAGGGTGACCATGATGGCGGTTTCGGAATCCTCGATCTGGCGGGCCATCTCGCGCTTGGCGTAGAGGGGATTGTAGTTGACCACCGTGCCCCCGGCCTTGAGAACGGCGAAAT
>ENA-ORDP01001912-ORDP01001912.1-marine-sediment-metagenome-genome-assembly--contig:-NODE-1912-length-10717-cov-5.425999_pt1 | contig 10717 bp, 6 predicted proteins | sample MGYA00248627_ERZ508539 | MGnify/ENA primary metagenome ERZ508539 (study PRJEB26208, sample SAMN05571518) | marine sediment metagenome | biome: deep sea; feature: Hydrothermal vent; material... | reverse complement strand
GCAAAGTAATATGTGGTTTCAGGCACAAGCCCCGTAACTGTCATTGACTGAGGGGTTCCGGCAACCTCCGGTGATGGCTCCCCTGTTACCTTGGTAGCCGAACTCCAGTTTGCATCACTAATTGCTGATGTGGAATACCTGATATCATAACTTGCTCCTGTACCTGTATCCACATCGTCTCCAGGGGCTGTCCAGCTCAGCTCTATCGAACTTGAAGTAGGGTTTGATGCTCTAATGTCATTGATAACTTCAGGGGCTGTGGTATCGTTGCTGCCAGGGGTCCCAACAGCAAAATTTGAGAGATTACTTGTGTTAGGAACTTCATCGGAGGTCTTTATGGCAAAGTAATATGTGGTTTCAGGAGTAAGCCCTGAAACAGTTATTGACTGAGGAGTTCCGGCAGCTTCAGGTTTTGGCTCATTTGTCAATGGAATAGCTGAATCCCAGTTAGAGTCAGTAATCGACGTATAATATCTGATATCATAACTTGCAGCAGTACCTGTATTGCCATCATCTCCAGGAGCAGTCCATTTAAGTTCTATGGAATTATCTGAGGGGTTTTGAACAGTCAAGTCAGCGATGGCTACTGGTGCCACGCTGTCTCCAACATCACTACTATTGAGATTGCTCAAAGCATTTTCACCTGCAACTCCACATGAATACAGCAAAAAAAACAGAGAACTTAATACCAACATAACAACATAGTGATTTGACTTAACCTTACCTCTGCTTACTATTTTTTCCATCTTGCACCCTCCTTTGTGTCACATATAAAAAGCCGCCAGGGAAAACCTCCTCTGGCGGCTCGGCGGACATGGGATAGGAGACTGCATATACTATTCCTTTAGTCCCGTTGCTCTGCGTCCCAAGGTTTCCCCTGGTTTGCTCTGAGCAGAGAATCGAATTAACGCTTTCCCTTAGGAGGAAGCAAGATGGGTGCCATATATTACATAGTCATTCTCCCTTAGTTAACTCCTCGTAGTTATACACTTTTTAATTTCTGGCATGAAGTGATTTATGAAAGTGCTGTGACAAGCTCTGACAAAGAGCTTAAAAACTTTGTCATCTTGATTAAACCGGTTTAATTTTCAGCAGCCGCTAAGTTTTTGAACACTTCTGAAATCTTCTTTTATTTCTTAGCGTCCCTTCGCGCACCTCGCGGCTAAATCTCTCTTTTTTCTTATGAGTCGCTAAGGTTCACTAAGGTTTTTGGCTTTTTAGTTAAGGGGTTAGTATGTCCATGGTATCACCCTTCATTGCCATGGCATATATCTTGTTCTTCGATAGATACGTTACCACACTGTCTGAAAGATACAGAGAGGAAAATACAGGTATAAGCTTCATTCCCTTATACTCGGGGAAATAACTGAAAAACTCCCCGGCCTTCACAAACTCAACAAATTCATCTAAATAGCTCTGCCTGGCTGTTGATTTTGTCTCGTTCAGTATTACCTTCTTATCACAAACGGCAATAACATCAAACTCCCTTGTAATACTCCTCTTTTTGTCTCTCTTCTCAACCCTTACTGCAAAAAAATCTATCTCTTTGCATCCAAAGTGCTCCCTCGCAATTCGAGGAATATTGGGTGCCACTATATCCTCAACCACTGTTCCCATCTTGTTTGCTATCTCTCCCCATCGTTTGTTCTGTGCACTGAGCATCTTCTCTGTTCGATCCTTGAACTCACCCATTTCGTCCTTGAATTCACGCATTTCGTCTTTGAACTCACGCATTTCGTCCTTAAATTCACGCATTTCTCTTTCAAGCCTTCTGAGGGCAGTATCGGTATGAACAATGAACTGCCCTAAAAGACTTTCAAGTGTGTCAACCCTCTCTTCTACTGTCGGCATTTATCTCTCCCTCAATATTAACTCTATAAATCCAGTTTAACACCTAAAATATAACTGAGTCAAACAACACCTATACTGCATTCAGGAATACGGACTTATAGCGTCCCTTGGTTTGGTCTGGACAGAGAAGCGAATTAACGCTTTCCATTAGGGCTTAAATATTTTTCTGCTAAAGGTATTCATCGCACTTACTGTTTCTGGGACAACTCTTACTTCCTCTGACACACTTAACTGCTCAGCCTTCACCACCAACCCTAAAAGAACCCAGAAGTAGCCCATTAGATTAAAATAGGACCATCTGTTACCAAACATATTGGCAACAAGACTCGCAATAATCAGCCCTACAAAGCCCAGACCCAATCCTTTCATAAAGTTATCTCCTGATTGTTGGTATAGACTCCAGCCTTTCTTCATAGATAAGCAGAAAATATAAAGGAACAAACCGAGACCTAAAAAACCCTGCTCCACAATCATTTCTATGTATCCATTATGCAGACTTCTTCTTGACTTGTAACCACTCCCCTCTGATGTCTTAAACCCCAAATATTGTGTACTGCCGAAACCGACTCCCGTAAAAGGATTTATTTTTATTTCTTGTATTGCCTCTCCCCATAACTGAAAACGGGCCAAAACTGATGGGTCCACACCCTCTTCGGTTTTAGTCATTTGAATTCTTTCAACTACACCTTTAGGCAATACTGTATGCCAACCTATAAAAAGAAGCAGCAGGATTAGTAATATTGATCTTTTTTTAGTTAACCCAAAAAATACAAGGCCGACAAGTGATGCTACATAGGCTCCCCTGGAATAAAGAAACAGAATACAGTAGGAATTAAACACAACTAAACAAAAGATAGCTCCCTTTTTCAGCTTTTCCTTGGTTGTAAGTAATAAACCTATTAAGAACATGGTCATCATTGCATAAAAAGCTGCAAACTCATTTGGGCCCAAATAACTGAATGTACTACCTGCCGTCCTTTTACTTTTTAAAAAGGTTTCATGGCTAATCCATCTTTGACTCTGGTAAAAATTCACATCCATCAGAAAAATGGTTACAAGCATTATCCAGACAAGGAACACTATCTGCCTTTTATTATCAATCGTAGCTAAGATCATGAAATACAGGAGGGGCATCATTATAAAATTCTTCCATAGTTCCAATTGAGGGTTATTGAAATTAACCGGATAAGACAGGCCTAATTTAAAAGACCCAATCCAAAGAGCAGAATAAGTGAACGGAAACATTAAAAGAATAAACTTATTAAGTCTTTCTTCAGGCAAAACATTTTCCTCTTTCTTTTTATGAAAAAAAATGCTTATTAAAATTGCCAGGAATAAAATATCCATTATGTCTTTCCCGGAGGGAAATATAATAAGTTTATCCATTAGACTCTGGAGAGGAATTAACAAGGTAACCAGATATATTCCTATCCGAGCCTTATAAAACAAGGCTAAAACAATCACAATGAGGCATGTGATATAAACAGCCAGAGGTATATACTGTGTAAGGCCTAATCCAAACATTATTACCGACTCTCCCAATTAGAGCCTGTGTTGCAAAAAAACAAAAAACCAAAAACTGTCATACATAATGATGATTTCATAAAAGTTAATATCCTGAACTCAGAGATTCTTATCCTGTCTGTCTTTACTTATGATCAACCTCGTTTCAACAAGATGGATAAAACTTTCTGCCTAATCTTTATATCTATGATAAAAGCACCTATTGAATAAACGATTATTCCTACGGCAATCTTTATTAGCAACTCCAGTATATTTTTTGCAGGATAAATTGATATTGCCATCATGGTAAAAAAAGACAAAAACAGGTAGATTAATAACTTTTTTAGCTGTATATTAATCTTCAGGAACTTGTATGAAATCAAAGCTATCAGTGAGGATAAGAGAATATATGCGATCAAGGTAGCGTATGCAGCGCCTAAAATACCAAACTTAGGTATCAAAATAATGTTTAATGCTATATTGACTATTCCTGCCGTTAATGCTAAATACATCAATATTTTTGTTTTTTTTTGTATAAAAAAACCAGCTCCATAAATTACATATGCACCATGTAGAACAAGGGGAATTACAATATATGGTATAACAATAGCCGACTCCTGAAACTTAGATGTAGCAAGCACTATTATGATTTCCTTTCCATACCAGATCATACCAACTACAATTGGAATAGCTAACATAAAATAATAATCTAATGTATTGCTTAAAAAATTTATAGTTCTTCTTTCTCCTTCCCTATTCCATATTTGTAAATACATTGGAATAATAGCAAGTCTTAATGGAGTCGTTAAAAAAGATTGTGCCATATTTGTAAGATTATAGCCAGCAGAATATATACCTACAGAATCTGAACCCATGTAAAATTGTATTAAATACCTGTCACCAAAATTCAATATCATATTAGATAGCTCCATCCATATTAAAGGGAAACTATACCTTATGGCTTCTTTTAAAAACGGGAATGAAATTCGAGTTATTTTCATTTTATTTAAAAACAATACTATTAAAAAAGTAAGCATTAGAATATCTGATAATGCAAACCCCATAAACAATCCACGCAGGTTTCTCATGAAATGGAAAACTATAAATAATGCTAACAGTAATCCACCATACTTCTTTATTACAATAAATATACTATATAGTTTAGCTCTGTTATCAGCTCTTATAAACATTGTCAAGACACTTGTTATGGTTCCTGTAAAAATTAAAACAGCAACAAGTGGTATCAACTCAAGCAAGGGCCTATCAATGTAATTCCTAAACAAAGTCTCTATACTTAGCAGAGCGATGGATATAATCATTCCACTAATCAATAATGATCCCATAAACAGAGTAGTATAATAATATGACATATCGAGATTTGTTTTTTTCTCTTTGAAGTCCGAGTGATATCGTAAGGCAGCATGTTGCAAGCCAAACTTTGAAAATCCTACACCTAATGATATCGTAATGCCAACTAATGAGAACACCCCGTATTCTGCCTTGGTAAAAATTCTTGTCCAAATCGGAAATGATATAAATCCTGCTATCATGACAATTACATTGCTAATAAAATAATAAGAGGATTGTTCAAATAATTTCTTGAAATAATTCATTTGGTTTATCAGTTAAACTCTGAAGATAAGCATGATATCAACACAGGCAGAAGCATATTCAATAATGTTTATGCTCATTGTCTCTGGATCATATAGCCGGAATTCTACATATACCCCAGGGATTTCAGATTTTTCGCTATTTCATCATCCACGGTATACGGGCTATCCTCCTCCGCAAGACTTACTAAGGTTTTATATTCCGACAATTTATCTTTCAAATCTTTCAGGGGACCGTTACTCAATGATGATTTATTTAATACAACTTCGTTTCCATCTGATATGTCATAAAACTCTTCATCTCCACCCGAACTACTGATACACTTATACTTTTTATTCTGTATCATTATCATCCTGTTTTTAATCATTTCAAGGTTAATCTTGTTTCCGCTTTGCTCGAACCTCTCTGCAATGAAATAAGGAATACGGCCCTCCCATTCGGCAAAAACATATTCATGATATTTGTTTTGGTTCTTTTTGAATTGCATTAAATTAAGACCTGAAACAGTTGTGAATCTATCTTTAAAAACTCCAGCTACCCCCATTATAGTTGGAAATATATCAACAAGTTGAGTATATCCATTTACTTCTTCGAGATAGTCTATTCCTTCAGGGTATTTAATGATGAGAGGAACATGCAAGACCTCCTGATGCAGGCTTGCTACATGAGACCAATGTCCATACTCTCCGAAGTGTTCACCATGGTCTGAGGTAATGATAATCATCGTATTGTCGTAGATATTATTATTCCTGAGCATGGATATTATTTCACCAATAATACTGTCAGTATACGCGATCTCCCCGTCATAAAGATCCTTTATATACGATACTTCGTTATCATTGAGATTAATGTCTTCCACATAACAAATCAGAGGATTGTGTGCTACTCTGTCTACCTTGTCTTTATCGATATTTTTATATTTTCCTGGAAATTGTTTTCTAAATGGAACAGGCGGAGAAAGAGGATTGTGAGACTCGATATAATGGAGAAAACAGTAAAAAGGTTTATCTTTATCAATCCTGTTAATCCAGTCTGAAAACAGACAGTTAGTCCTCTTTGCACCCATATCCTCAGAGCCCAGATACTTCCTTATCTTCCTGAATCCACCCTTGATTATCTTTTCAATTACCGTCCTTGACTGAACACCTTTCCAGACCTCAACAAACAGATCATGTCCCTTGTTAAATCCAACAAGTTCACCAACCTGACTATTGTTTACAAAACCAGCTGTTTGGTATTCGTTTTCTTTTAAAACAGTGGCGATAGTTGGTATATCGGTTGCAAGACGTCTTTCTCCGTAGACGCCGTGCTCTGACACATATAGACCTGTCAGCATTGATGCATGGCCTGGAGGAGTCCACACGCCGGTGGAGTAATTCTGCCTGTATATCGTTCCCTCACTGGCTAATTTATCAATATTCGGTGTCGTAGGCCTGTGATAGCCGTAACATGAAAGGTGGTCGGCCCGGAGGGTATCGATGGATATCAATATAATGTTGGGGGTCATTTCTATTTCTTCTTTTTTAGCCGCAGATTACGCAGATTTCTCAGATCTGTAGAATAATACACAGAGGGCACAGAGAAAGACAATGCCTGATTTAACCACAGTGAGAGGAAGAAACAAGACTTGTTTAGCCGCTAAGGTCGCTAAGGTTTTAAATACAAAAGATAAAAACCGCAGTTTCTATTACTTCTCCGAATCTCAGTGTCTCTGTGGTTAAATCAAGTCTCTTTTCTTAGCGTCCCTTCGCTCACTTCGCGGCTAAAATGCCCTTTTTCTTTCATTTTCGCGTCAATTCACGGCTAATTTCAGTTGTCAGCTTTTCAGGTATCAGTCGTCAGATGAGGCCTATATGTTTAATATAGACAAATAATTAGATGGGTTAACCCACCATTTCTTGCAACTCTAAAGGCAATTTCAATATCGTTAATTTTTTAAGATCCAACTTCTTACTTGCATTATCTATGTCTATCCCCACAACATTGCCGTCATTACCATAGTCAACTACAACACCTTCAGATATTTCTATACTATCCACGCTATCTTTGTCTGACAATTCTACGTACAAAGAATCTGTATCCGGATAGTAACTTAACCTCATTTTTTAAACCTCCTGTCTGGAAAGGCATTATGTATTGTTACTTTATCTTCTAAAGTTACAACTCTAAAAATCTTGTTTTCATATTCTTTTACAATACCCCAGAATTTATATCTATTTCCTTCCTGTTTTTCTACTTTTAAAGGATTTTCTATTATTTTGATACACCATTCTTTTTTAATATAAGGCCTTTTTCTAAGAACCTCTTTTTCGAAATATTTTGTAAATTTATATTCCATTAACAGGCCCTTTACAATATCTTATTTTAACCACTGAGACACTGAGAAAGACAATGCCTTTTGAGCCGCTAAGGGCGCTTAAGGTTCGCTAAGTTCTTAAATACATTTTAAACACGGAGACACAGAGTTTAAAAAGATAAAAAAATATTTTCTATTCTTTGTCTGTGTCTCTGTGGTTTAATCAGGCCTTTCTTCGCGTAACTTCGTGGCTAAATGTCCTTTGTCCGTGTCTCCGTGGTTTAATCAGGTCTTCTTTCCCTTATTAACCCGCTAAGGTTTTTGGCTTTTTAGTTGAGGGTTTAGTATGTCCATGGTATCACCCTTCATTGCCATAGCATATATTTTGTTCTTCGATAGATACGTTACCACACTGTCTGAAAGATACAGAGAGGAAAATACAGGTATAAGCTTCATTCCCTTATACTCGGGGAAATAACTGAAAAACTCCCCGGCCTTCACAAACTCAACAAATTCATCTAAATAGCTCTGCCTGGCTGTTGATTTTGTCTCGTTCAGTATTACCTTCTTATCACAAACGGCAATAACATCAAACTCCCTTGTAATACTCCTCTTTTTGTCTCTCTTCTCAACCCTTACTGCAAAAAAATCTATCTCTTTGCATCCAAAGTGCTCCCTCGCAATTCGAGGAATATTGGGTGCCACTATATCCTCAACCACTGTTCCCATCTTGTTTGCTATCTCTCCCCATCGTTTGTTCTGTGCACTGAGCATCTTCTCTGTTCGATCCTTGAACTCACCCATTTCGTCCTTGAATTCACGCATTTCGTCTTTGAACTCACGCATTTCGTCCTTAAATTCACGCATTTCTCTTTCAAGCCTTCTGAGGGCAGTATCGGTATGAACAATGAACTGCCCTAAAAGACTTTCAAGTGTGTCAACCCTCTCTTCTACTGTCGGCATTTATCTCTCCCTCAATATTAACTCTATAAATCCAGTTTAACACCTAAAGCATAACTGAGTCAAACAACATCTATACTGCATTCAGGAATATAGATTCACAGAGACAGTGTAAACAACAAGGCTTTTATTAATCACTGAGGCACTGAGAAAGGCAATACTTGTTTAGCCGCTAAGAACGCTAAGTTTCTCTAAGTCTTTAAGTACAAAAGATAGAAACTGCAGTTTCTATTCCTTAATCTGTGTCTCTGTGGTTAAATCAAGCTCTTTCCTTCGCGTTCCTTCGCACACTTTACGGCTAAATGTTCTTTTTCTGTGAACTCCATTCTCTCTGAAAACTTCCTCATAAAATCTCTCATGTTCTTTTATCATTTTTCCAAGAGAAAAGCTATTGGCGGCACGTTCTCGTGCCCTCTGCCCCATCTCTAATCTCCTCTCCGGATTGTTATAGAGCTCCAGTATAGCTCGTGAAAGACTGGCAGGGTCATCCGGAGGTATGATAATTCCGATTTCATTATGCACAACAGCCTCAGCATTTCCCCCCACATCAGATGCAATAACAGGTCTTCCCGCAGCCATAGCCTCCAGAATTGCGTTTGAAAAACCCTCATTTTTGTTAGGCACAAGACAAAAGACATCCATAAGCGGCAGGAACCTTTCCACTTCTTCCACAAACCCCAGAAACCTCACAACGTTCTTGAGAGGGCCTTTATTGCAATAAGACTCAAAATACTCTTTCGTCGGCCCAAAACCCAACACTAATACCTTCAGGTTTTTAATTGTAGGCAGAACCTTCTCTATTCCTTCAAAGAAGACGTGATACGCTTTTTCCGGCCTGAAAATTGCCGCGATTCCGACAACAAAATCATTCTCAGCGACTCCAAGCTTTGTTCTCAAACTTTCAATCTCGCCAGGGCTGATATTCGAAAACCTTTCGACATCAACCCCGTTGTAAATCGTCACCGCTTTATGCTCAGGAACTCCCTCACTTTCATGAACTCTTCTGCCTACTGTATTACATACCATAATAAAACGGTCAATAAAACGGTCCATAAGCTTGTTCAGGAATATTTGCCTTGGTTTCTTCAGGTCTCCGGTATCTCTCCTGCTGGATACGATCTTAGGCACTCCGGCAAGCCTTGAAACAAATACACCCAACGTGTCTGAGTTGAAATGAAATGTCTGGACTATATCTATATTGTTTCCTCTCATAAACCTCGCCAACCTGATACCTTGCACAAGTGCCTTGGGCGAATAAATCCTTCTCAGATTAAGGTCCTTGACCGGAATCCCGTGTTTTCGAATCTCTTCATGGAGAGCTCCTGAGGCCCCATCAAAAAAAGATATCGCCGTTTTGAACCTCTTCCTGTCGAGCAGTGTTGCAAGCCTGACAAGATGCCGTTCAGTACCTCCTCCCCCCTTAAGCTGGTCTATTATGTACAGTATGTTTATCTTCTGTTTTTCTTTCTGACAGCGACTCATTTTCTTGATCTTGCTATTGTATATAAAGTTCAGAGCTCCTGTCATCTGGACGGAAAAAACGGCCTCAGAGAAGAAACTCAAAAGGGTTGTCTTAATCTGATTGGTCACACAAGCCCTTTTAAGCAGGAATACGTCATTCCCGGCCCAGTTTATTCCGTCTTTTAGTACACATGCACACTTAAACCCGATATCTTCAACAATGTCTCTGACTTCCCTGTTGATATCCTTATTCGAGCCATATGGATAGGCAAACGTAGTTATCTCCTTACCAATTTGTCTCTCGATCAGCTTTTTCGAAAGCATGATCTCTTCCTTTGCTTCCTCTATGGGTATTCGGGACAAAGATGGATGGGTGTGAGTGTGCGCACCAAAGGATATACCCTCATTGCTCATCTCGATGATCTCCTCCCACGACAACATTTTATTTTTCAAGTCATAATCGACAATATCCACACCTAACTGTCCGAAGATGAACTCCAGGAATTTTGTCCTGTTTTTAGTGGTGAGATTCTTGCTGTATTCATTAACTTCCTTCATGGCCCGCTCCTTCAGAATAGCCGAGTTCAACGGATAGCTCATGAAATTCCAGGCTGTGAGGTCAAGTTCTCTTTTCGAGGTGTTTCTAATGGCATGAGCGATGGCATCTACAAAAGGCGGAAGGCTGCCATTTGAAGAACCGATAGATCCAGTGGCAAGAAACACAGTAATCGGAATGTCGAACTCTTTGACAATCGGGAAAACTGCAGGATAAAGACTCTTATAACCGTCATCAAAGGTAATCACGATCGTTTTTCCCGGCACTTTCCTGCAGGATTCCAGCAAGTCAGCCGCATCTTCAAGTGAGATCAGGTTGTAATTGTTTTTAACCAGGTACCTCACGTGCTTTCTGAATATTTTTTCCGGAACCTCTAAGTTCAGATATCCCTTGTCGGCTATATCGTGATAGGCGAGAATTTTGATTCCGGCAGGTCCTTTATCTAAAGTTTCACAAAGTTTTGTTATCCCGGAATAATG
>ENA-ORDP01001911-ORDP01001911.1-marine-sediment-metagenome-genome-assembly--contig:-NODE-1911-length-10720-cov-3.520394_pt1 | contig 10720 bp, 5 predicted proteins | sample MGYA00248627_ERZ508539 | MGnify/ENA primary metagenome ERZ508539 (study PRJEB26208, sample SAMN05571518) | marine sediment metagenome | biome: deep sea; feature: Hydrothermal vent; material... | reverse complement strand
GCATATACACCAGCCTGCTGGTCGCCAAGTGGATGGGGCAACAACCGTTCAATCATAACACTGTCCATACGGGAATAAAAGCTCATAATGAGCACGAGCAAAGCAAAAGGCAGACTTCTGCGAAGTATCATTTTAAAAAAAGAAAAATCCCAATACAACCTTAGTTTCCCTGATTTCCGCAGGACAACCATCAGCGCAAAAGCTACCGTAAGCAGATAAGCCAGTGTTTGGGAATAAACAAACCATTCAATAGAGAAACGCCCTCCGAGTAATCCTGTCCATAGCAACACGCCTACAATTACAATCATGAACACGCGGTCCATAATGGAAATTATACTGTCGGTGGAAAATAGCAACAGCCCGGAAATGTTTGACCGCAAATATAAAATGAATGAGAGTAGAAACTGGTTGAATCCCACCCACGCCAGCAGATAAAGCTGTCTGCCCTGATAGCCTATGAGCCTGGCCATGAAGAAAACAAGTAGCCCATACCCAAAACCGAGGAACAGCTTCATGGTAGCCATACCGCCAAAATGTTCCTGCAACTGGTGACTGTTACGGGCAATGTTACGGTTGTTGAAGTTGGTAATCCCCAAATCGAGAAAGATGAAAAAGAGATAGGAAAAGTTGAAAATGGCAAAATAAAAACCATATTCCTGCGTACCGGTAACATTCTGTACCTGCCTGTCAATTCCCAAAATCCAGAACGGTTTTACCAAAAGGTTCAGGAACAACAAAAACATCAGGTTCTTCAGAAATTTCTTCTGCATCACACAAAAATAAACAATTGCTGAGGAATTTGCAGCATCCTGTTACCATACACCCGGCAATGATACAACAGCTTGCTAAAACATTTGGAGCATAAAACTACTCAAAACATGAGGAAGCAGTATTATAGTCAAACCTATACCGAAAACAGCGCCCCAGAAATGTGCACTATGCCCCACATTATCATGACCGTGCTTTTGCATATAAATCATATACGCGAGATACAGGATACCAAAAAGCCACGATGGAATAGAAAAAGGAATGGGGAAAATATAAATGCTTCCCACAGGATAAATCAGAATGCTGGAAAATATCACGGCCGAAACTGCTCCCGAAGCCCCCACAGCACTATAATAAACATTATCCTTATACTTGTTAAAATCGAAAAGTACTGAAAATAAGACACCTCCGATATAAAACAACAAATAATAAAACACCCCCTTGACTCCGTAATTCCTCCCGAAAGCCCTTTCAACAATATCTCCAAAAGAATAAAGCACCCACATGTTGACGAATAAATGCAGCCAGCCGGCATGAACTAAAGCATAAGAAACAAAACGCCAGCTTTCATTCCGATGTTTAACGGCGTAGGGGTTAAACTTCAGCTGTTCAAACAATACAGGATTATAAAAGGCCAAAATAGATATTATAACTGTGATGGCAATAATTATGATATTCATAAAAACGAGTTTCTGTGTAAAGGTGCAAAAATAACGAAATGTCAGGAGAAAAACATTTATAAAAACGGACATCTTTACCGGATGCTAATTTCGGGCATGTGCATCCATTGGAAACATAACCTTAAAGCAGTTACATAACAACATCACATGGAAAATCAAAAGTATTTTAAAATTTAGATTAGGATATTTTTTTGTAATTTTGCAAAAAGTAAGCAGAAGTTTTCTGTAAAAACAGTACTAAATGGACTATAACCGATGCATCTGGCCAAACAAAACCATTCTGATTGCAGATGACGATGTTTTGTCAAGAAAATATTTTGCTAAAATTCTGGAGCTTACTAAAGCGAAGCTAATATTTGTAAAGGATGGGAAAGAAGCCATAACCTATTGCATGAAAAAGCCGGAGGTTGACCTGATTTTGATGGACATTAAAATGCCGCTGAAAGACGGCCTTACAGCCACAAAAGAGTTGAAACAAATCTATCCCGAAATCCCGGTTATTGTGGAAACAGCTTACGCTTTTGATTATGACAAAGCCAACGCCCTCGCTTCGGGCTCCGATGAATTTATCACTAAACCTATCCACAAAGAACATCTGTTTGAATTATTGGAAAAATATTTGAACAGGTAGCGCCCCCGAATTCTCTTCTTTTATTAAAATGGGGTTAAGACGCATCGCAGCCATGCAAACCTGCCATCAGGGCAAATAAATAATGAAGTCGTTTAAGGTCACTGAGAATCTACAAGAAATAACAATACTTCTTGGACCTTAGCTGTTTTTTATTTTATAGCTATGAAATAAAACAGGGCTTCCCCACTAAAACCAATGCATTCCTCTCGAAAATCCCATTTAACTTTAAACAAATTCAATGGAAATTAGTAAAGTAGCACCAATTTTATGTAGTTTTGTGCGGGAGGATCGCCTATCCGGTTATTTGGAGATACGAAATAACATTCGGCTCGATGCAGAAGACAATATCAAATATTGTTCACATTACCAAACTTTCAACAGGAAGCAACCTAACCTTGTATGATAAAGACTTTTTTAACCATACGATGGAAAAAAGAATTAAAGAGATAGGGCTCCAAACTCCTGAAGATTATTATGTTTTTTTAAAAAACCATTCGGAAGAGGTAAAAAATTTTGCCAGTTCTTTTAACGTTACTTACAGCGAGTTTTTCAGAGACCCGCTTATTTTTGCTTTATTGAAACAGTGGATTTTACCTTCCTTTTTTCCTAAAAAAGGAAATTTTGGGAGAGAAGAAATCAGGATATGGTCGGCTGCTGCTGCTGCCGGGCAGGAGGCATACTCACTGGCCATACTTTTAGATAGTTTTAAAACGCTATATAACAGCAATATAACCGTTCAGATATTTGCATCCGACATTTGTCTGTCTGAAATAGAAAAAGCAAGAGAAGGCTTTTATCCGGTAGCCCAATTGCAAAAGGTACCGTTAAAATATCTGAATGAATACTTTTATCCCAATGATAAAGGATACAAATTAATTCCCCGTATTAGGAAATCGGTCATTTTTTCTACTTACGACCTGCTTGACACAAAAACCACTAGTCCTCCGGATAGTATTTTCGGGACTTTTGATCTTATATACTGTAGCAATTTATTCATTTACTACAACACTGAAATTAGAAACCAAATCGTTCAAAAGCTGAAAAAGAATCTGGCAAAAGGCGGATTGCTAATTACCGGCAACTCGGAGCGCGAGATTATTGCAAGACAAAAATTACACGCGATTTGCCCTCCGGCTGCTATTTTTCAAAAAGAAACAACACCGGAGTACCGATGAAAAATCAATTTCTACAAAAGCCCCTGCCGAGGAAGTCGTACCCGTTTCCCAAGTGAAAAAATTAGCCGAAAAACAATTGATTTAGAAATAACAAAAAATTAAATGTATGGGATTCAACGATTTTAAAATAGCAAATCAGCTTCGCATAGCTATCTTCATTATCTTTTTTATGGTTTTATTGCTGGGCGGAATTTCCTGGTATCAGGCCAACACCCTGTGGAAGCATACACAAAATCTTTACGACCATCCGCTGAAAGTCAGACAGGCAGTAAACGGGCTTGAAACCGACATCTTTGTCCTCAACCGAAATACGAAGAGATATATACAGGCAACCACAACAGAAAAGAGGCAAAATATTTTACAAAGTCTTAATAAAACCAACGCAGATATAAACTGGCGTTTTATAATTCTTCACTCCCAATATCTCGGCCCCCAAACAGATATTCAAAAATTGGAAAAAGATTTCGATAACTGGAGCCGCATATTGAATGGTGTGGTTGATATGGTTCGTGTAGGAAAAAATAATATAGCATTCGAAATGGCTACTTTAGGTGTGCGGAATGAGGCCAGCTTAAATCAATTGCTTGATAGAGTTCAGACTATTAGTAAGTTTGCCAGCCAACAGGCCAGCGAGTTTTATCAAAATGCACAAAATCAAAAAAACAAATTAGAGCAACGGTTGTTTTTCCTGTTAGGAATCATTATTTTGTTCCTTTTTATTTTCTATTATCTGCTTCACCACGCCATCCAATCCCCTATAAAAAAGCTTACTCTCGCAACACAAAAATTCTCGGAAGGTAATTATGAAGCGAGGGTTAACTATTCATCAAAAAACGAACTGGGAGACCTTTCGGCAGCTTTCAATAAGATGGCTTTAACCATTCAATCTCACATTAAACTTGAACATAAGACTTTTCGTTTTAACACATCCATTTTCAAAAGTGAAGATCTGGCTCTATTCTCCAAAGCATTAATAAATGAGCTTACCGAATTAACGCAGTCACAGATGGGCGCTTTATATTTACTGAACAATGAAAAAACAGAATTTACCCTATCAGAGTCTCATGGCCTTTCGACAAAAGCTAAAACCCACTTTTCTGTCAAACTGAAAGAAGGAGAATTTGGGAAAGCTTTATCTGTTAAAAAAATTGTCCATCTCAGTGAAATTCCTGAAGACACCTCTTTTACTTTTGCCACCACCAGCGGTAACTTTAAGCCGAGAGAGATTATAACTCTTCCTATTATTTCGGATAAAGAAACGGTAGCTGTTATTTCCCTTTCAAGCATCTATGCCTACCCACGCGAAACTTTATCGCTGCTACAGAATATTTTTCACTCTCTTACAGCCCGTATCAACGGGGTTCTTCTTTTCCATAAGCTTAAGCAACAAGCCACACAATTAGAAAAGCAAAATACCGAACTGGAAATTCAGGGAAAAGAACTTTCGGCACAATCTATGGAACTCGGCCGGCAAAACACTGAATTAAAAATGCAAAAAAATCAATTAGATGAAGCCAACAGGTTAAAATCGACCTTTCTCTCCAACATGAGCCATGAATTGCGCACACCACTTAATTCAGTCATAGCGCTCTCGAGCGTGTTAAAGAGAAAACTAAAAACAGCCATTCCGGAGGAAGAATATTCCTATATCGATGTTATTGAACGAAATGGCAAGCAGCTGCTTGAATTGATTAACGATGTGCTGGATTTGTCGCGCATCGAGTCGGGGCGTGTTGAAATAGAACAGACAGATATCAATATCAAAGAGCTGATAAACGGAATGATAACCCTGATTGAGCCGCAGGCTACGGAGAAAAATATAATCTTAAAGTCTTTGATAAATAAAGATATGCCTCCCCTGAAAAGTGATGGTAATAAAATCAGGCATATTCTGCAAAACCTCATCGGTAATGCGGTAAAATTCACCGAAAAAGGCAAGGTTGAGGTAACCGCTTTTAAAAAAGAGAAATACCTGCATATCTTGGTGAGTGATACCGGAATAGGAATTTCGTCCGACCAGATACATAACATTTTTGACGAGTTCAGGCAGATTGACAGCAGCACATCACGCAAATACGGAGGGACAGGGCTGGGGCTTTCTATAGCCAAAAAATACGCCCACATGCTGGGGGGAACCATAGAAGTGCAAAGCGCTCCGGGGAAAGGTTCGGTCTTTACTTTGATTCTTCCTTTGAAACCCGGGAAAACCAAAATAATGGAAAATCCTCCTGTAGTTCAGCAACCTTCCATGGTCCGAAGAAAGAGATCGGTTACCAAGAACAAAGCGCAAGCCAAAGAAAAAACCATTTTGATAGTAGAAGACAGCGAACCGGCAATTATTCAGCTTAAAGATATTTTGAACGAGGCTGGCTTTCATGTATTGGTATCTCATAATGGCCGCGAGGCGCTGGAACAAATTGCCAAAACGTTGCCCGATGCCATGATTTTGGACTTAATGATGCCCGAAATAGATGGTTTTCAGGTGTTAGAAGCCGTCCGTGCCAATGTAGATACCGCCGAACTCCCTGTATTGGTGCTTACCGCTAAACATCTCGAAGGAAAAGACCTGAAAAATTTAAGACACAACCATATTTTTCAATTACTTCAAAAGGGCGATGTGAACAGGGAAGAATTGTTACAACTAATTTGTGAGATGGTATTTCCTGAAATAAAAGCTACAGAAGAAGGGATTACCGGAAACCAAGTAAAAAACCAGAAAATAATAAAAATACAAACCGGAGAAAAACCGCTAATTTTGGTTGTCGAAGATAATGTGGACAATCTGCTCACCATAAAGAGCCTGCTCGGCAAAGATTACAGGACAATAGAAGCTTATGATGGTCAGGATGGGATTATCAAAGCCAAAACATATCATCCCGACCTTATACTAATGGATATTGCCATGCCGGTAATGAATGGTTTCAGAGCTTTCGACGCCATTAGAAAAGAAAAAAATCTGCAACATATTCCGATTGTGGCTGTTACGGCAAGTGCCATGACTGCCGATCGTGAAGAGATACTGCATTACGGATTTGACGGATATATCTCAAAGCCTATTGACATAAACCAGTTTGAAAAAATTATTAAAAGCTTTTTCAAAGAAAAATAATAAGTTATGAAAATTTTAGCCATCGATGATATTCGGGACAATCTGACTGTTTTAAAGGCCGTTATAGAAGATGCCTTTCCGAATGCAGCCGTTTATACCGCTCTTAACGGAAAGGATGGAATGGCGTTGACTTCCACCGTAGACCCGGATGTAATATTGTTGGATATCATTATGCCCGAAATGGATGGATTTGAAGTCTGTAGTCGTATAAAACATAATGAACAGCTCAAACATATTCCGGTAGTCTTTTTAACGGCATTGAAAACTTCCGCCGAAAGCCGTATAAAAGCTCTGAAAGCAGGAGCCGATGGATTTTTATCCAAACCTGTGGACAGAGAAGAACTGATTGCCGAGATAAGAGCCATGTCTAAAATTAAAGCTGCCGAAAAGAGGAAGAAAACGGAGAAAGAACAATTAGAAAACATGGTGAAGGAACGAACGGCAGAGTTGGAAGAGGAAATAAAATTAAGAATAAACACCGAACAGGATCTACGCGAAAGCGAAGAAAAATACCGGATCATATCCACCCTTAATTCTGATTATATCTTTCAAACACACATCAGAGTCGATGGCTCAAGCGAAAAGACATGGGTTGCAGGCTCATTTGAACAAATTACCGGTTACACCTTCGAGGAATACATTAATCGCGGAGGCTGGCAAAAACTACTACATCCCGATGACATGGCAAAAGGTCGGAAATCCTTTGAAAAATTAATGAACAACCAAAAAGTAGCCATTGATCTGCGAATTATCCATAAAAGCGGGAAAATTATATGGATAAGAAGTTCAGGATTTCCAGTTTGGGATCATCAGAAAAACAGATTAACGGGTGTCATAGGTGCGGTAAAAGACATCACCGAAAAGGAAACACACCGGCAAATGCAGGAGATTTTGTTTGGCGTAACAAAAAAGGCTTTGACGGCAAACAATCTTCCCGGGCTGTTTGCTGCTGTTCAGCAGGAACTCAACAAAGTAATGGATGCCAGGAATTTTGTGGTGGTTGAATGGAATGAAGCAAGCCGCACCTTTGCTGCTAAATTTGGCAAAGATGAAAAAGAATTGGTCACAAACTATCCGGCTGAAGGAACGCTTTCGATAAAAGTAATCGAAGAGAAAAAACCGTTTTTCCTCCTAAAAAAAGATATCCTTTTGTTGGCAGAGAAAGAAAAACGCTCCATTGCCGGAACACTTCCTGAAATATGGATGGGAGTCCCCTTGTACCGTAAAGACCAGATATACGGCTTAATGATTGTCCAGAATTACCAGGACCCCAAAGCTTATGACAAATTATCTTTACGGATTTTTGAAGTCGTAGCAAACGAATTGAGCCTATATCTGAGCCGGAAAGAAACAGAGGAGGAAAATGCCAGCCTGTCAAGGGCCATTCAGCAAAGCCCCATTGCTACACTTATTACCGACCCGGATAGTAATATACAATTTGTCAACCCCGCCTTTTGTGAGATATCAGAATATACCAAAGAAGAGCTTCTGGGACAGGATGCACGCCTGCTTAAGCCGGAAAAATATCCGGTGGAATTTTTTACAGCGGTTGCCCAAACCATTGGAAAAGGCAGAAACTGGTCAGGAGAAATTTTTAGTAAAAGAAGAGATGGAAACCCTTTATGGGTGAATACCATCATCTCTCCTTTATTTGATAAACAGGGAAATATTACCCAAGTAATTACCTCTCTCGAGGATATTACAGAAAGGAAGCGAAATCATCAATTTCAGGAAATTCAATTCAACATTGCCCACAGCATGGTTACCTCTTCTACGCTGAACGAGCTGTTCTTGACGGTCAAGAACGAGTTAAATAAGATTATATATGCTAAAAACTTTTCTATTGCCCTATATGATTCCCAAACAAATACCCTCACGGCACAATTTGGCGAAGACGAAAAGGAATCAGTAAATAACATTCCGCCTGAAAGGTCATTGTCTGGCAAAGTTATCAAGGCAGGGAAACCGCTGCTTTTTACCCGGAAAGAAATTAAAAAGCTGGCCAATGAAGGAGGGATTGATTTGGTGGGAAAAAGATCTGAAGTATGGTTAGGGGCACCGCTCACCATCAAAGATAAAGTTTTAGGGGTAATTTCCGTACAAAGCTACGATAACTCCGGTGCTTACGACGAAAAAGCAGTGGAAATCATGGGCGTCATTGCAACTCAGCTCAGCCTCTACATCGAACAAAAACAGACGGAAGAATTTAATCTGAAACTTTCGAAAGCTGTGGAACAAAGTCCTGCAGTGATTATAATAGCCGATACAGAAGGCACTATAGAATATGTAAATCCGAAATTCACAAAAATTACCGGTTACACTCCTCAGGAAGCACTGGGACAAAATCCAAGAATTCTGAATTCCGGCGAACACGACAAAGCCTTTTATAAGGAATTATGGGATACTGTTTTGGCTGGTAAAGAGTGGAATGGCGAATTTCATAATAAAAAGAAAAATGGCGAACTATATTGGGAAAATGCGCTCATCTCCCCCATTTTCAACGACTCCGGTGAGATTACTCATTTGTTAGGAGTAAAAGAAGATATCACGGAAAAGAAAAAAATGGTGGCCGAGTTAATCAGCGCTAAAGATAAAGCAGAAGAAAGTGACCGGTTGAAAACAGCCTTTTTACAAAATATGTCGCACGAAATCCGTACGCCTTTGAACGGCATTCTCGGCTTTGCCGATTTGCTAACCGGTGATATCGATATCAACGAAATAAAAACTTATGCCGAATATATTCGAATCAGTGGAAACCGGTTACTGTCTCTTATCAATAATATTCTGGACCTTTCCAGAATAGAAGCAGGAGGCATTTCCATCGAAACGAAGCCGTTTATGATAAACAAACTTATGAAAGAAGCCTGGCAATTGTTTCAAATCGAGGCGAAGAAAAAAAATATCCGGTTTAAATATCATCTTCCTTTAAAAGATGACGAAAGTATTCTGGCATCAGATGAGAATAAAATCAACCAGATAATTATCAATTTGTTGGGTAATGCTTTTAAGTTTACCGGATCGGGAAGTATTGACTTCGGTTATAAAATATCGGGAGACGAGCTGTTGTTTTGGGTAACGGATAAAGGAAGGGGAATAGCGCCGGAGCATCAAGCACGAATATTCGAACGATTTTATCAGGCCGACATGTCTATCTCAAGAGATTTTGAAGGTGCCGGGCTTGGTTTGCCAATTAGTAGAGGTCTCGTTGAACTTCTCGGTGGCAAAATGTGGCTCGAATCGCAGGTGGATAAAGGCACATCATTTTATTTTACTATTCCTTATCATACTACAAACAAACGATCTGCGCATCACACAGAAGACCAAACATCTATCCGAATAAAAAATGAAAAACAGATTATTTTAATTGTTGAAGATGACGAAACAAGTTTTCTCTTTTTAGAAATTGTACTCAGGTTAGAAAAGCTGAAGATGTTGCATGCCACATCCGGCCAGGAAGCTATAGAAATGTGCCGCAATCATCCGGAAATTGGTCTTGTGTTAATGGATATTAAATTGCCTGAGATGAACGGACTGGAAGCGACACGGAAAATTAAAGCCTTTCGCCCCGACCTGCCGGTGGTAGCACAAACAGCACATACGTTTTCGTCAGACCGGCAGGAAGCGCTTGACGCAGGTTGCGATAATTTTATTGCCAAGCCTATACCAAAAAATGAATTGGTGAAAATTATCGCTCAATATCTGGGATAGACGTGTTGGAGGACGATGTTCCATCCATCCCCACAACAGATGAGAATTTACAGAAAAACATTTTATCCATTCACAACATTTTGAAGGGCGCCGGAAAACTACGTGGTTTTACCGTTCATTATTTGGAGTCCGTCTATAAAGTCAGTGTTTGGTTCAGAATATTCGAGTTCGTACCCGATAGCCATTAGGATGACTGGTTTTAAATACAAACGTAAAGTAGAAATTGGGCATTATGGACAAACACTGTTTATAGTCCCGAAGCCAGCACATCCACAATATGCGCCACTTTGATAGGAAGATTGTGTTTTTTTATGTAACCGTACTGATGCATCAGGCAGGAGGAGTCAGTGGAGACAATGTACTCGGCACCTGTTTCCAGAGCATTCTGTACTTTTTGTTCCGCCATAGCTGTGCTAATGGATTCAAATTTCACCGAAAAAGTACCCCCGAAGCCGCAGCAGGTGTGGGTATCTTTCATTTCAATCAGCTCCAACCCTTTCACATTTTTCAGCAATGTACGGGGTTCATCCGTCAGGCCGTATTCGCGTAAAGCGGCACACGAATCGTGGTAGGTGATTTTATGTTCAAATACCGAGCCGAAGTCCGTCTTGTGAATGACGTTTACCAGAAAATCAGTAATTTCAAAGAT
>ENA-ORDP01001910-ORDP01001910.1-marine-sediment-metagenome-genome-assembly--contig:-NODE-1910-length-10721-cov-8.130321_pt1 | contig 10721 bp, 7 predicted proteins | sample MGYA00248627_ERZ508539 | MGnify/ENA primary metagenome ERZ508539 (study PRJEB26208, sample SAMN05571518) | marine sediment metagenome | biome: deep sea; feature: Hydrothermal vent; material... | reverse complement strand
CTTATGCTTCCGTGCACAATTTAGGATGAAAGAATAAGTTGCCCGGATCGGACAAACTATGATTAGATGGAAGCATCGTCCGTCCGTTTTTTATTCCTGAGTGAAACCACTCTCTTTAACTAAATAATCCTCCATTTTTCTGTAAATTCAGGTATCTATAAAGCGATGGGTGAATATCCGATGATTTATTCAGTTTGATTAAAGGACCGGCAAATTTAGCCGACTCTACGGAGTATGCCTGAGATCATGCCAGCTTCTGAACCCATTCCTGATATCAATATGCACCATTCAGTATCTCTGCCTATTCTGAACCTGCCTATGCAGGCGGCCTGCCGTCCCCAGCCCTATATGCGGGTCAAGCGCCTGAAACGCTGGATGAGTGATTTGCCTACCGCAGACTGTCAACGTACGGCTGTGGCCTTCATAGAACAGCTGGGTAAGTTGAATAATGCCCGTTATCTGTCACAGGAACGCGCCTGTTTAATGGATAACCTGCGACCCCTGGTGCAACAGCTCATCAATACTCTCAGTCAGCAGGTGCGTAAATCTTATGTTCCCCTGAGTCCACGCGCCCTTGAACGTTATCAACTGCTTCAGGATATTCTGGCGGGAATGGCGACCGGTTACAAGCTGGTGGTCAATGCCCTGGCGATGACTCGCCCGCATCGCGAACATGATGAAATGCTGTTGCGCGAGGCGCTTTACTTTTCCTCGCAATATCTTGCCCGGCAATTGCTGGAGGCTTATCTGGTCTATATGCCTGAGCCGAAAAATTGCTGGCTTGAGTTGCACCAGTTGTTTCAGTATGCCACGGATATGGCTATGGCGACGCTGACCGTGGATGATCCCTTTCCTGATATCAGCGTGCCCATTGCGAATACGGTTGACCTTATCTATAAACGCATCGTGCTCCTGGCCCTGGCCGAACCCTATCATCTGATGAAGAACGAGGCGCGTGAGTTTTATTATTTGCTCTCGGCCTGGGCCAGTAACTGTGAATTGCTGCCTTCCGTCAATATTGCCTGTGAAGGCGAGTTCAGTCTGGATGCCAATACGGAAAAGCCGCCGCGTTTTGTTAGCAGCGAAATAAAATGGGCGGCTGAAAATGGATATATTATTGACATCCGCGAAGCACAGAAGCGCCTGGATGTGCAATTACAGCGCATTTTACGCGCTAACCTCATGGAACTGGAAGATAGCAACCATACGCTTATGCAGCAACGGCGTCAGCGCGACATGCTGTTGCGCCTGGCCGATGCCTGGCAGGGAGTTCTGAAACGTAATGGTGAACGCCATATCAGCGAAGCCCGTATCGAACTGGCCACCGGTCTTAATGCGGGCCATCACTATATTTCACTGGGCAAGGCGTTTTCGCCCGAAGTGGATGAGCTGAGGATAAAGTCCGGCGAAATAGAGCCGACTATTTTTGCCGCGGCGTACCGTTCGGCTCTGCAAAAAGATCGCTGCCATCACAACCGGGCTTATGAAACCAACCCCTGGTGGCAACGTAACTTTAGTCGCAATGGCGCGGCCCTGTACTGCTCGCTGGATTGCCCCAAACTGCATACGGCTGTGGGTGAGTTAGTCACCTATTGTGATCCGGACAATGCCCCGCTACGCTGGAAGATCGGGGTGGTGCGCTGGTTACGCGCAAGCCTGGAAAACCAGCTTGATCTGGGGATTATGAATATTGCCGATTCAGCAGTCGCGGTGGCCAGTAAAGCTCTGGCGGGTTGTGGCGGAGGCACGGATTATTTTCGTAGTCTGCTGGTTCCCAAACAGGTGTCTTTGCAACAACAACGTTGTTTGATTCTACCGGCGAATATCTACGACATCAATTCAGTATTAGCCATCAGCATGAAGCACAGGATTTTCTATGTGAAGCTGAATAAATTATTGCTTTCAACACAGACCTTTTCCCAGTTTGAGTTTGAGATTATCGAAAAACCGTCGGATAGCGGTGAAGATGTTTTTATGCTCTAACGTTGATGGGTTTCCCCTCTGGACTTCGCACTTCGTTCTACCCATCAACCTTCCAGATCAGGAAAAAATACCCAACTCATCCCATATCTCATCAATGCGTGATTTGATTTTCTCATCCATCTCAATCGGCTTGCCCCATTCGCGCGTGGTTTCCCCCGGCCACTTGTTGGTGGCATCAAAACCCATCTTGGAACCCAGGCCGGACACCGGTGAGGCGAAATCGAGATAATCAATCGGGGTGTTTTCGATCAGGATGGTGTCGCGCGCCGGATCCATGCGCGTGGTCATCGCCCAGATGACATCGTTCCAATCACGCACATTGATATCATCATCGGTGACAACGACAAACTTGGTGTACATGAACTGGCGCAGGAAGGACCAGACCCCCAGCATCACGCGCTTGGCGTGACCCGGATACTGTTTTTTCATACTGACCACGGCCATACGATAGGAGCAGCCTTCGGGGGGCAGGTAAAAATCGGTGATTTCGGGAAACTGTTTTTGCAAAATGGGCACAAAAACTTCATTCAGCGCCACCCCGAGAATGGCGGGCTCATCCGGCGGCCGTCCGGTATAGGTGCTGTGATAAATGGGATTTTGGCGCTGGGTAATGCGTTCGATAGTGAATACGGGGAAACGATCCACCTCGTTGTAATAGCCGGTGTGATCGCCAAACGGGCCTTCATCCGCTTCCTCATCGGGATGGATAAACCCTTCCAGCACGATTTCGCTGGAAGCGGGCACCTGCAGTTCAGATCCCCGGCATTTCACCAGTTCGGTTTTTGAACCCCGCAATAAACCGGCAAAAGCATACTCAGACAGGCTGTCCGGTATCGGCGTCACGGCGGCCAGAATAGTCGCGGGATCGGCGCCCAGGGCCACGGCCACCGGGAACGGTTCGCCGGGGTGCTGTTTTTGCCAGTCACGAAAATCCAGTGCCCCGCCGCGATGGGCCAGCCAGCGCATAATAACCTTGTTGCGCCCAAGCACCTGTTGGCGGTAAATGCCCAGATTCTGCCGCTCCTTGTGCGGGCCGCGAGTGACGACCAGCGCCCAGGTGATCAGGGGACCGGCATCCCCCGGCCAGCAGGTCTGGATGGGCAACGTGCCCAGATCGACATCCTCGCCCTCGAAGACCACTTCCTGACAAGGCGCCTTTTTCACCACGTTGGGCGACATATTCAGCACCTGCTTGAAAATAGGCAGTTTCTGCCAGGCATCTTTCATACCTTTTGGCGGTTCCGGCTCCTTGAGGTAGGCCAGCAGTTTGCCTACTTCGCGTAAGGCGTCCACCGATTCTTCGCCCATGCCCATGGCGACGCGTTCGGTAGTGCCGAACAGATTCGCCAGCACCGGGACGTCTGAACCACGCGGGTTTTCAAATAGCAGGGCCGGACCGCCAGCGCGCAAGGTTCGGTCACAGATCTCGGTCATTTCCAGAAAAGGATCGACCGGTTGGCTGATCCGTTTGAGTTGCCCCTTTTTTTCCAGCAGGCGAATGAAATCCCGGAGATCGTTGTATTTCATTAAATACGGAATCCGCCGTGACGTTTACGGTTACGATAGTCCATGATAGCGATACCTATGGTGAGACCCGCGATTAAAAACAGCAGCATCACGCCCCAGAACCAACTGGGTAATCCCGGTGGCTCGTCTACACTGGGCAGCTCTTTCCCTTGCAGGTTACGTAAGGCCATATCGATCCGGTTGCGCAGGTTGGCCATTTCTTTTTCTGCGGCGACATAATTTGTTTGTCGGGCGCTGGCGTCTATTTTTGTTTGTCTGGCCGAGCTAAGTTGGCTGATCCTGGCTTTCAGTTTTTCTATTTTTGCTTCTGCCAGCTTGAGTTTCTGCTCATCATCGGCCGCTACCGCCGGCTGCTTGCTTCGAAGTTTTTTCTTCAGATCCTGTATCGAGGTTTTGGCGTTAGAAACCTGATCCTGGCGTACTTGCAGGTCGCGTTCAGTTTTTTTCAACTTCTGTTGCAATGCTGCGAGTGTTTTCTGGGTTTTTTTATCCTGGGCCAACAAAATATCATATTGCGCGGGCGCCGGTTGTTCGCTCACCAAGAAGGCGGCATCGACCCAGCCCTGGGTACCGTTCGGCAGACGGACTTTTTTAAAACTGTTGTCCTCCGCCAGAATCTCTAGCGAAGTTCCACTCGGCACCGATTGCAGCAGCGGACTGTCGTTGCTCGCGCTTTCATGCACGCCCAGTAAAATACGATCCGTTACATACAGGCTATCGGCCCAGAGGGTATGCACAAACAGCATCAGCAATAAAATTGAAATGCCCGTTTTTGGTGTCATTGGTCTTTCCTTGAGTCAGATTTTATTATTCTGCAATTCCGCTGTGACGCAGAAGCGCATCAATGTGCGGCTCTCTGCCGCGGAAGTCCACGAACAGATCCATGGGTTCTTTGGTGCCGCCCTGCTCAAGAATGTTGTGCAGAAATTTGCGGCCGCTGTCAGGATCAAAAATACCCTGTTCTTCGAACAATGAAAAGGCATCCGCCGACAGAACTTCCGCCCACTTGTAACTGTAGTAGCCCGCGGCATAACCACCCGCAAAGATATGTGAAAAACTGTTTTGAAAACGGTTGTAAGGCGCAGGCGGGATGACTGCAACTTCGGCACGCACCTGATCCAGTGTTTTCTGTACCCGCTGTGCTCCGGCTGAAGTGTCCACCGGATCATAATCCAGATACAAATGGAAATCGAACAGGGAAAACTCCAGTTGCCGCACCATCTGCATGCCGGATTGAAAATTCCGTGCTGCATACATTTTATCGAACAAGTCATCGGGCAGGGGGTCGCCGGTTTTGACATGGCCACAGATTAAATCAAGCGCTTCCTTTTCCCAGCACCAGTTTTCCATGAACTGACTGGGCAACTCCACGGCATCCCAGGCCACACCATTGATACCCGAAACGCCAGGATAGTCTACCCGGGTCAGCATATGATGCAGGCCATGACCGAATTCATGAAACAGGGTGATGACTTCATCGTGAGTAAATTGCGCGGGTTCGCCGGCAATAGGGGGCGTCAAATTGCAGGTCAGATAGGCAACCGGTGTTTGCACATGACCATCGGGATAGCGCCTGCGATCAATACAGTCATCCATCCAGGCGCCGCCGCGCTTATTCTCCCGCGCGTAGAGATCCAGATAGAACTGGCCCCGCAGTTCATTATCTTCATCATAGATATCAAAAAAACGGACATCTTTGTGCCAGGTATCAATACCCTCGACTTCATGAATGGTCAGGCCATAAAGCCGTTTCACCACTTCGAACATGCCGGGGATGACGCGCGTTTCCGGAAAGTACGGTTTCAGTTCTTCCTGGCTGATGTCAAAGGTGTGCTGGCGCAATTTTTCTGAGTAACAGGCGATATCCCAGGGCTGTAGTTCACTGATGCTGTAATGCTCGCGGGCAAAGTCCTGTAGCGCCTGCCATTCTTTTTCCGCCACCGGTTTGGCCCGTTGCGCCAGGTCACGCAGGAAACCGATCACCCGTTGAGGGGAATCGGCCATCTTGGTGACTAGTGAGCGTTCGGCATAGTTCGGGTAGCCCAGTAGTTGAGCTGATTCATGACGCAGGGCGAGAAGCCCCTCCATCACCTCCGCATTGTCCCATTTGCCCGCATCGGGATCGGGGGCCTGAAGCACAAACAGATCCGAGGCGCGGGTCACATAGGCCCGGTGAATTTCCTCACGCAGGGCACGATCATCCGCATAGGTAATCACCGCGTGATAAGAAGGAAAGTCCAGCGTGAACAGCCAGCCGGTTTTTTCTTTCTGCTGCGCCGCCTGCTTCGCCATGGCCCGGGCGAAATCCGGCAGCCCGGCCAGGCGGGATTCCTGCTCAATCAGGAGGCTCCAGGCCTGGGTGGCGTCCAGCACATTTTCTTCGTAACGCGTGGCCAGTTGTGACAGGCGCTGACGAATTTCCCGATAGCGGGTTTTCTTTTCCTCAGACAAATCCACGCCGGAGAGATGAAAGTCGCGCAGGGCATTGTCGATGATTTTCTGCTGCGCCCGATCCAGTTCAGCAAAGCCCGGACTCTCTTTTATGAATTTGTACGCTTCATAGAGCCTGCGATTCTGGCCCATTTCCGTGGCATACTCACTTAGCTTCGGCAGACAAGCATTGTAAGCCTTGCGCAACGCCTTGCTGTTGACCACCGAGTTCATATGGCTCACCGGTGACCACGCCCGACCCAGCCGATCATCCCTGTCTTCCAGCGGCTGAATCAGGTTGTCCCAGCTATAGCAGCCTGCGTAGTCATCGAGACGCTGGTTTACCGTTTCGCGGATTTCGCCCAGCAGAATATCGATAGCGGGTTCGACGTGCCCGGGTTGGATACGGGAAAACGGTGGCAGGCCGGTCATGTCGAGCAGGGGATTAGGCATATTGATCGAAACCTTGCGGGTATTGTTTGTCATAATAAGTTAAGGGGTCTGCCGGCGTCGTGTAGGGCAGTCTACTGCGCCGGTGAGAGAGCCGCTAATTTAACACGATGAATCACAACAGGAAATCGAATGGTCGATAAATCTTTACCTTATGCGGATCTGACGCCGGACGTCATTCTCGATGCCGTGGACGCCCACGATTACCGGGCCAGCGGGAGCTTGCTGGCGCTGAACAGTTATGAAAACCGGGTTTATCAGATTGGCCTTGAGGATGGCGGGTTCATCATTGCCAAATTCTATCGGCCCGGGCGCTGGAAAGATGAGGCGATTGTCGAGGAACATGATTTTAGTCTGGAACTGGCGGCACAGGAAATTCCGGTCGTGCCACCCTTGCCGGACGCCCATCAGCACACCTTGCACAATTATCAGGGTTACCGCTTTGCGCTGTTTCCCCGCCGTGGCGGCCGCTCGCCGGAACTGAGTGATCCGGAACATCTGCGGCAGTTGGGCCGTTTTCTCGGCCGTATCCATGCGCTGGGTAATAGCCGTCGCTTTGCCCATCGTCCGCGCTTGACCACGCAGCGTTTCGGCCGCGAGGCGCTGGACTACCTGCTGACAAATGATTTTATCCCCGCCGAGATCCTGCATAACTACCGGCTGGCCGCAGAGGAGGTGCTGACTCAAATCGAAAACACCTGGGAGGCCCTCGCGCCCCTGCGTGAGCTACGCCTGCACGGCGACTGCCACCCCGGCAATATCCTCTGGACCGATACCGGCCCCCATTTTGTCGATCTGGACGACTGCCTCAGTGGCCCGGCGATCCAGGATCTCTGGATGCTGCTCAGCGGTAACCAGGAACAGATGAGCATCCAGATGCGGCAGATTCTGGAAGGCTATACGACTTTCTTTGATTTTGATCTGCTGGAATTACAGCTTATTGAACCCTTGCGTGCGCTACGCATGTTGCACTACAGCGCCTGGCTGGCGCGGCGCTGGCGCGATCCTGCTTTTCCGTACGCCTTTCCCTGGTTTAACACGCCCCGTTACTGGGAAGAACAGCTTTACAGCCTGCGCGAACAGGCGGAGCGGCTTTCTACACCCGCCATTGATATTCGCTGAAAACACAGGACAACGCGCGGGATCCCGCTCCCCACGAAAAGGCTTCCAGAAACCGCCTGGGTGCCATTTTTAGGCTGATGAGTCATTCACCGGGAGATCGATCATATAGTCTACAGACTCCTGCTCCTGCAATTCCCAACGGGCAGAATAGGGACTTCTCAGAAGGTCCGGTTCTTTGCTATCTTCCGGCACACCCAGATAAGACCCCCATCCTTCCTCTCCTGATAGAAGAACAGCACTTTCCTCCAGCCAATGAATAATACGCATCCGGCCTTGCGCATCTTCAGTCAGAGCGGTACAGTTTTCTACCCAGTCGCCGGAGTTGGCATAGATGATGCCGTCCATATTTTCGATTGCAGCATGGTGGATGTGTCCGCAGACAATGCCGTCGACGCCGCGTTGGCGAGCTTCACGCACCAGCGCCTGTTCAAAGCTGCTGATAAAGTTCACCGCATTTTTGACCTTGTGTTTCAGATAGTGCGAGAGCGACCAATAGGGGAAGCCCAGGCGCCGGCGCAGGTTATTGAAGTGACGGTTCAGCCAGAGCAGAACATCATAGGCCCAGCTGCCAATATGCGCCAGCCACTGGTTGCTGGCCACCACACTGTCAAATTCGTCACCATGAATGAGTAACAAGCGGCGGCCATCGGCGGTTTCATGCACCGCATCCAGTTGGATCTGAATGCCATTAAAATCGCTGCCCGCGTATTTGCGTAACATTTCGTCATGATTTCCGGGGATGTAGATTACCCGGGTACCGGTGCGCGCTTTTTTAAACACCAGTTGCAATAAATCATTATTGCCCTGTGGCCAGTGCCAACCTGAGCGTAGCTTCCAGATATCAATGATATCACCGAGCAGATAGAGGTATTCACATTCGGTATTGCGCAAAAAATCGAGCAAATACTCGGTCTGGGCATCACGTGTACCGAGATGTGTATCGGATATAAAGACTGCACGTTGTTTGAATGATGACATGTTGACAACCCTCTGCCTCTGACACGAGGCCACCTTGCCTGTTTCTTATGACCGCCATGTAACAGATTTATGAATATTTATTGACCGAATTGTCATATGGATGTCTTTATTCGTTCAATAAAGTGTCATTTTCTGCATCTAGACTTACCTTTAGTTTACTCATCATCATGGGGATTGTTTATGAGTCAGATGACACGGGTGACAAACAGCCAACCCTTTAAACTTAACGGCGTTCTGGCCGGAACGCGGGGCTATGGTGTCAGACACCACCTGGGCGGCTTACTTGAAAGTGTGATGGAAAAGGCATGTTATCTTGATCACCTTAACCGTCTCTATGCAGATTTGCCGGAAACCCGGGATGACCGGGATTTCCTCCGGATTGTTCTGGAGCTGTTCAATATTGATTATCACGTGGCGGACCAGGGGCTAACGCGCATTCCGCGTGAAGGCGGCCTGATCATTGTGGCGAACCATCCCTTTGGCGCGATCGAAGGCGTCATCATGGCGGCCATGCTGCGTGGCCTGCGTGATGATGTGAAGATTCTGGCTAATGGTCTGCTTCAGCGTATTCCCGAGATCAGCGATCTGTTTATTGGCGTCGATGTCCTGAACGGCGCGGGCGCAACGCACCGTAATATGTCACCGATGAAAGAAGCCATGCGCTGGGTTGACAGAGGCGGCGTCCTGGTCGTCTTCCCGGCGGGAGAAGTGGCCCACCTGGATCTGCGCCGCCGCACGGTAGCGGATCCGGTCTGGCATTCCAGTATCGGGCGCATCGTCCGCCGCAGCAACGTCCCGGTTCTACCGGTATTCTTTGAGGGCCGTAACGGGGCGATGTTTCAACTTGCCGGCCTGTTGCACCCGCGCCTGCGCACCGCGCTACTGCCGCGTGAGATGATCAATAAAGGCGGTCAAACGCTGGTGGTTCGCGTGGGTGATGTCATTAGCAAAAAACGTCTGACTGGTTTCAACAAGGATGTTACCGCGATAACGGATTACCTGCGTCTGCGTACAGAAATGCTGCATCGCGGCCAGCCTGCGGTCGCCGCCAAAGCAGGGAAAGCCGTAGAGTCCGACATGAACCGGCAACCGGTTGCCGAGCCGGAATCTCTCGACGTCCTGGAGGCTGAGGTTGCCGCATTGCCGAACGAACAATGTCTGGTCGAAAACAACGAGTTTATGGTTTATTACGCCCGCTCCCGGCAGATTCCCCGCTTGCTGAATGAGATTGGCCGCCTGCGTGAAACGACGTTCCGCGCTAACGGTGAAGGCACCGGCAAGTCTCTGGATATTGATCTCTATGACAGCTACTACCTCCATTTGTTTGTCTGGCGCCCGCAAAGCCGTGAGGTGGTCGGCGCCTACCGTCTGGGTGAATCCGACAATATCCTTGCCCGCTTTGGCAAGAAGGGACTCTATAGCCAGTCACTGTTCCGTTACCGGCGGAAACTCCTGAATACCATCAGCCCGGCGCTGGAGTTGGGGCGTTCCTTTGTGCGCCAGGAATATCAGCGCAGTTTTGCGCCACTGATGCTGCTATGGAAAGGCATCGGCCAGTACGTGGCGCGGCACCCGCGTTACCGGATATTGTTCGGGCCGGTCAGTATCAGCAACGATTACCAGAATCACTCCCAACAATTGCTGGTGGAGTTCCTCAAGGTGAATCACTCCCTGCCGGATCTGGGACGTCTGGTGAAACCGCGACGGCCTTTTCGTCAACAAAAAGATCTGAAAAAACTCTGTCAGGATGCCGCACGCCAATCCCGGGATGTGGACGATGTCTCGGAGCTGCTGGCGCAGTTAGAACCGGATGGGAAAGGCGTACCCATCCTGATCAAGCAATATCTGAAGATGGGCGGCCACCTCCTGGCTTTCAATGTGGACAAAGACTTCAATGACGCCATCGATGGCCTGATCATGGTAGATCTGAGAGACACCGATCCGCGCGTGCTGCGGCGTTATATGGGCAAATCCGCTGAGGCCTTTCTGGTGGAACAAGGCGAAGAAAAACTGCCTGAAGCCTCTTAATCTCTTTGGGTTTAATGCCTGCCCCGCAGCTTGTTGCGGGGGGTTTATTTCCTTCCCTGATTAGCCTTCACCTTCCAGCGTTTCGAGATCACGGCGCTGTTGCGCCTCCGTTTCGCGCATACTGGCCGCATCCCGGGCCAGATACAAATACATCAACGGTACAATGTAGAGGCTGAAAAAGGCGCCGATGCCCAGCCCCGCAG
>ENA-ORDP01001909-ORDP01001909.1-marine-sediment-metagenome-genome-assembly--contig:-NODE-1909-length-10723-cov-6.136295_pt1 | contig 10723 bp, 8 predicted proteins | sample MGYA00248627_ERZ508539 | MGnify/ENA primary metagenome ERZ508539 (study PRJEB26208, sample SAMN05571518) | marine sediment metagenome | biome: deep sea; feature: Hydrothermal vent; material... | reverse complement strand
TGAAGCCGGACACCGTGCGCTGGCGGCGCTGGATCTTGCCCGTTTTGCGGTACTGGCCAACCAACCGAGTGAGCTGCTGACGGGAGTAACCGCTGATCTTCATCAGGTAGCGGATCACCACCCCCTTTCCCGGCCGGGAGAGCTTCAGGTACCGGAACTTGACCAGCTCCCGCTGAATCCAGCGATAACAGGCGTCCTTGTCGCTGAGAACCGAAAAAGCCACCGCCTGGGTGCCGGACAGGAAATCTTCAAGTTGATCGATGGTCGTTAAGTCTTCGAGTTTCATGATGGTTTTCATCCCCCATCATGAACGGTTCCCCTTTCAGCTTCAGACTCATTTCACGTTAGAAATACACCCCTCCCTTCAGACTCATTTCATATTGGACAAGGCTTGCACTTGCCGCGGTCACAGGGATGTGGCATATTCCACAGCCGAGTGTACTGGCCATCATGCCCGAGATGGGGTCATTGTTTGCGAATTGATTCGCAGATCCGGACTTAAGCCGGGGTGGTATCGGCCAAGGTCATTGTTTTGTGGCCTCATTCACAGTGCGACCTCAGCTTTCAACCGACACTTCTTCCCAGGCGTTGCATTAATCCCGGAAAATAGACTATGAAGTCATTCAGACTTGTACAATTTGCAGCATTGTTTGTAGCTCTGGCTTTAACGGCCTGTGGCGGTGGCGGTGGGGGGTCTTCATCATCTGCTGTAGTTCCGGTTCCGGTTCCGGTTTCGAGTGACTGGAGCAAGCTTGGTACACCGGTCTGGGAAGGTTTTGTTGTTGCCGGTGATCCTTCTGTAGTTCAGGAGGCCGGAACCTATCGTCTTTATTATACTGCGTTCATTCCTTCTGACGGGGTCAGCCAGGAACGGGCGTCGATTGCGGTGGCGGTTTCCGGTGACGGGGTGGCCTGGAGTTATGCACCACTGGCACCGGTCGCTACGGATAACCCGGAGACCATTGCCCTGGACGGTGATCCGAATGGCTGGGACTCGGCACTGGAAACTGCCGAGGTCATAAAGGTTGGCAATGAATATCTCATGTATTACTCCGGTTACCGACCAGGTAACAATACTGTTCACGAAGGTGCTGTTATTTCACACGCCGAGATTGGCCTGGCTCGTTCCACGGATGGCCTGACGTTCACCCGCCAGCGCACGACGCCGGTGTTGACGCGTACCCCCGACGGTGATGATGCCACCGCCATGTTCAGCCCTACAGTCATTCTAAGCAATGGCGTCTACTACATGATCTACACTGGCTGGTGTGTGGAAAGCACTTGCGGGAACAGGACCGGTTTTCGTTTGCTTGGCGCTACCTCCAGTGATGGTGTCAACTGGACCAAAAGAAGTGTGCCGGTGCTGGACGGCGTGGACTTGGGCCTGTCGTTTGCTGCGGGAGTCGGTGAGTCTGCTCTGGTGGAAGGGCCGGATGGTCTGTTCTACCTATTCTATTCAGCAACCGGAGCCAACCCGGGTGACCCGAACACCATCGGCGTGGTCCGGTCTTCGACCCCGTTTGGCCCGTGGGAGGTCAAGACGATACCCATTATTTTCCCGACCGAGCCTTTCGAGGGGCAGGAAACCATTGCACCAGCGGTGCTCGTCGAGGGTGACAGGGCACGCATGTGGTACATGGGGGTTGTTGGTGACTTTGTTGACTTTTCCATCGGGCTTGCCGAGGCAGACTGGCCACTAAGCTGGTAGCCTGGCTGATGTGCAACAGGCAGTTTTTATCCCCCCCTGTGAAGTTTTGTCTGCCCCAGGCTTGTCGGGATTCTTCCAGGCGGGGCGTCACCAGGAAATGACCTCTGATATCATCAGTAGGGCACAGCCGATATGATCTTTGCGTACAGGTGTTGCAATGGGGGCGAACCGGCCATCCGTTTTATTGTCCCAATCCGCTAGTCAAAACTATGCACTTTAGTGCAAGGCTTTAGCATTTAAAAACCATCGCGTAGCGATACATTGCGTTATTACATAACGACTTTCAGTCGTTCTGAAAACAACCTATGGACTTTTAGTCCATAGTCGTTGAGTTCCACATAAAATTAGTACATTCTAATCTTCCCGGTCTTTCCTGGCCGATTGACCTGCATCAAAGTCACTGTCGTTCGTACGGCTTAGGGTGCGTTAACAATTAAGAAAGCCAAATCATTGAACTGACCAAATACAGCATGGATTGATAATTCCGCTTTAATTTTTCATAACGCGTTGCAATACGACGAAACTGTTTGAGCTTCTGGAATAAACGCTCAACCAGATTCCGTTCCTTATACAATTCTCGATCATAGTCTCGTTGTTCCTTGCGATTTCGCCGGGGCGGTATCACTGCGACGGCACCCGTTCTTTCAACCACCTCAACAAACTCATCGCTGTCATATCCCTTGTCTGCCAAAACATAATCGGCATCAAAACCTTCAATAAGCGCATGGGCCTGACCGTATTCCGAAGCTTGGCCCGCTGTCAGCAATAGCCTGACAGGATTGCCCAACGCATCAACAGCCGCGTGTATTTTTGTACTCAAGCCCCCTCGTGATTTTCCGACCGCTTCTGCTTCCTGGGTTTTTTTGGGGGCGCACCATGTTGATGTACTCGCGCAATAGAACCATCAATCATCAGATACTCAAAATCGGCCTCTTCCGATAAAATGCTAAAGATTATTTTCCAGGGGGGTATAAAAAGATTGCCTCGCAATTGAAACCGGGATTCACTGTATACAGATTCAAGTTTGTTAAACCAGGAAAAAAACTAGGGATGGCATACGATGGCTTGGTATATATTAATAATCACTGGGTTATCTTCCCTAAGCCTTGGAAAGTATTGCGTTAAGCGATGTTAAAATGAGTTATTCTCTCACTCAGAATGAACTCCCCTAACCCTCTTCCAGTAGGAGAAAGAACAAGAAAAGAATGAGGTTCTCATTTCTGCTGGAGGTCATTTCAGGGGAGAAACAGCTGTATCACCCTTATGTGACCACCCACATCAAGAAAGAGGAAAGCTATTACCTGATATTTAACAATTTACTTGTCGAACTCACATTAAAGAGCTGTTGTTTTAACAGGAAGATTTTTAGAGTATTTTCATATCAATTTACCTTTCTCCATAGTGATTCATTATATTTATGGGAACTATTAAGACTAATAGACTTGGTGATCACTAAAGTCTGGGGATATACTGATCAGAGCATTGATATGAATATACAGAACAAGATACTAATTGGCATTATTTCTTTATTAATCTTTTCCATAGGGCTTATAGGATATTTTTTCTATCAGTCTACAAATGCTTTACATAGTAAAATCGTTGATAATCTCAAGCGGTCCAGCGAGGAACATCGCGATAAGTTAGACACAAGTCTGATTCATTACCAAAAAGCAGTATCCACTTTATCAGCCACTATTTCACTAGTTCAGGATATCGATTTCCTCCTCGCTAAAGAAAAAAAGCTATATCCTGGATTTAAACAATTGATCTATACGGATCTAAAAGGTCAAGTGTTATTTCATTATCCCCATACTGAAAAGATCTTCGATATAGATTATCCTAAAGAATCCTTTTGGAATAAAGCGATGAATACCCATGAGGTGACTATTTCTCAGATTAACAAGAACTTCGCTTATCCTTTCATAGTTGTTTCGGCCCCTGTCTTTAAGGATCCCAGGAATAACTCACTTTATAGTCTGGAAGGGATCATAAACGTGATTATACCCTTAAAAAGTATCTTTAAACCATTCAGTCTTATCAAAATTGGAAAGCATGGATCGATTTTTGTCCTGGACAAGGATGGCTGGTTTCTTCATCATCAGAATGCCCAATACATTATGAATAAAAAACTCTCTCATTTAGGGGATCGAAAGGCACTTAAGAAGATAGAATCATCTATAACCCATCTTGGAATAGGGCGTGTGGGATGGGAAACTTATCAATCGAAGGGTGAGACTTATTTTATATCTTTTACTCAAACACGAATCGGCTCATGGAGTCTGTGTGTCACAGGCCTCTTAAAAGATTTTACTCATGACGTGGACTCTCTGACCCAAGGGATTCTAATCACTCTAAGTTTATCCATAATCATTTCGATCATCATCATTTACGTATTGATCACAAGATTTGTAAGCCGACCTGTTTATTTAATAAAAAAGGCCATGAAAGAAGTGAGGGACGGGAAATTGGGAAAACAGGTCGTCCTCAAAAACAAGGATGAAATCGGGGATCTAGCCACAGCCTTCAATTACATGAGTGAGAGTTTATTAAATACTCATACAGCCCTTCGTGAGAGTGAGGATCGCTTTCGTCTTTTATCTGAGACAGCTCCTGAAGGTATTATTCTCCATGAGAGGGGAATTATATTGGATGGGAACAGCACATTAGAGACTATGTTTGGATACCCCCTCAGCGAACTGATCGGTAAATCAGTATTAGATATAACAGACAGCCTATCCCATGATATTGTAAAGAATAATATTAATTCTGAAGAGGACAGGATTTACGAGGCGATTGGTCTACGAAAAGACGGGTCAAGATATACCATCGAAGTGTCGAGCAGGGGGGCGATTTATCATGGGAGGAAAATAAGAATCGCTTCCATTCGGGATGCCTCAGAACGCAAGGAGATTGAACAGCTACGAGAAAGTGTTGAACGGATCGCTCGCCATGACTTGAAAAACCCCCTGAACGCTATCATTGGCTTTAGCAACATTCTATCCAAACAGGAATTAACCCCCAAGCAACATAAGTTTTTGGCTTCTATCCTTGAAAACGGCCATACAATGCTTTACATGATTGATCATTCCCTGGATTTATTTAAAATGGAGCAGGGTATATATAAGTTTAAACCGATAGAAGTCAATCTTGTCAGGCTATTCAAGAAGCTGAATGAGGAGTTTTTTTCCTTTAAAAAAGAAGGTTTGATCCAACTGGTTTATTATTTAAATGGCCAATCCATATCCTGGGACGCCAACTGTACTATCTCAGGGGAACCTGGTCATTTAGAGCGTCTATTTGCCAATCTCATTAAAAATGCCCTGGAGGCTTCCAGCAATGGAGAGCAGGTCACAGTGTCCATCAATAAGGTGGATTATGAGTACAGATCAGTGGTTGAGATTATTATCCATAATACTGGTGTTATTCCAGAGGAGATCAGAGAACGCTTTTTTGATCGATACATCACCCTGGGGAAGGCGGGGGGAACAGGATTGGGGACTTATAGTGCCTATCTTATTACCAAGACTCACGGGGGGGATATTTCCTTCAGCACATCAAAGAAGCAAGGAACACGTCTTAAGATCCTTTTGCCAACAACCCAGGAAAACTATGATATAAATAATATCTATCTAACAGGCAATCCCTAAGGATTAATAATTCGGTAGTGCAGAAACTCTTAGTGATAACTATCTGTAGGGACGCGATTAATCGCGTCCCTAAGGTTAATAATTCTAATCATTGATAGAGCCATCTTCTAAGGCCACCATGACGATTACTACTTGACTTTCTTCTTAAGATCTTGCTTTTTGATAGCTTTCTTAGGCAAGAGTTTTTCAGATTGCCCTTTAGCATCAGATGTTGCTGGTTTTCTAGCAGGTACCCTATCAGCATCCTTAAGACCATCCAATGTATCAGGCTCCTTGAGGCCATTAAGTTTGTCTGGCTGTTTCTCATCGGATTCAACAGATTGTGGAATGTCCAGTTTCTCAGTATCCTCATCCATTTTTGACAGCTTTTCTAATGAGTCCTTAATATCTTTGATACCTTCTAAAAAGGGCTTTTTGAAGTCAGTTTTAACGATAAAATGGGCGGACATTGAGTTCTTCACAACTTCACTGGAAAGGAGTAAATACTTAAATTGTTTGACCACGTCATTCACCTTCTTACCCTTTTGTCCAGCAAATCTGGGGAGTATACCAAAGTTTTTGACGGCCTTATAAACTTCATCTACATTGATATAAACAATACTTTCCGACTTTCCACCTAGAGTTTTAGCAAGGCTTTTATCTTTAAGCCTGGTCAGAAAACCTTTTGAGGGATTCCCATTAATCGCTTTCTCAAACATGGGTTTACCCGATGCTATAATTAAATTACCATTTTTCATACCCATATAGATTTGAAAGACAACGTTTAGTTTATAAGCTTCTACGGATCCTACTTTTTCTTCTGTAAACATTTGTTGATACGTTGGGGGCAATTTCTTCCTGATTTTATTAATCACTTCCTTCATTTTGCTCTCATCTTTTATAGAAACTGTGAAGACCGTGTTGTGATTAAACTTTGAAATACTGCTCCCATCATAAGTGCATAAATTAAAATTACCGGCAATATTCTCGATAATATCATTTTCCACATCAAGATCATATTTTTTATTGACGGTCTTTACGCCAGTTTGAATGGGTATCGCACTTCCTAAAGTTTTCACTAGTATTTTATAGTACTCTGAGACGTTAAACCCTACAGATATAAATAAAGCGGCTGGATCGTTGATCCCCAAGACCGTCTTTTTATTATAAGTAATGTCTTTGTAAAGTTTTAAGGTTTCTGAAGAGGGCTTAAGATTCAATGTCAGGTGGGTCATGAGATCAGGGCTTTTTAAATCGACGGATAGGCCTAGACCCTCATAGTCTTTAAGATAGTCCAAGAACTTGGACATGTCAAGCCCAGGAGAATACCTGTTTAAATCACTAAAGGACTTTTTTATAAGATCCAGATTGCCTTTGGTTATTTTATTCATATCGGCGAAGACAAAGAAATCCTGGGATGAGTCAGTGTGCTGAGCCACATCCTTGTAAGACTTGGACTCAGTCAATGAGCTTTTGCCTGATAGGACAGACTGGATCAATGATTTACCATTTCCTTTAGAGCTAAATGCAAAGAAAAGGTAACTATCTTTTTCTGCTATATAAAGCTGTTTGTTTTGCCCACCCCCATCGAATATAGTGACTCCACCATCATTGGTGACTTTAACTCCTGGAGCGTTCTTTTTCAGTAAGCCTTTGATGGTGGTTATCAGCTTTTTACCATCTGTGACAGGGATAAAGAACAAGACAGTAAAAACGGGTTCGTCATTCTCTTTAAACTCAAGTTCGGATAAAAGAACGCCAATTTCCTTGGTGATATCCAAACCTTGACTTTGTAAATCCTTAATATCATATGGGTTAAATCCCAACATGGTCTTAACATCATCAGCCCATGTAATAGGCTCACCAAAGAAGGAGTCGCTTGTTACAGAAAGGGATTGATAAAATCGCTTTACAGAACTGGCTTTAAGCATCAAGATTGTATTTTCGGGGAGAAGTTTTGCGATCCCTCCCGCTTTATAGGTCTTTTGACCTTCTGAACAGCTACCAGCTAGTAGGCAAGATAAAGTAAAAACTAAAACAATGGCTTTTTTCATGATCCCTCCAATTGATTTTTAACATTCAAAGTTCTTTGGATTTAATAGGCCCAAAATAGTGAGACAATAATACTCTAGCTGTTGGAAAAAGTCAAGGGAGACTCATAAATAATCAGTAGAGATATTGGGGAGGCATTTGGTGAACAAAATGATTAGTAATTTAAGTATAGTTATTTGAAGTTTCCTTCAAATTGGGCTAATATTCGTTGGCCTTCATCAATCAGCTGATCATAGGTTGATTCTTTATAACCTAGGCTAACACTTTGATAAAAGTATTCAAGAGATTTCTTTTCATTTCCTTTGAGATATTCTATAACAGCCAGGTTGTAAAATGGTTTTGGATAAAAATAATCAAGTTTAATGGCTGTTTTAAGCCTTGACTCAGCTTCCATCAGATAACCTGTTGATATTTTAATGGCTCCTAAATTATTTTGGGTCATTGCCTCTATTTTCCAAGTATAAATTCCCCACAAAAGCCATATAATATTTTTAATCCATGGCCTATCCATTAGTTGCTGTTCAAATTTATTAAAATAATCCTCGGATATATTCCATTCACGCTTATGGAATAATTTGAGTCCTCGAAAAAAATCACGATAGAAGTAACCAGCAATCCTTCCAGGAATTAGTAATGCGATTATTATCAAAACCGTATGTAATCGTGAAAAATGATAATATTTTATAAGGAATAGCATACCGCCTATTAAGAGAATTAAGGTAAAAGGGTACATCACTTTGTAGATAGAAGTTCGACTTATCTGTATCATTTGATATTACCTTTATTCTTGTCACCTAGGTTTTTCTCATTTTGCGGTTATATTCTTCAGACCCACCTCGTGGAACAGTTAAAGACTTCCAGTGATCCGAGGCAAAGTGTTTTGATAAAAATGTAATTTGCCCAATATGAAGGCTACAATGAGATAATTGCTGGTTAATAGCCTGGACTACCGACAGAGACTTAGTTCTGATGAGGACAGTTTTACTTAGATCGCTTGGAGTCAGGGAGCTCAAAGTATCAAAGGCGGTCTGCCAGCCCCTTTCCCAGTATTCAAGAATACGTTCTTTGGAGTTCTTATCCTCAACAATAAACTCTCCATCCCGATGACGATCAGGCTTCTCTCCATCAGTGGTCAAGAAATCAGTCCAACGGGAGATCATGTTCCCCCCAATGTGTTTAAGAATAATGGCAATACTGTTGGACTCTTCATCTAATTGGGTAAAGAAATGTTCATCAGGCACTTGAGCGATCGCTTTTTCACCGAGAGTTTTCAGTCCTTGAAGCTGTTGGATCATGTCCTTTAGATAGTCTTGGCCTTCCATAATACCTCTTGATAAATAGTTATGCTTCTTCAACCAGGAATAGTTTCGTCTTTTGGATCGTTGAGTGATGCTTATGTTTTTGGCCTTTTGGGATAAACAAGCTATCCCCTGTCTTGAAGGATTGGATTTGGCCATCAAAGTCAATTTCCATCTCTCCTTCAATGACATAGCCTATATGACCCTTTAAACACCAGTCTGGCTCAAGAAAATCATGAGAGAACTCAACAATACGTAGCTTTTTACTATCCTTTATGACTGTCTTCGAGCGAAACCCTTTTTCTGGGCTTTCCCAAGGGATAACGGTAAAATCAATGGAATATTCGGTCATAAAAACCTGATGGCACGTTTTAGTGAACAATACTAATAAAAGCTTAGTCAGTCAAGGGATAAATAGATGGTTTAAGGTGACAGAGGTTGAATCGCTAGTCCTGAGTGACTTGGGCCGACTCAAAGGAAGCCATTTCATTAAAGAAGTGAACTGCTGACTGGATAATAGGGTAAGCCACAGCGGCCCCTGTCCCCTCGCCTAACCTCATATTCAGGTCTAAAACAGCTTTCGCCTCAAAGTAATTTAAAATCACCTGATGGCCGCTTTCCTGAGATTGATGGCTGAAAAGAACATAATCCAACACGTTTTCATTGATCTTATGGGCTGAAAGTAAGGCGGATGTTGTGATAAACCCGTCCACAAGGATGATCATCCTAAGCTCAGCCGCTTTAAGCATAGCACCCGTCATCATCGCGATCTCAAAGCCGCCAAATGTGGACAGGATAGATATAGGAGAATCACCAACATTCTTGTGCCTTTTGATCGCCTTTGTGAGAGTTTCTTTCTTGCGTTCAAGGCCCTCGTCATCTAAACCAGTCCCACGACCCACACAACGATCCAATGGGATACCGCAAAACAGACTCATGAGAACAGCGGCTGAAGATGTGTTCCCAATACCCATCTCACCGAATCCGATGACATTCGTCCCCGTATTATAGATGGATTCAGTGAGTTCGGCCCCTTTTTCTATGGCTTTTACGCAATCTTCCTCGCTCATAGCTTTTTCGTGGAGAAAGTTCTTTGTTCCCATCTGTATCTTGGCATGGACGAGTTTGCTTATATCTTTTCCACTCTGGGTAAAGTCATAATTTACTCCGGAGTCCACAATCTTTAAATCAATGTGATGCTGATTGGCAAAGACATTAATCGCCGCTCCACCTGATAGAAAGTTAAACACCATCTGATAGGTGACTTCCTGAGGGAATTGACTCACCCCTTCAGCCGTAATCCCATGATCTGAAGCGAATATCACAATAGTTGGCTTCTTGAGGCTAATGTCCAGGGTGTTTTGAATCAGAGCAACTCTCGCAGCGATTGACTCCAACAGACCTAATGAACCAACAGGTTTGGTTTTACCGTCTATCTTCTTTGTAATGGAAGGGATTAGCGTTTCGTCTACTCTGTCAATGTCAAAGTGAATCATGAGGACTCCGTAAATGGATAGTGATAAACCAATAAGCGACAGGTAATTATCATTATCCGTAAATGAGAACTGATTATTTCTTTACTTTCCGGCGTATGATTTTTTTGCCGTCTGCTCTTTGGATAACCAAATTGAGAGGGCGTTTCCGCACATGGACCGTTTTCAAATGGTTTATAACGTCTTTAGGCAGGTCTTTAGGTAACGCAACGGTACTGTAATCATCAAATATCTTGATCTGACCAATGTATTGGCTGTCCAAGTCCACTTCATTGGCAATAGCACCCACGATGTCAGACACTTTAGCCCCATGATTTTTACCCACTTGGAGACGGTAGGTGACTCTTTCGATATTCAAAGACCTGCCGCGTCCTCTTTTATCACGAGAATCCCTTCCTTTGCCTCTGTCATCCTTGGTATCCCAACGCTTAAGAACCTCAAGATCCGGTATATCCACCAGTAGAGGATTATCCTGTTGTGCCAGATAGAGTAAGGCGACGGCCAATTCTTCTTTGGGAAGTTGGAGCTTATCGTGTAAATGATCTA
>ENA-ORDP01001908-ORDP01001908.1-marine-sediment-metagenome-genome-assembly--contig:-NODE-1908-length-10726-cov-3.455534_pt1 | contig 10726 bp, 8 predicted proteins | sample MGYA00248627_ERZ508539 | MGnify/ENA primary metagenome ERZ508539 (study PRJEB26208, sample SAMN05571518) | marine sediment metagenome | biome: deep sea; feature: Hydrothermal vent; material... | reverse complement strand
GCATCGGCCCCAAGCAGTCTGCGGATGAGACCCCCGCTTATTTTGGCTCTGTCGCTGTTCAGCAGGTCGCCGTCTCTTTTCTTTCGCTCGCCCTGATATTTGTGGGTGTATTGGCGTTTAGCGCGATTTTTCCTCAATGGGAGATCCACCATCTTGCCATGCCATTGGCGGCGAGCGCATTCGCCTTCCAATCCCAGGAGTTCATTCGCCGGTACTTCTTCGCCATTAACAGGCCTTCGGTTTCCTTGTATAACGACTTTGTAAGTTACGGGGGGCAGATCGCGCTTTTACTCTGGCTCTTCTCGTCTGGAGCCGCCACCAGCGCCAATGCTCTATGGGTCATCGCAGGCACATCCGCTCTTGCCGTTGCGATAGGGATAACACAGATAGAGCGGTTGCAATGGCCCACGGTTGATTATTTATTTTCCTCATGCCGCCGCAACTGGAGTTTTTCAAAATGGCTCTCGGCGTCTGCGATAATGGAATGGACATCCGGTCAGTTTTTCACAATAGCGGCCAGCGCCTATTTGGGGGCCACGGCGGCTGGCGCCATGAAAGCATGTAAAAATATTATAGGCGTTTTGCATATCTTGTTCTTTGGATTGGCCAACGTGATTCCCATACGCGCCTCAAAGATTTTACATGCGAGCGGTATCAAGCCTATGGTTAATTACCTCCGCAAGGTTGCGTTTTGGGGCGGAGTGTTGACCGCCATCTTTGGGGTCATTGCCGCAAGCGCGCCAGATTTCTGGCTCCACTTGATTTACGGCGCGGAGTACAATAGTTACGGCTTCGTGTTACGATGGTACGCGTTAATCTACTTTGTCTCGTTTTTTTCCATTGTCCTGAGAGTCGGATTGAGTACCCTGGAGCATACAAAGCCGATATTTTTGGCGCGCATGTTCGCTACCATATTCACACTTATTTTCGCTATCCCCATGATAAACGCTTTCGGACTTTTAGGGGCTATGATAGGCATGCTTTGCGCCGATGCCATTTCACGCCTGATACAGATTTTCGCTTTTACCAGGCGGGTAAAAAAAGAGATGGAATGATGGAGCAAACGCATTTCGAACTTCTGGAAAATGTGATAGCAAAACTTTTTCCCACAGGATCCAAACTCTTGAGAAATCCTGATGATGCGCCTCCAGAGGATCGATACTATGTGATATTCGGGCGGACTGACCCAAGATGGATTATTCCACAAAACCCGAAGCATGGGGGGTCGGCAATCAATCTATGGCGTCCCACTGGCCTGGTTTCCAGGATAATGTGGTATTTCTTAACAATATTCTATCAGGCCGGACTGCTGGGGGCGGTTCCCGGTATCGTTCCAATCGGTATTTCGCTCCCCGATAAAAGCAGTTGGGAGCATGTTGGATGGAAGCGCCAGAATCCTCCATTTGTTATAATATTCATTAGATGGCCCACACCAGAGCGTAAAGCCATAGCCACCCTGGTGGACGCAACGACTCTCATGCCGGAAATAATAGTAAAAATTTCTATGACACCGGTTTCCTTCTACGCGATCCTCCATGAAGCGCGGACTATTTCGGCGCTGTCGGATAAACACCCGGGCCTTGCTCCAAGATTGCTTTTTGTAGATGAGCAAAAAAGCATCGTCAGCCAGGAATTTATCGTTGGGCCGATAAACAAAAGAATATTCAGCCGCTCCCATCTTGAATTTCTTAAAAAACTTCGCATTGACGGGGCGGAAATACCTCTAACCAAATTAACCGGGGAGCTTGAAGAGAGGCTTAAAGCACTTACCGGGATTGGAAAAGAAAGAATCAATATGCTGGAGCGCCTGATAGAATTAACCGATGGAGGAGTTTCTGTCCCCTCCATGATAGTGCACGGCGATTTTTATTTCCGCAATCTGGTTTCTACCGGAGCCGATAAACTGATGGCTTTTGACTGGGAATTTTCACTGGAGCATGGCCCCCCCCTCTGGGACTTATTCCATTTTCATGTACACAAAGAGCTAAAGCCCCGGAAGGGCTATAACCTGAAAGATGAAGTGAAAAACAGCCCCCTTTGCGTTGAATATATGAAAGAATTAGGAATAGACGACGCCACATACCTGAAGCTATATTATCATTATATTATTTCAGAGACGATAACTCTACTGAGCAACGATATTACACAGCGGGGCATTGTATACCCTTATCGCGAAATAATTCTTATGGAGTTGGATCGCTCTTTTGAGGAAATATTGTGAGTAGAAACATAACCTGTCTTATGGGGGTTTACAATGAGGAGAGATTCGTTAGGGACGCTGTAAGAAGCATCCTGAACCAGACCTATAAGGATTTCGAGTTTTTAATCGTTGATGACGGATCTTCTGATAATACGTTGTCAATTCTCGAAAGTTTTAAGGATTCTCGTGTGAAAATCGTAAGTGAAGGCAAGCTTGGCCGTGTTCAATCTTTGAACAAAGGTTTCTCAATGGCCTCGGGAGATCTTATATTTATGATGGATGGGGATGACATTTCATTGCCTAATCGTTTTAGACTGCAATTAAAAGAGTTTGACAGGTTGGGAGGGCCTGATGTTTTAGGAACCTTCAACCAGGTAATTTCTGAATCAGGAGTAATATTAGGAAACAATTACGCCCCGGTGGATCATGATGATATCATTGCCGCTCAACTTGTATTGGGTACCTCAATAACCCATGGAGCGGCGCTTTATAAACGTGAAAGCGTCCTTCGCCATGGCGGTTATGATCCGTACTTTATAAACAGTCAGGACGTAGACCTTTTTCTTCGAATGTCGTTTGATTGTCGGTTCGCCAATTTACCAAAAATATTGTTCCAATACCGTAAACACGCCCAATCGGCTACCGGAAAGCTCAGGTACATTTCCAATGAGCGCAAAGGCCTCATCTGGTGGACAGCCGTGGCGCTTCAAAGGTACCATCTGATTAAAGATGGGTTTGGAGAGTTCTGGGACGATACGAACGCTAGGGAAACTCTGTTCACAATGCTGGAGGAAAGACTTGAAAACAGCCTCTATGTAAAGCAGATGGTCTTTACAAGAGAATGGCAGATAGCCAAAGCGGATATGAGCGTGCAGGGCAGAAGGCTCCAGGGGATTGTCCGCGCATTGAGAGCTGTGCGTTATCCTGATGCTTTGATTACAAGAGTTATAAGAAGACTCACAAAACGTGGCGTCATAACGCCTCCAAAATATGTGACAGCCAAAGAGCTTCGTGAAGCTCTGCGCCACGGTGACTCCACGGCTCATCTTAAAAAATAAATGAGCCTCAACTGTGAAGACTTTTAGTGACTAGTACAATTAACAGCGGATAAAAATGCGAAAGTTCGAAATCACAACACTGGCGTTGTTGACATTGGTGATCGCTTTTTTTCCACGTGTGCTAGCCGCTTTGGGAGCGCCTAAATTGATTAATTTCATCCATTTCCCATTTATCTTCTTCGCTTTCATGTTTATGTTTCCGATACCTCGGAGGTCCTTTTTTATTAAAATACTTATTGGCGTAATACTTCTTTTTGGAATTATACTGGCCAGCGCCGCTATAAATTCTGCAGGTTTGTTAAATATCGCTTTGGAATTCATGCTACTTTCAGAGCCTTTCATGTTGCTTCTCATAATCGTTGGCAGGCGTTGGGCTCCTTGGCAGATCAAGCGATTTAGCTATTGGTTAATGATTATTGTAAGTATCCACGTTGCGTTTTCCACTTTTCAATTTTTTATAATGGGTCTGCGTCTTGACGATGTAAAAGGCGTATTCTTGGGCCAAGACGCAGGAGCCCATGTGGCGGGAGCCGTAGGCCTCGCCGCCGCAATTTATTATTATACGGACAGACCTTTCAAATCGCGCGCGCTCAACGGCGCTTTTATTCTCGCGTGCGCTCTCACTGTCTTGTATTCAGACGCAAAACAGGTTTTAGCGGTTTTTCTGGCCGCATTTCTTTTTGTCATTTTTCTTAGGCTTACCAAAATCACCGTTTTTCGCAAATATATGATTGCTATTTCCATCGCTGTCGGTCTGTTATTCTGGGCCTCGCAAACCGTGTTCCCCGAGTTGACTCACTGGGCCAAAATAGATCTGATATCGACAGGGCTGGAAAAAAAACTGTCCGTGTTTCAGATTCTCGCTTCAAATTTTGAATCAATATCTAACTGGGCTTTTGGCCTCGGCCCAGGCCACACTGTCGGGCGGTTGGGATGGATGATTCCCAAATATAGCGGCATTCTTCAGCCTCTGGGCGTCACACAATCTGTTGTCACACAGAATATATTTTTCATACAGGAGTCCCACTGGATAACCAATCACATCACCGGATCGAGCATGTGGTCTTTATTTTTTACTTGGTCTGGAGTATTTGGTGATTTGGGCGTCTTAGGCCTGGGAGTGTGCGCTTGGCTCTGGCTCCTTGTATGGAGGCTTATGGGCACAAACGATCTTTCCAAGTTTTATATAATCTCGATAATATTTTTTGGCTGCGTATTTTCCTGGATAGAAGAGCCAGCGTTTATGCTTTTCATGATCAGCCTTTTGGGGTTGCGATATCAGAAACTTCAACAAGTAATAATGAATGAAAGCTTGAATAACACGCGAAAGGTATATTTGCGCAATTCAAATATACCGGTAAGCCAGTCTTGCTAGCTAGGGAAAAATAACCATTCCTGCGCTTTATACATTGAAAGAATTACATTTCAATAAATGAAAATCCTCCTCGTTCATAACCTCTATCAGCAAAAAGGAGGCGAGGACTCGGTTCTTGGCGCGGAAAAAAAACTTCTGCTCGATCACGGGCATGAGATCACTGAATATCTGAGGGACAATCACGAGATATCCGATTATTCTCCAATCAAGAAATTATCATTGGTCTTTGCGACTGCATGGTCATCTGAATCTTATGATGAAGTGACTGGATTGCTCCAAAAGCACAAACCGGATATCGCCCATTTTCACAACACGCTCCCGCTTATCACCCCGTCGGTGTATTATGCGTGCCATGCCAAAGGTGTTCCGGTCGTTCAGACTTTGCACAACTACCGCCTGATCTGCCCCGGAGCGCTTCTTATGCGCGATGGTAAAATTTGCGAGGATTGTTTAACTGGCTCTGTCTACAAGTCTCTCCTCCATAAATGTTATCGAGGCTCGGCGCCGGGAACTTTTGCGGTGGCCAGAATGATCGACTATCACAGGAAACGCAGAACGTGGAAAAATGAAGTTGACCGATTTATCGCTTTGACGAATTTCGCCAGGGATAAATTCATAGAAGGCGGATTACCGGCTGAGAAAATCGCCGTGAAGCCAAACTTTGTTGATGTTCCGGCAAGACCCGATAAAAACAATGAACGTACCGGGGCGCTGTATGTTGGACGCTTGAGCCACGAAAAAGGGATTTTCACCTTGATAACGGCATGGAGAAAACTGGATATGCCTCTCCGGCTCGCCGGCGACGGCCCAATGATGGAAGATGTAATAAATACCGGACTGCATAATATAACAGCGCTGGGGCTTTGTGAGCCTGAAAAGGTAAACGAAGAAATGGAGCGGTCAGAGTTTCTCATCATGCCATCACAATGGTACGAGGGTTTCCCTATGGCGCTGGTGGAGGCCTTCGCTCACGGCCTGCCGGTTATCGCTTCTCGTCTGGGGGGTATGGCGGAAATTGTCGAAGACGGGGTGACGGGTCTTCATTTTACGCCGGGCGATCCGGATGATCTTGCGGAAAAAGTGAGATGGATGATCGGCCATCCCGATGAGCGAAAGCGGATGGGCGAGAACGCGCGGCGCATATATGAGGAAAAATACACGCCTGAAAGGAATTATGAGATGATGAGGAACATATACAAGCAGGCAATTGATGAGCGGAGCCGCAGAGTTGGCTCGTGAACATAGGGATAACAATTAACAAATGAATAGGCGCTTATTTAAATGAACATTTTAGTGACAGGCGCAGGTGGTTTTATAGGTCACCACCTCGTAAAACGTTTAAAAAAAGATGGGCATCGTGTGGTCGGGTGCGACTGGAAACATCCGGAGTTTGAGCCGACGCATGCGGATATGTTTTTTAATGTTGACCTGCGCTCTAAAGATCAGACCGAGCTTGTGTACAAGTCAGGTGGCCGGTTCGACGAGGTGTACAGTCTTGCGGCGAACATGGGTGGAATGGGATTTATTGAAAACTATAAAGCGATTATCATGCGCGACAGCGCTCTTATCTCCATTAATGTTTTAGAAGCCGCGCGCAAATATGGGGCCAGGCGCCTGTTCTATTCCAGTAGCGCATGCGCGTATAACATTGAATTGCAAAAAGAGACGGACAACCCGGCTCTATCGGAGGGTATGGCCTATCCGGCCATGGCCGAGGCGGGGTATGGCTGGGAAAAACTTTACGCTGAAATGTTGTGCGAGCATTACACCGAAGATTTCGGCCTTACAACCAGAATTGCGCGCTTCCATAATGTATATGGCCCTTTCGGCACGTGGAGAGGTGGCCGCGAAAAAGCGCCGGCGGCGATGTGCAGAAAAGTCTTGCTGACCGAGGATAATGGCGAAATAGATATATGGGGCGATGGAATTCAGACCAGAACTTTTATGTATATAGAAGATTGCCTCGACGGCGTCTTGCGAATCATGCGCGGCGATTATCCGCATCCGTTAAACCTTGGAACCGATTATATGATTTCAATCAACGATCTGGCGAAGCTGGCCATGTCTTTTGAGAATAAGAACCTTACGCTTAAACATATACCCGGCCCCCTGGGGGTCCGCGGCCGTAGCAGTGACAATACGCTTATCAAAAAAGTTTTGGGATGGGAGCCCACCATACCTTTGGAGCAAGGCTTAAAAGAAAATTACTTTTGGATAAAATCTGAAATAGAAAAAGCCCGCGCCCAGGGGGAGACTGTAGACGTCCGGTCCTATCTTCCCGACAGCGATAGTGATGAATAAGTCCCCCAGATAAATGGCCCAGCAGGATTCTATCTCTATTGAAATTGTAAATGTTCTGGGAGTGCGGATCGCCGCGATAAATATCGATAAGGCCGTGGCTCAGATTTCAAAGTGGATTGAATCCAATACGAGGACATATATCTGCGTTACTGGAGCGCATGGCGTCATTGAATCCCAGAGCGACCTGAATCTTAAAAAAATCCACAATTTAGCCGGTATGTGCGTGCCGGACGGCATGCCGACGGTTTTGGTTGGGAAATATCTTGGGCACAAGGATATGGAGCGCGTTCGAGGGTTTGATCTTATGGACAAGACCGTTGAATATTCCGCCGCCAAAGGGTACACGCATTTTTTTTATGGCGGCAAAGAAGGGACGCCGGAGCTTTTAAAAGATAAATTGCAAGAACGATTTCCCGGGCTTAAGGTAGTGGGAACATACTCCCCGCCATTTCGGCCTCTCAATGAAAACGAAGAAAACGAACTTAAGGATAAAATAGAGTCTTTGGCTCCAGATATTATTTGGGTTGGGCTTAGCACTCCGAAACAGGAGAAGTGGATGGCGGCGCATTTAGGCCAATTGAACGCAAAAGTAATGATCGGCGTTGGCGCCGCGTTCGATTTTCATACGGGCCAATTAAAAGAAGCCCCGGAGTGGATACAAAAGATCAGCCTTGAATGGTTTTACCGATTATTAGTAGAGCCACGCAGGCTTTGGCGCAGATACTTTTATATTGTGCCAGCGTTTCTTTTCTTGATTTTTTGCCAACTTGCCGGATTAAAGAAATATAACCTGGAATAATCCTGTTTTTACCTGATTCGGGAAAGGCTCAGGCCGGTTTTGACAACCCGACCGCTTCGGTGGTTAGAAACCTTCTTTGCGTCCCCTCCAGAACCAGGCATGTAAGTATTCCGGTCGCATAAGCGCCTGTGTCTATCCCTATCCTGTTTGCCCGTATATCGGGTTTGGCGGTTATTGTGTGCCCATGGACAATGATCTTGCCATAGTTTCTTTCGTCATTGAGAAACTCATCGCGAACCCACATCAGGTGCGCCGGGTTTTGCTTTGATAATGGCCTGCCGGGCATAACGCCGGCGTGGACAAAAATGTAATCACCAGCTTCATAGATCAGCTTAAGATTTGACAAAAAAGCCAGGTGGTCATCCGGGAGGGCGCTTCTCAAACCTTCCTGCAACTGTTTAAACTTTTTTCTCGCTGACAGGCCATTTTGTGGCGGGATTTGATAGCTGTACAGGCAGGCGTCCCCTCCAATGGAAAACCAGTCCGGCCCGATAGAGCTATCTTCAAGGAAGGTCAGCAGCGCGTCATCGTGATTCCCTTTTAAATAAACATGCTCAAAATCAACCAGGGGGGAAGCGATCAGCATGTCCAGCGCCTGCCGGCTTTGCGCGCCGCGATCCATATAATCACCAAGATAGACAACAACCATTTCCATGTCGCCATGCGCGGTTTTCGCGTCATTGAGGATATTTTCATGAAGAGCCTCCAGGAGATCAGCCCTTCCATGGATATCTCCAATGGCATAGATGCGCGTTTTATCTGGAACAGAAGGAGGCTCTTTTGAAAAATCCCTCTTCTTACGACCGAAAATAAAATCAAACAAAATCAATTACCATCCTAAATTTCGTAATTCATATTTAACCTGCTTTAGAGGTTCCCTCAAGACGACTTTTTTGCGATCTCGCTGGCGGCGGCGCGAAGCTTCTCCATTATCGACACGATTCGGGAGATTGTTTTTTTGTCGTTCCGCTCCTCGGCGAGCTTCGCCTGTGAATTTAAAAATTCCACCACCGACTCTTCCAGCGGCTCGCGAAGCTTCAGAGTGATCGCCAGCGCCACTGAAGTATCCGACACCGACTCTTCTATGTTGCCAAGATCAAAATTCACCTTCGCTCTTTTCAGCAAAATACGTTTTAACTCCCTGTCGGTCTCGGCCAGAACCTGATCCGGCTGTTGAGCCAGCGTCTCGTCCGCCTGCTTTCCCATAAGGGTGGTCTCGTATACTCCCGGTTTTTGAGGGCTCCACTCTTTCGGGCCTGCGTTATTTCTTTTTAGCTCGTCTAACCCGAAGCTCTCGAAGACCTTCAGCGATCCTGCCACAGCTTCTGGCGCCAGCAGAAGCGAGTTGTGTTTGAGCCAGGAGAAGTTCGACAGCAGTCTCAAAGCAAGCGTCTGGAAAACAAGCGGCCTGTATCCCTCTTTCGCCCATTCATCGATCCAGTAGTCTGGCGTTTGAAGATTGACGTTTCCATCCCCTGGCTGGCCCGGCTGGCTTGCGGTAAAAAGAATTAATTTTCCGGCGTGGCGCGATAAGCTTTTAATTAAATCCTGTCCGCGCTCAGGCTCGGCCATGTTGATAAGCTCAGAGCAGATAACAAGGTCGAACTTTTTTTCCAGGTTGAACGATGGATCCACATTCTCAACCGAAGGAGTATCGGGCCCCCTGATGTCGCCGTTAACATCGATAAGACCGATCGCCTTTACATCTGCGGCGCCCCATTCCCGGAATTTATCCAGATGCGCCCCGCCAAACCCAACGTCGAGAACCGACTCTGGATTAAACACGTCAAAAATATACCTCAACGGAGAAACGTCAAGACTCTGAAGCCCGATATGCTCGACTGATGACAATATTTCCACACCTGAATACTCTTGGTCAGGGTCTTCATCGTTTTGCGCCGTAGCTTCTCTTAACCTTCCGGCCAGATCCTCAGACATCGACGCCACGCTGGCCATCGGATGGAATGTCATCAAGTCGACGTGCTTGAGCTCATAAGAGGCTATCTGCTTAACACGATCCTCGACCAGGCTGTTTTCCACACCCTTGTCCGCCGCGTAGTTTATCGCCGCCCGCTCAAGCTCCTCGTTTTTAAGAGGTATGTTTTTCACGAATCTTTTGTATAGCGACTGCTTGTGCCACCCGTCTATCGTCCTGTCATCGTAGCTTAAGTTGGCGAGCCACGAGACAAAGGCTTTAGTCAGTATCTGCTCAGAAGACCTCAGGGGAAAATGGGCGAGGCGCAGGGTATTCAATATATAATGCTCCAGCGGATATGTTCCGTCCTCAAACCTCACCGCATGGTTCCCGTAATCAACTATAAAAGGCTTTTTATTAAACACCGATTCAGGAATAATGACTTTGTAATATTGCGGCGATTCCACCGCCCTTCTGTTGCGTATCCTTTTTACTATGTCAGCTTGTTTCGGATCGTCGCTGGCGGTGGGGACATATGTTCGCCATTGCATCTGGCCGACGCTCCCCTCCGGCAGATCGGCCAGGACGCTTTCCATCGTCTCCCCCTCGTTGGGATTCAAAAATTCGTCCGCGTCAAGCGGTATGATCCAGTCCGGGTTATAGATCGCGCTCACTTTTTTGATAAGACCGGTCAGTTTTTCCGACTGCTTATGCGCTATTTCAGGATCGTCCAGGATTATCAGCGGCAAACCCTCCAGAGCAAGTCTTGCGAGTATCTGCCTCGATTTATCAGAGCTTTTATTCTCCAGGACAACCAAAGCGTCCAGATATCCCAGGTTATGCCGGACAAACGTCTCCAAAATATCCGATTCATTTTTAATTACCGATACACCAATTATTCTCACGTCATAATACCTTTCTCATCAGTAGTCTCGTTTGAAGCCGCCTTTTGTCAAGAAGCGCAAGCTAGGCTAGTATAAGGGAGCCTCTAATAAATCCATTTCCGCCACAATCGGCCGTAAAAGGCGCCATGCTTCGTTGACTAGTCAAAATCGTCCTCAGAGTAGGTATTACTACG
>ENA-ORDP01001907-ORDP01001907.1-marine-sediment-metagenome-genome-assembly--contig:-NODE-1907-length-10730-cov-4.931148_pt1 | contig 10730 bp, 8 predicted proteins | sample MGYA00248627_ERZ508539 | MGnify/ENA primary metagenome ERZ508539 (study PRJEB26208, sample SAMN05571518) | marine sediment metagenome | biome: deep sea; feature: Hydrothermal vent; material... | reverse complement strand
ACTCGCCAAAACTCGTCAGTCGTAAAATTTTTCCAAAACTATTTCCAGGCATATCTATTATGTATTAATTTTGTAAAAGTAAAATAAATAAGTTAAAGCCAAATCATTTAACCAAATACAAAGTCGAAAACAGATGAAGCATTCAATAAAATTATTATTATTTTTAGCTGTGGGTATTTTCTTTTTAAGCTCCTGCAACCTCAACAAAAATCCCAATCCCCATTATGTAATAAGTAGCCAGTTCAAACAATACTGCCAGTTTCAGGATCAGAGCAAATGGACTTACCAAAATGATGCGGACAGCAGTTTGCACAATCTCACCCTCAAAGACGTCAACACTTATATCGGGTTTCATACCGGTGACAATGTTACGGGACCTTATAGTTTCGATGTGGTCGATATGTTTTATGACACAACGAACAGTATGCATATTATTAAGACTTCTATCAATGCCGGCAATCCCAGTACGGGCAGTGGTGAAATGAATGAGCTGTACTGGCTGTTTTTCAGCGATCAGAATTACCTGCTGGCTTTTGCCCCTGGATTTCCCATGGGCGTAGAACAACGGCTTGGTACCAAACCGGGACTTTATACCAATGTTGCAAAGCTGGCCAATTTCAAATTAAATGGCAAAGACTACACCGACGTATATCACACACAAGTGCGCAAAACGGAAGGAACCCCCGACACGGTCAGCTACCAGTTCTATTTTGCACCACATTACGGGATGATTAAATGGACAAGGAGTGTCAATGGAAAAACCACAGGTTACAGCCTGAAACAATCCGTTTTAATTCAGAAATAGACGTCGGGCAGAAGTCTGAGAGGTCAGAAACTTTCCGGAAATAATTACCTCACTGTTTTTCTCAGCCTAAACCAGTGAGCCCCACGCCAGATAAGGCCAAACAGCAACAGGAAAAAAGCAAAAAACACAAGCAGCCATTTCAAAAAGGTTACCGGACCGGCTATCCTGACAATGCCTTCCTGCATATTCGGAAAAGAGAGGATACTTATGCGTAACAGTACATTTTCGGCATAATCGAACAGAGCGGCAACAAACGGGACAAGAATCATATTTTCAAGACGTGTCTTTTTATACACCAAATACAACAAACTGGCCAGCAAAGTTGAATATACCGGCGGATAAATCATGTCAACCCATTGAAGATGCAGATACATCTCGCGGCCTTCCTCACCATAATGCCAAAACATATTTTGCAACTGTGGAAAGCTATAATACATCCGGGCATCCGGTATCCCCATTCCGCCGGATAGCGCACTGATTTTCTCCACACTAAACGGAAAAAGTCCGTGAGAGGCATACAGAAACAGAAGTTGTAACGCCACAATAAGCAGAAGCCATCCGGTACGGGAAGTCCTTGACAGATACAAAACAAGAAGTTTTTTCATAAAGATATTTGGTTGTTGAAAGCCACTTGCTAAAGTAAATATATATTTTAGATTACGCAGGAGAAGCACAAAACAAAAATTCTTATTTTCGCTTTACGATGCAAAAGATTGAAAGAAACAGGCAGTATTACAAATTCGGGTTATACGGCTTTCTGAAAAACCTGCGTTTCTATGAAGCTTTCCTTATCCTGTTTTTTCTTGAAAAGGGTATCGACTACCTCAAAATCGGGTTACTCTATTCCGTCCGGGAAGTAACCATCATGCTGCTTGAAATCCCCAGTGGTCTAGTTGCCGACGTCCTTGGACGCAAGAAAACACTCATGGCCTCCTTTATGGTTTACATCCTCTCATTTGTAACCTTCTATTTTTCCAATCATTTCGGGCTCATGCTCGTTGCAATGGTTCTGTTTGCCCTTGCCGATGCCTTCCGCTCCGGCGTTCACAAAGCCATGATTTTCCAATACTTAACACGTCGAAATAAAGCTGGACAAAAAACCAATTATTATGGGCATACGCGTTCCTGGTCGCAGACAGGATCAGCCATTGCCTCTCTCGTTGCCGGTATCATGGTTTTCTATTACGGCAGCTACCGGATAATTTTTGCCATTTCGGTCATCCCCTATTTCCTTGATATGTTATTAATCTGGAGTTATCCCGGCTATCTTGATGGCGAATTCGACAAAACGAATAAAAAAAGTACCCTTGAAAAACTCACCGAAGTGTGGAAAACCATAGTAGCGAGCCTCAGGAAGTTCAGCCTGCTGCGTATTCTTACCAGCCTATCGTTGCATACCGGCTATTATAAAGCTGCAAAGGATTATATCCAGCCTGTCATGGTGAGCTTTGCCATAACCCTTCCATGGCTCTCTACTATGAAAGAGAAGCAAAAGAGTGCCCTTGTGGTAGGCTTCATCTACTTTTTTCTTTACCTGCTCACGGCACAGACTTCCCGTTCTTCCGGCCGGTTTCTGAAAAAATTCGCCCATTTCAGCCGCCCCATGAACCTGACTATGGCAGCCGGCATCGTACTGGGCTTTGTTGCCGGCGTTTTTTACCTGTCGCACTGGTACGCCTTGTCCATTCTTGGCTTCGTGCTAATAATGCTCAACGAAAACCTCAGAAAACCCATTGGCATCGCCTTTGTTACCGGAACGTCCAACGACAAAGCCGCTGCATCGGTACTCTCCATCCAGTCGCAGGCACAATCCCTGTTTGCCGCCATTATGGCTCTTGTCATTGGCTGGGGCGCCCAACTTGGTGGCCCCGGTACAGGTATAATTTTCGGCAGCAGCCTCCTCATTTTACTTCTTCCGCTTTCACTGCTGAAAAAGAGATAACACACAGCTAAAGGCCCGCTTTAAGCATCCACCTTAAAACTTTTCAACCGTTGCTATACACCCCGTTTCATTCTTTAACCCAAAGCAAAATTTCTTTCACTGCAGATGTCTTCCCTAAAAAATTCGGAAAGCGGCAAAAAAACAAAGCCCGTAACGCTGTAGCATTATGGGCTGTTGTTTTCTCAATAATTCTTTTATAGATGGATTACTTCGCCGTAAGCGGCAGCAACAGCCTCCATAATAGCTTCAGACATAGTAGGATGCGGATGGATAGCATGGATAATTTCATGACCGGTAGTCTCCAGCTTACGGGCAACGACCACTTCTGCAATCATCTCGGTTACGTTTTCACCAATCATGTGGCAACCCAGCCACTCGCCGTATTTGGCATCGAAAATAACTTTTACAAATCCCTCTTTCTTACCGGCAGCACTGGCCTTTCCGGAAGCGGTAAAAGGAAATTTTCCCACTTTAATCTCGTAGCCGGCTTCTTTAGCCGCTTTTTCGGTAAATCCTACGCTGGCCACTTCGGGACTTGTATAGGTACAACCGGGGATATTTCCATAATCCACAGGCTCGGCATCCAGGCCGGCAATTTTTTCCACGCAGGTGATGCCCTCATGCGAAGCAACATGCGCCAGCGCAGGACCGTGAACTATATCGCCAATGGCATAATATCCGGAAACATTGGTCTGGTAAAAATCATCTACCACCACTTTCCCTTTTTCCGTTTTTATCCCGGTATCTTCCAACCCGATTCCCTCAACGTTAGTAGAAATGCCCACAGCAGAGAGAACCACGTCGGCCTCCACCTCCACCATGCCTTTTTTGGTTTTAATACTCACTTTACAGACTTTTCCTGAAATATCCACTTTCTCAACGGAGGAGTCCAGCATAATCTTCATTTTGGCCTTTTTGAAAGAGCGCGCCAGCTGCTTGCTGACCTCTTCATCTTCGAGCGGCACCACGTTGGGAAGAAACTCGACCAGCGTAACCTGCACGCCAAGGCTGTTGAAAAAATAAGCAAACTCGGAGCCAATGGCTCCCGAGCCGACTACCACCATGCTTTTGGGCAACTTTTCCAAAGTAAGAGCCTGACGATAGCCGATAATCTTTTTGCCGTCCTGAGGCAGATTAGGCAACTCTTTGGAGCGTGCTCCGGTAGCGATAATAATATGGTCAGCAGCATATTCCTGTACTTTCCCTTCCGCATCAGTCACATCAATCATCTTGCCGGGTTTTACTTTACCAAAACCGGAAATCAGATCGATTTTATTTTTTTTGAACAGATACTGAACGCCTTTGCTCATCCCATCGGCCACACCACGGCTGCGGGCCACCATGGACGGAAGATCGGGGGCGACTTTCCCTTCGATATTCACGCCATAATCGGAAGCATGGCTGGCATAGTTGAATACCTGCGCGCTTTTGAGCAGCGCTTTGGTAGGGATACATCCCCAGTTCAGACAAATACCGCCAATTTCGGCTCTTTCAACAACAGCCACTTTCTTACCAAGCTGTGCCGCACGAATGGCAGCAACATAACCACCCGGGCCACTTCCCAAAACTAAAATATCGTATTTCATTTTATATTCTTTTTATAATTGTGTTGCAAAAATACGATTTCAACCGCTTCAAAACCAGAAAACCTCAGATTATTTTGTTTGATTCTAAATAGTGTTTGTCCATAATGTCCGATTTCTTCGTTATGCTTGTATTTAAAACCAGTCATTTACAAAGGTAAACTCCTGATTTCAAATACTTCGCAAGCCTCGAACATTCTGAACTAAACACTTGACTTTATGGACAGACACTAAATAGTGCCTGTCTATAATGTCCAATAACTTCCCCGCTTAAAGCGGGACAAGCTGTTACGCTTGGGCTGAAAACAAACATTTCCAAAAGGAACAGGGTAAAAACCAAAACATAAATACAATTTCATAGATTTGTAAAAAATTTAAACATGAAAAGACCAATACTCTTTTTATTGTCTGTTATTTTGATTTTTGCAACTATAGATTCCTGTAAAAATATGACACATCAAACTAAAATCCGTTCGCACCTTGTGGATACAGTCGGTTTTGCGCAGTATGGCTGGCAGCTGGATAGTATCATGAGCCGGATAAAAAAATACCAGGGCGAGCAGATGAAGAGCAGCACCCAATACTTAGTCAACAAAACCACCAAAGCAGTGCTTTGTCCACACGATGATTATTCTTACGTAGGATATCTGTATCCTGCAACGCTGGAACAAATTAAAGCCAAGACCGTCATCATTTTCGGTGTAGCCCACAAAGCCAAAAAGCTACATTTGGAAAATCAAATTATCTTCGACTCGTATGATTACTGGAAAGGGCCTTTTGGCAATGTGAAAGTTTCCAACCTGCGGGAAAAAATTATGGAAAACCTGCCCAAAGGTCTTTATAAGGTGAACGATTCAATGCAAGCCATGGAACATTCGGTGGAAGCCATGATTCCGTGGTTACAGTATTTCAACCCCAAAGTGCAGATTATCTCTATTCTGGTACCCTATATGTCGTTTGACCGTATGAAAACAATAGCCAAACCGCTTGCTGAAGCCATTAAGAAAGCGACCGCCTCGGAAGATATGCATTGGGGAAAAGATTATACTTTTGTCCTTTCCAGCGATGCAGTACACTATGGTGATGTAGGCTGGGGTGGAAAAAATTATGCCTTTTTTGGTACGGTTTGCACCAGCTATGCCCATACAAAGGTGCAGGAACTGGAAGTGATGCACACCATCAGCGGATGCATTACCGAAGGCATGATCCATAAATTTTGCGAACTGACCGTAGAGAAAAGTGACTATCACAAATATAAATGGACATGGTGCGGCCGTTATTCCGTCCCTTTGGGATTACTCACCATCAACAAGTTGAGCGAAATGCTTTACAACAAACCGTTGCACGGACAGGTCATCGGCTATTCCACCAGCATTGAGCGGGAACCTATTCCGGTGAGCGACCTGCGCATGGGCGTTACTGCTCCGGCCGACGACCATCACTGGGTTGGTTATGCCGCCATCAAATATTATTAATTGGCTTGTGAACTCTCAAGAAAAAAAAATAATTGAACAAACGGTCGCCTTTGTAAAGGAAGAACTTGCAGGTGCCGAAAGTGGTCACGACTGGTGGCATATTTACCGGGTCTGGAAACTGGCGACGCATATTGCCGAAAAGGAAAATGCTGACCTTTTTGTGGTCAGCCTCGGGGCTTTGCTGCACGACATTGCAGATGCCAAATTCTATGGTGGCGATGAAACTGTTGGCCCGCAGAAAGCAGAAAATTTTCTACAATCGCTGAATCTGCAGGAAGAAATCATCAGCAAAATATTGAATATAATCCGTTTTGTCTCTTTTAAAAACCGAGATGAAAAGCCGGATGACGATTCCCCGGCATTGAAGATTGTGCAAGATGCCGACCGCCTGGATGCTCTTGGCGCCATAGGTATTGCCCGTGCGTTCAGTTACGGCGGATTTAAAAACCGGGAGATGTACAACCCCGATATTCCATACAAACCGGGCATGACCAGCGCTGAATACAAAAAGTCAGATTCCACAACCATAAACCATTTCTACGAGAAATTACTGCTGTTAAAAGAGATGATGCACACCAAAACCGGAAAACAACTGGCGGCAGAACGACACCGGTTTATGGAACAATTCCTAAAAGAGTTTTACGCTGAATGGGGATGATGTCATCACAGAATCTGTGTTGATCCGGCAATGTCAGACTAAAGTTAATTTACTTTTTTAATTGTAAAGCTTTTTCCGGACATTGCGTTACACAAGCATTACAGGCAAAACACTCTTCCGGGTTCTTTATCCTTATATTTTTATTTCCTACAATATCATATACTCCTTTAGGACAAACCATTAAACAAATACGGCAATTCGTACAGATGTTGGTATCCTGTTGGATGATCCCTTCATTTTGCTTTTCTGCAGAAAAAATATGTCCGAAAGATTTCATCCCGAGTCTTCTCATTAACCATTCCGCTTCAGATGGATAGCCGGCAACGATTCCTTTTAAATCGAAACCTAACCACAGGTTGATGGCTGTTATGCCAATCATCATTTGCCAATAGGAGAGCAGAGGAATTTTTAAGATAAAAAATGAGTAAAGGGCAATAAAAAGAACTTCTATCATTGAAAGTACACCGGCTTTGAGCCAGCCACTTTTCCCGGGGATTACCGGATAGCCTGCATAAAGAACTAAGCCCGTTAGCCAGAAATAAATACTCACCGGCAAAATTAATTTCGGGGCAGCAAACAGGAAAACAACAGCCACAACAAACCAAATAATAAAATTCATTGAAAGTAACATCTCCAACCTGAAAGGAAGTGAGAAATCAGCTTTATTGTTCTGAAAAACAGAGTTATGGTCTTTTAGATACTCTGGAATACTTCTTGCGTATGCAGGTCCGAAAAATCCTTTTCGTCCGGTCTCTTTTTGCAAAAGTGCAAGATCTATTCCAGAAGCGGAAAATTGTGGGAGAATTATTTTGTTATGGTCAACTCTTTCGTTTAACCGGCTTGTTTTAATGGCTGTTATGACAGAATGAGTATTCAAATCTCCGCCTTCCGTAGCACACCATACATTGATGCCGTTTGTCGGGGCAACTAACAAAAATAGATTTTCCTTTTCTAAAGATTTCTCCACACGCCTTACGGTAAGATGAAAATTGCAGGTAAGCACAACCGGCGAATGTCTGTCTGGATTTCCCATAATGCGAAGTCCGGGTTCAACAGGATTTGGGAACCAACGTCCCACATAATCACAAACAGATTTAATCATTGAAAAATCTTCTTCGTGCTGTTTGACAGGAGGCAAACCAAACTTGTCAAAGTCGCTGTTCCCGGTGTTGCTTGCAGACAGCAGGAGAAAACTATCAAGAAATGAACGTTCTTCTTTCAAAAGCAAAAAGCCTGATTGGGTAACCTCTTCCGACAGGTGAGCGAGTGGCTTTGTCCCGGTTTGAGCTATGATATAGGTTATTATGGCCAAGGGTAGTCTGACAAAAAAATGAGCCACCCGTTTCAAGATATTATCCGGCTGAACTTCACCGGCAATCACCAATTTTCCGTCTGGTTTTAACAGCTTTTTAATTTGAAACAAAGCCAGGGCTCTTTCTTCTGAATAAAGCTCGCTAAAAACCAAAGTCGAAACAATTAAATCGAAACTGTTTTCAGGGAAAAGAGCATCAATCTCCACAACACCGGCATGATAGATTGTAATTTTATCTTGTAGCCTGCCTTTTTCGATTCGCTTTTGTGCCACCTCCAACATCCCTTCCGAAATATCAATCCCTTTTACTTCGGCACCCGATTTTGCCATGGCTTCCATCAGCAGACCTGTTCCACACCCAATGTCCAGAACATTCATTCCGGGTTCTACAAACTCCCTCACTATCTGCTTCCTGATTTTTACAGCGTGGCCACCCGACAAAAAGTTGATTCCGGTGTCATACCTTTCGGGACGACTTTCCAGAATTTTCATAAAAATATAAGAAAACATATCTTCCGTATTTTATCCTTTTCTGAATTTGCACTCAGTAGTTTAGTCCTGAAATATATAATATCCTTTTTTGCCAAAACGTCAGAGGGGACATATAAAATTGTATCATTTACAAGTAGTCATACATTTTTCTACTTGCCTTCAAATTTAATACTTTCTGTCAAAATACTTCTGTTTTTCTTGTCTTTTCCCTAAATTTTTAGTACTATTGCCCTGACTAACAAACAAACCCAATGTTCTGGCGTGGCCGCCCTTTTCTACGTATTCTTCTGTTTTTTGCTTCCGGTATTCTGGTTGCCCGATACTGGTTTGCAGACAAACAACTTCCCATAACAGAGTTTATACTCCTTTTGGTTTCTCTGATATTGATATCAGCCGTCATAGCCAACCATATCAAATCGTTCAAATACAGTTGGGTAGCCGGACTAATTCTCAATATTGCGCTGTTTGTTGCCGGCTTTACGCTCACTGTTCAGCAAATCAGGCAAAGCCGGGTAAAGTTGGACGAAAACCCGCAAGCCGTTTGGGAGGGAAAACTCCTCACCGAACCTACGCAACGAGCCAAAGCAGTGAAATTTATCCTGAAGATCATCAAACGTGCCGACAACGGCAGCATTCTGCCCCGTAGTGTAAACGTAATGGCTTACCTAAAAACAGATACACTGCCAGCGGGATTACATTTGGGGAGTTTCCTCGTTTTTCACGGAAAAATGAGTCCTATAGAAGCGCCTAAAAATCCGGGAGAATTTGATTACCGCCGCTTTTTGCAAAACAGAGGCATCAGATACAGGGTTTTTATGGATAAAATGAGTTGGAAACTATTACCTGTACAGGGCGGATTTTTGTTACCCGCAGTTTTTTCACGTTGGCGCAACAGACTACTACAGAGTCTTCGGTCACAAGGGCTTAGCCATGACGAATATGCCGTTGCTGCAGCCATTCTGCTGGGCGACGATCAGCTTATTGCGCCGGACTTACATCAGGACTTCACCGCAGCTGGCGCCGTTCATATTTTGGTTGTCTCCGGGATGCATGTGGGCATTATTTTCCTGATATTCGGTTTTCTGTTTCGTTTTCTGCTGCGTTTCAAAAACGGAGATTGGCTGCGTAATGTGCTGCTCATAATTGTGATCTGGTCGTATGCTCTGCTCACCGGACTGTCTCCCTCTGTGTCTCGTGCGGCTACCATGATCTCACTTTTTATCCTCGCAGACATTTTCCGGCGGGAATATGATAATTTCAACATCCTTGCCGCTTCGGCTTTTCTGTTGTTGCTACTAAACCCGTTGTTACTTTTTGATGTGGGATTTCAGTTAAGTTACGCTGCTGTTGCAGGAATTTTGATGTTTTATTTTCCCATTTACCGGTCGTTGTATTTCGGTAACAAAATATTTCAGACATTATGGGCAGCATTGGTCATCTCTTTTTCTGCAGAAATGGGAGTATTTGCCATTGCTGCGCACTACTTTCATCAGTTTCCTCTCTACTTCCTACTGACCAATCTTGCTGTGTTTGCTCTCTCCTATCTCATTATTTTCTCCGGTCTGGCATTTTTAAGCCTGTCATGGATACCCGTTGTCAACCATCTGCTGGCCATTGTGTTGGCAATGATGATACATGCGCTCATCGTTATTGTAAGGTTTGTTGCCTCTATGCCCTTTTCGGCCGTTTACGATCTTTATTTTCCATGGTTCAAAGTGCTACTCATCTTTATGCTTCTCATTTGGTGTTATTACCTTTTTGTTCATAAAAACCTGTACATGCTCACGCCGGCACTTGCCACGCTGGTTCTATTGCTCGGGGTACAAACTTTCCGGCAGTTTAAACTACAACGGCAAGATAAGATTATCATTTATTCCCTGAGGCATCATATAGCTATTGACCTCATCTCCGGGAAAAGGCACATCCTCCTCGTAGATTCACTGGCGATGGTCAGACCTTCAGAACTGGATTATTCCTTAAAAAACAGCCGTATAGCCATGGGATTGTCGGAAAACAGCCATCCGCTTTCACAGGATTTTCATGCCGATTTTGTTTATTACAGAATGGGCTTTGGCCAAATGAGCTCACTGAAGTTTTATGTTCCGCCTCCGGGAAAGCTCCGCTACCCTGAGTTGCACAAAAAAATCAGGATAGATTATCTGATTTACCGTTCTCCGGGAAAAACAAAACTGATGGAAATAGCAAAATCAATAAAATTCAGACAAATTATCCTGGGCGCTTCGCTCCCCAGTTGGGCGGTTAGAAGCCTTGAGAAACAGGCTAAGTTATTGCATATAAATTATCTAAACTTAAGGGAAACAGGCGCTTTTACACTTGACATTATAAAAAAATAAATATTTCAAAAAGGCTTGTAGTTTTAAAAAAAGCCTTTATTTTTGCAGTCCCAATTTTAAGGGAAGTTCATAAAAATATTGGTCCGGTAGTTCAGCTTGGTTAGAATAC
>ENA-ORDP01001906-ORDP01001906.1-marine-sediment-metagenome-genome-assembly--contig:-NODE-1906-length-10735-cov-2.699345_pt1 | contig 10735 bp, 6 predicted proteins | sample MGYA00248627_ERZ508539 | MGnify/ENA primary metagenome ERZ508539 (study PRJEB26208, sample SAMN05571518) | marine sediment metagenome | biome: deep sea; feature: Hydrothermal vent; material... | reverse complement strand
AATGCCGGTCACCGCCACAGCTACATCGCTATCCATATGGACCAAGGCTCCGGACACCATCTCGAGCACAGTTTCCCGACTCACTGCGCCACTCTGCTCCAAAGTGTGGGGGTTGACTCCCAGCAAGGCCTGTTTAACCTGGCAGCGATAGGCCACCACTCCGCCCGCAAACCAGGCCGAACTGCCAGCCCGGTCGGTAAGTGCCTTGGCGAGCCAACCTCCGGTACAGGATTCGGCGGTAACCAGCATCTGTTCTTGGTGCTGCAGCTCGGCCCCTACCTCCCTAACCAGCAGGCCAAGTTCGGTATCAGTGGGAATCCATGGGGCGTCCATGCGAAACTCCTATGTTGAACCAACGTTAGCATAGTTACTCTTGAAGCGATCCAAGCCAAGTCTCAACCCCGCCGAACTCAGCGCCCATACGCCGTTGATGCGTCAGTACCTGACTGCTAAGGCGGCGTATCCCGACACCTTGTTGCTGTTTCGGATGGGTGATTTTTACGAGCTGTTCTATGACGATGCTCGCAAGGCCGCGCAACTGCTCGACATCACTCTGACCCAGCGGGGCCAGTCCGCCGGAGCCCCGATTCCCATGGCCGGGGTTCCTGTCCATGCAGTAGAAACCTATCTGGGCAAACTGCTGCGACACGGCGAACCTGTCGCCATCTGCGAACAGATCGGCGACCCGGCCCAGGCCAAGGGATTGGTCGAACGCAAGGTCGTTCGGGTACTTACCCCGGGCACGGTCACTGACGAGGCCCTGCTCGATGGAAACCGTGAAAACCTGTTGTTGGCTATTGCTGCTGGCCAACACGGTTTTGGCCTCGCCTGGGTAGACCTGGCCGGGGGACGTTTTCTACTCGCTGAAGTCGCCGATGCCGCGGACCTGACCGCCGAGCTGGCCCGCCTTGCCCCTGTGGAAACTCTGGTTGCCGAAGATTTTGCCGGGCCCAAAGTCGTTGCCGGCCTGCCGGGGCTACGGCAACGACCAGTGTGGCACTTCGATACGGATAGCGCTCGACGCGAACTTTGCCGATTTTTCGCAACTCAGGATCTCTCCGGATTCGGTTGTGCCGACCTGCCCCGGGCGATCGGTGCCGCCGGCTGTCTACTGGCCTATCTGCAAGAGACCCAGAAGACGGCCCTACCCCACCTGACCGGACTCACCGTTGAGAACAGCACCGACACGATTACCATGGACGCGGCCACCCGCCGCAATCTGGAGCTGGACCAGCACCTTAGTGGCCGCCGCGAATACACCCTGCTCGGGGTACTCGACGGCTCTGTAACCCCCATGGGCGCGCGTCTACTGCGCCGCTGGCTGGGCCGCCCACTCCGCGATCAGGGCACTTTGCGCGAACGCCACCACGCCATTGGCGCGCTACTAGAGAGTGGCATAACGGCCGCTTTGCGCGAGCGCCTGCATGGTCTCGGCGATCTCGAACGCATCCTCGCTCGCGTAGCCCTGCGCAGCGCCCGACCCAGGGATCTGACCACCCTCCGCGACGGTCTGTTGAGCACACCGACGCTACGCGCCCAACTCACCGCTGTAGACAGCCCCCGCCTGAGCCTGCTGGACACCCATATCGGCGATCACGCCGATATCGCTGCATGGCTGGGGCGAGCGCTGGTCGAACAGCCGCCGATGCTGGTTCGTAACGGTGGAGTAATTGCCCCCGGCTTTGACGCCGAACTTGACCAGCTACGCGAGCTGGCGACCGGGGCCGACCACTTTCTACAGGAACTGGAGGCCCGGGAACGTGAAAGTACCGGAATTGCCACCCTCAAACTCGGTTACAACCGCGTGCATGGTTACTACATCGAGATCAGTCGCAGCCAATCCGAGCGGGCTCCCACCCACTATACCCGGCGGCAAACGACCAAAAATACCGAGCGCTACATAACCGAGGAACTTAAACAATTCGAAGACAAGGTTCTCTCTGCGCGCGAACGCGCCCTGATGCGCGAACGCGCCCTGTACGAAGACTTGCTGGAGACCCTTGCGGAAAAACTCGAACCACTGCGCAGCTGTACCACGGCCATGGCTGAACTCGACGTTCTAACCACCTTGGCCGAGCGCGCCGAGCGTCTCGATTGGCGCCCACCTGAACTGGTTCCCGAGCCTTGCCTGCATATTGAACAGGGGCGGCACCCGGTGGTCGAGCAGGTACGTGATGAACCGTTCGAGCCCAACGACCTGGATTTGCACGACAACCGCCGCATGCTGGTGATTACCGGCCCCAACATGGGCGGAAAATCCACCTACATGCGGCAAACTGCACTGATTGTGCTACTCGCACATATCGGTAGTTTCGTACCGGCAAGGCGTGCCGTGATCGGTCCGATTGATCGTATTTTCACCCGTATCGGTGCTGGAGATGATCTGGCCAGAGGCCAGTCCACTTTCATGGTCGAAATGACCGAAACGGCCAACATTCTGCACAATGCCAGTTCCCAAAGTCTGGTGCTGATGGATGAAATCGGTCGCGGTACTTCAACCTACGATGGCCTCGCCCTGGCCGAGGCTTGCGCGGTTCACCTCGCTACCCGCAACGGTTCTTTTACCTTGTTTGCCACGCATTACTTCGAACTTACCGCCCTGGCGGGGATCCATTCAAATGTCGCCAATGTCCATCTCGACGCGGTCGAGTACGGACATCGTCTAGTGTTTATGCATGCAGTCAAAGAGGGGCCCGCCGATCGTAGTTTCGGTTTGGCGGTCGCCGCACTGGCGGGATTGCCGCGCTCGGTACTGGATCAGGCCCGACAGGTCTTGCAGCGACTCGAACAGGGCGAAGATCCCATGACCCCGGATACGCCGACTCCCCATCCCGAAAACAGCCAGCTAGGCTTATTCACCTCACTACCCTCCTCAGCCGTAGAACAGGCCTTGCAGGAAATCGATCCGGACGCGCTCAGCCCCCGGGAAGCTCTCGACTTGCTCTACCGCCTGCAGGCACTGCTACGCTGAGTCACCTGGCCGGTTTCGATGCATTCCGCCCGTAGCACTCTCTCCCAGCACCCAGCCGTTCAATCCATGAGAAAATTATGACATAGTCATGGCCCGGCAGGCCCGGCGAGGCTTGTGCGGCCATCTGCCATGGATAAGAGCAGACCCAAAGAATAACGGAGACATTCGATGCACAAGGCTAGCAACCCAAACGAAGGGACATGGACGAAGGGCCTCTGCGGTGTATGTCCTGCCAGCTGCTGGGGAGAGGTAGGTATCGAAGCTGACCGACTCAGCGATATTCGCTCCGATCCGGATCATCCGCTGGACGCACTGTGCCGACGCGGACGGCATGCCCCGGAAATCATCTACTCGAAGCATCGTCTCCGGCATGCGGCAAGACGCTCGGGCCCAAAGGGTGATTTTGCCTTCAAAAAAATCAGCTGGGACGGTGCCTACGATGAGATCGCCGAACGCCTGCAGCACATCAAGGCTGAGTCGAGCCCGGAGGCGGTGGCCACCTACACCGGCCGTGGAGCCTTCGAATCGTCATTGTGCGACATCTATCAGCCCAAAGATGTAGCCGTCTCGTCGGCGTCAAGCATTCTGTTTCCTTTTGGCTCACCCAACACGATGGGGATGGGGGCATTATGCTACGTGTCGTTTGCGATGATCGCCTCGCACGTCACGATGGGGGGAATGCTGATCAATATGTATGCGGACATGGAGAATGCTGAACTGCTGGTGGTATGGGGCACCAACCCGGCCACCGACTCGCCATCGATGGATATGCAGCGGTTGGAAGCGGCGGTACAACGGAGTGCAAAAGTGGTGGTCATCGACCCGCGGAGAACTGCCACCGTACAACGATGTAGGGCTGAATGGATCCCAATACGACCCGCTACTGACGGCGCCCTGACCTTATCAATGATCGGAGTACTGGCAGCGGGCCGCGAACAGTTCCCGCTCTACAGCCATTATCGCGGCGAGTCCCATGCCACCGCACTGGTCGATGCTGTACTCAAAGGTTGGCCCTATCCTATCCGGGCTTTAATCATTCATGGAGCATCGCTGCTTACCTCCTGGCCACAGCTGGAAATATGGCGCGAGGTTCTGGAAAAGCTTGATTTTATCGTGTGTATCGACCGCCAACAGACCGCTGCTGCCGCCTACGCAGATATCGTACTGTCGGCGACAACGGTGTTTGAAATCGAGTCGTATGTCACCTATGGGCCGATATTTCGAATCCGCGAAAAGCTGATCGAGCCGCTGGGGGAAGCACGCAACGACTATCTGATTATGGCGCAGCTCGCCGAGCGACTTGGCTATGGGGATCTCTACCCGCAATCTGCGGATGCGTTGCTGAACTTCGTGCTGAAGGGCTCTGGATTGACTGTGGACGACGTGCGCAGCGCGGGGGGATCGGTACAGATCTCGTCACCCTTTACGGAATACCGAAAATGGGCAAAGGGTGGACTCCGTCCTGATGGCAAGCCGGGCTTTAATACCCCCAGTGGAAAATTCGAAATTCATTCCTCGCTACTCGATGAATACGGCTATGAGCCGCTGCCGAAATATACCGAGTCCCTCGAAGGGCCGCTGGAAAGCCCCGAGTTGACCCGTAGCTTGCCGCTAATTTTCAATTCAGGGGCACGTCCGGATACGGATTTTCGCTCCCAGCACCACGCTATCGACGGATTGCTGAAAGATAATCCCGAGCCGCTGGTACTGATCAACACGGTGGATACGCAGGCCCGGAATATTGGCGATGGCGATCTCGTGGAAGTACGCACAATACGTGGGGCGGTACCTTTCAGAGCCCGCGTTGCAAATGACATTGTCGAAGGTGCCGTCGAGTGCAACATGGGCGGCAGAACTCCAGTAGGACCCACCGCTTGGCAGCAATGGAACGTCAATACACTAACCGACCTTGGCAACTGCGATGTAATCTCCGGATTCCCGGCCTATAAGGCGCTGCTCTGCGAGGTAGCGGAAATTACCCATGGGTCAGCTACTAAGGAGGCGCCACCGAGTTCCGTGCCGCATGAAGTTCAGCCCGGCAAGAGCAGACCGCCGAGCACAGCACAGCGAGTTCGGGACTTTGTGTACTTGGACAACAATGCCACGACGCCGATCGACCCTATCGTCCGCGCGGCGATCGTCCCCTACCTCGATGCAGGGTTTGGAAATCCCTCAAGCATTCACCGTAAAGGCCGCGATGCACTTGAAGCTCTGGAGGCGGCACGTCGTCAGCTAGCCCGGCTGATCAATACTCGCCCGCGGCGGTTGATCTTTACCAGCGGCGGTTCAGAGTCCAATAATCTAGCCATCAAGGGGGTGGCCTGGTCCCGCAACGAACATGGCAAACACCTGGTCACCACCCGCATCGAGCATCCCTCGGTACTGGCTACGTGTGCTTTCCTAGAAACACTCGGCTATTCGATCACCTATCTGCCGGTGGATCGCTCCGGTCAAGTCGATCCCCAAAACCTGAAAGAGGCCATCCGTGCCGATACGATACTGGTATCAATCATGATGGCCAATAACGAAGTCGGAACGCTGCAGGCAATCAGCGAATGCTGCAAGCTGGCACACCAACAGGGGGCACTGTTTCATACCGATGCGGTACAGGCAGTTGGCAAGGTTACGGTAGACATTGCAGAACTCGGGGTGGATTTACTTAGCCTGGCTGCACATAAGTTTCACGGTCCGAAAGGGGTCGGGGCACTTTATCTGCGCAAGGGGGTCACATTGACACCCTTGGTACACGGTGGAGGGCAGGAAGGAAGCTTACGCGGCGGCACCCAAAATGTAGCCGGAATCGTCGGCTTAGGAGCCGCTGCTGAACAAGCCAATCTGGGGCTTGCAGACTTTGCACGGGTGCGGGCTCTACGAGATAGACTGGAAGCGGAGATACGAAAATTGGTGGCGGGGGCAACGCTCAATGGGCCCCCGGAACAACGTCTACCGAACACTTTGAACATGACTTTGCCAGGTCTGCGCGGCGAGTCACTGGTGGTGGCACTCGATCAACGCGGAGTAGCGGTGTCGGCAGGTTCAGCCTGCCAATCAGGCTCACCGGAACCGACCCATGTGCTTATCGCCATGGGGGTATCCCCGGAGAATGCCCACTGTTCCATACGCTTCTCGCTGTCGCGCTTTACTAGTGACCAAGATATTGATACAGCCGTCGCGGCGTTGCACGGAGTTCTTGAACAAGCGGCCGCTACAGTACGCTTTTTACCGTGCAAGTAGGTGTATTGGGGGGCCCCGCCAATTACCGTGAGTCGATTATCGTGTTACCTCCAACTATTCTGAAGTGGCTTGAAAAGTCTGGCTAAGTTTCCGGTTAGTGAATTCCTGGGCCTATTGGCAGCAGCGGCGTAATAATAACTCCACGTTTTTCCCACTGTGCCAGCCATACTGCTCAGCAACCCCATTGCACAAGGCTCGATCCAATGAAAAATACTCTGAATATTCGCCGCTTGGCATTGGATGTCGACAAGGCCATCGCCACGCCGAGCCTGATTGAACTGGCGGCGGCTATCAGCGACTGCCAAGGCGTGGAAGGATTCAACATCACGGTCAGTGGTATCGACATAGAGACGGTCGGCATGGATGTCACCATCGAAGGTCAGCACCTTAACTACGACGAACTTGCTCAAGCCATGCGAGAAACGGGGGCGATGGTGCACAGCATTGATCAAATCATTTGCGGTGAACGTATCGTGGAGCGCGTGAAACGCGCCCGATGAAAGCATGGGCTGCCCTGTTCGATCCCCACTACCGGCTTGATCTGGTAGCCGGCCTCAGCGACGGTATCCTGACCGCACTGATCCTGGGTGCGGGACATATGCTGCCCGGGCGTCCACCGATGGGTCTTGGCTTAGCCTTGCGCGTTGCTACCGCAGCGGCAGTCTCCAGCGCTTTCGTTTTCCTGGTAGCCCATTACGCGGAACTGCGTGGCAAACTCGTCGAAGCCGAGCGCCAGCTCAATCTCACCCAGCACGGTCAATTTGCGACGACGCGACTGGGACGCGCCGCCTTGATCGAAGCCATGATCGGGGCATTGATCGCCAGCCTAAGCACGTTCTTCGGGGCGTTGCTACCACTGCTGGTCGGCGTATTCGTACCACAAGTGCGTTGGCTGGCCATCATGGTGGCGCTGCTGGTCCTGGGGCTACTCGGCTATTTCCTGGCGCGAATGGTATACGGACATCCTCTGTATTGGATGATCGCCCTTGCTGTTGGTGGCCTCCTTCTAGCCTTTTTGGGCGTACAGCTGGATATCATCTAACCAAGATCAAGAACCCATATTATGGTTTTATTGCCGTGTCTACGCATCGCCGATAGTACCGCAAGAATGGTAACTGACCCATGATCTAAAAACCGCCGAGCTTTCCTTAGGCCCTACAATGGGTCGTTCCTGAAATGGCAGGTAAGATAGTATGCAAAGTGCAGATGGCATTCCTCCAGCTCTGGCCTGCCAGGGCAAACCACCGTCCATGGCTGATGATGCTTGTCCAGAGTTTCGACTGCTCAGGCCGTTGTCGTTGCTGATAACTGCTGCGGTGCATCGGGGCTCCTGATCCGGAGAAGTCAAGCCAGTGAACGACACTTCCACCCCCCAATCCAGGCCCTTTTACAGCATCCTGTTCCAGGAATCCGAGGGCTCCACTGGACCGAAAGCCTCGGCGGTCCCAGAGTTCTTTCATGATCTGAATCTCGATCAGATCGTAGCAGCCATTACCTCAGACTGGCCGGATTATGATCTTGTTCCCCTGTTTCACAGTCGCCTGAATAATCTCGACGCAATCACTTATCGCCAGGAAATCATGCAGGATCTTGAGAATGCAAGCCTGATGCAGGCCGTGCAGTCATTCTCAGGAAAAATGCGCGCCATGCGCGAGCATCTCGAGCAGGTGCAGAAGCTCAACTATACCTACGAGCAGAATCGCTGGTTTCTTGGGGCGGTAGGCATCTACTGTGAAGCTATTACCTGCCTGGGCCACGATCTGCAACGAGTGAAGCTGGCATCACGGGGTTTGCAAAGCCTACGTGATTATCTGGCGGAGCATATCCAATCAACCGCATTCGGCAAACTCGCAACAGATACGAAAACCGTGCAGACCGGCCTTGCGGCCATCAGGTACTGCCTGCTTATCAAGGGCAACAGTGTCACGGTGCGTCACTATGATGCCGAGCTCGACTACAGCACTGCGGTTGAGAAGACCTTTGAAAAGTTCCGCCACGGATCGGTCAAGGATTACTTGGCCAGCTTCCGAAACCGGGTGGGAATCAACCACATTGAAGCACAGATACTGGATCGGGTAGCCATGCTGAATCCGGATATTTTTCAAAGTCTGGAAATATTTTGCAGCGAACACGGGCAATATCAGGACGATAAGATTGAACGCTTCGACCGCGAGATTCAGTTCTACATTGCCTATCTGACGTACATCAAAGTGCTGCGGCAAACCGGCTTGAGTTTCTGCTACCCACAGATTTCTGATATGTCCAAGCAGGTCAGTGGCCAGCAAGTCTTTGATCTTGCCTTGGCTTCCAAGCTGACCAAGGAAAAAATACCAGTGGTCTGTAACGATTTTTACCTACGTGACCCAGAGCGGATTTTCATCGTTTCAGGCCCCAACCAGGGTGGTAAAACAACCTTCGCCCGGACATTTGGCCAACTGCATTACCTGGCCAGTCTGGGTTGTCCAGTTCCGGGGAAGGAAGCCCAGCTGTTTCTCTTTGACCACCTATTCACACATTTCGATAAGGAAGAGGATATCGCCAATCTACGCGGTAAATTACAAGATGATCTAATCAGGATCCGGCATATCCTGGAGCAGGCAACACCGCGCAGTATCGTTATCATGAACGAGATCTTCTCATCCACCACGCTCAATGATGCCATCTATTTAAGCAAGAAGGTCCTGGCAAGAATCTCCCAACTGGACCTGTTGAGTGTCTGCGTTACCTTTCTTACGGAGTTAGCATCGTTCGATACCAAGACAACCAGCATCGTAAGTACGGTGGATCCCGATGACCCAGCGGTCCGTACCTACAAAGTCGAACGCAAACCGGCCGATGGTCTGGCCTATGCCTTAGCGATTGCCGAGAAATATCGGGTAACCTACGCCCGGCTGAAGACGAGGATCAAGGCATGAGAGTGTTCTTGATGCATGAGGATCAGGATTTTGATCCGGAACAGGAATTGCCACCCCATGAACAGATACTCAGACAGGATCTGGAGCTGGACACCCTGCTGCGAGCCATGGCGGATGACGACGAGTTTTTGTTTGACGTAGCGCGCAAGACCTTTCTGTTGAGTATGGACAATGATACTGAAACGATCCTGTACCGACAGGCGATCGTGAAGGACTGCCTGCATAATTCTGCAGTAATCAGGGCACTCTATGAACTCGCCGTGGAGGCCATCGAAGGAAAGAAAAAGAGCTATTGGAGTTTTCTAGGCAACCACCCGTCCTCGACTCTGTACGGATCGATTAAGGTTCTGCAGATGTTCATGGACATACTTGGAAAGCTGAAAGGCATCGCCGATACCAAGGCCGGGCAATTTGCGTCAAAAGGGCTCACAACGCTCTTTGCAATGCTGCGCAAGGAGTTCAGCGACGAATATCTCGTCAGCATTCAAACCCATTTAACAGAATTGAAGTTCGGTGCGGGAGTCTTGGTGAGTGCCGAGTTGGGATCGGGTAACGAAGGTAGCCACTATAAGCTCCGCCAGCCTCATAGCAAAAGCGCAAACTGGTTCAACAGGATATTAGGCAAAGGGCCGCACACCTACACCTTTCGCATCGCCGATCGCGACGAGGTCGGCGCCAAGACGCTGGCAACGCTGCAGGATCGAGGCGTCAATCTGGTCGCCAACTCACTTGCCCAGTCGATGGATCATATTCTCAATTTTTTCGAAAGGCTGCGCACGGAACTTGCCTACTATGTTGGCTGTTTGAACTTGCACGCTCAGCTCTCCCAACGAGGTACAGCGACATCCTTTCCAGATCCGAAGTCTGCTGGGAGTCGTTGCCTCCACTTCAGCGGATTGTATGACGTCAGCCTGGCGCTAAGTATGCAGTGCGATATCGTGGGCAATTCCCTTGATGCTAACGGCAAGAGTCTGATCATCATCACCGGCGCCAACCAGGGTGGCAAGTCGAGCTTCCTGCGGGGGCTTGGTCTGGCACAATTGATGATGCATTGCGGTCTGTTTGTCGCCGCTGAGTCTTACGCGGCAGAGCTTTGTAGCGGTTTGTTTACCCACTACAAACGTGAAGAAGACGCCAGCATGATGAGTGGCAAGCTCGACGAGGAATGTGTCCGATTAAACGATATCGTCAACCATATCGCCCCCGGGGCAATGTTGCTTTTCAACGAATCGTTTGCCTCAACCAATGAGCGTGAAGGGGCGGAAATTGCCCGGCAGATCGTTTGTGCGTTACTGGAGCGTCACATCAAGGTCGTGTTTGTAACCCACATGTATGATTTCGCACACGGCTTTTTCGACCGAGGTGCAGACGATACCATCTTCCTACGCGCCGAAAGACGCGCCGATGGGACCCGAACCTTTAAGCTTATCGAGGCCCACCCGTTGGAGACCAGCTATGGCGAAGACTTGTACAAACAGATATTCCCAGCCGAAACCGGGGAACTGAGCGCAGATAGCCCGTCTCCAGACAGTCGACCTTCGATGACTCATTGACCTCAAAAATCCAGCACCGACACGGTAGGACTGACATCCCTAAATACGCGGTACAGAAAATT
>ENA-ORDP01001905-ORDP01001905.1-marine-sediment-metagenome-genome-assembly--contig:-NODE-1905-length-10740-cov-8.048011_pt1 | contig 10740 bp, 8 predicted proteins | sample MGYA00248627_ERZ508539 | MGnify/ENA primary metagenome ERZ508539 (study PRJEB26208, sample SAMN05571518) | marine sediment metagenome | biome: deep sea; feature: Hydrothermal vent; material... | reverse complement strand
TCTACCCATCCTACTGTTTTTCGCTGCAAGCAGCGGGGAATAACACCCAAAGAGACTAAACCTGAAGAGTCCAATCCGCTAATGAGATCTTTGTCCCTGCTTTCCGGTCATCTTGCGGGTGGTGCGCGCCGAGGGGATGGCCGAGAGGGGATCATCCGGCCAGTGATGTTTTGGATAACGTCCCTTCATATCTTTTTTTACTTCCAGATAACTGCTGTTCCAGAAACCGGCTAAATCCTGGGTGACCTGGATTGGGCGACGTGCGGGTGATAATAGATGCAGTTTTAATTTGACTCGACCACCGGCTATGCTCGGCGTTTCTGTGCAGCCAAACATTTCCTGTAAGCGTACCGCCAGCACCGGAGGTGTTTCCTGATAGTCGATACGAATCATGGAACCGGAGGGGACCTGCCAGCGCACAGGTGCGAGTTGCTCCAGTTTCTGCTGTCGCTCCCAGGGCAACAGATTGTGTAAGAGCGACCCCAGATCGAGTCCGGCGAGTTGTTTCATACTGCGGATATTATCAATATAAGGTCCCAGCCATGTTTCCAGTGTTGCCAGCAGATTCTCGTCGGAGACATCCGGCCATAAACTATCATTGGCGACATCCAGATCCAGATTTCGTAACAGCATCAAGCGCAGCTGCCAGTGTCGCAACTCATCGTTCCACGGTAACCGTTTCAATCCTTTGCGCCGGATCTGCTCCAGAAAAACATCGCCACACTGTCCAGGCGGGAGGTTTTGCAACGGTTTTCGTGAAATAATCAGACAGCCCACCCGACGTTGATGCTCGGCATCCAGACAATCCTGTTTATTATCCCAACTGATTTTATTCTCTTCGACAACCAGCTCACTAAGATTATCTTCAAATAATCGGCTATCAAATTCCGCCGCCAGATAAATCTGATCGGTGGTCTGTCCCTGCCGCCCACCCAGACCGGCAATGACCAGCCACTCACTCTGCTGCAAAGGATCCTGTTCACGCAGGCGAACCGCACGCCCATTACTCATCTGATAATCCGTCACGCCGACTTTGCGCCGCCGGGCAATTCGATCCGGGTAGGCGCAGGCCAGCAGGAAACCAGTCCAGCACGGATCAAACGGTTGTTCATGCGTTGCATTTGCTGCACCGTTTATTAACTTTCGATAGGCGCGACTTTGTGTGCGCAAGCGTTGCACGCGACCTTGCAGAGGGCGATCAACACGCGCATGGTCCGCAAACAGTTTCAGGCGTAACTGAATATCAGCATCGGTGGATGAGAGTGGATCACGTTCGCTCAGTAGTGCAGCAATATCACAGGCCAGCCCGGTCACATTCAGAGGCTGAGCCATGAGTAACATATGCGCCAGGCGCGGATGAAGTGGCAGGCGCGCCATGGCTTCACCGTGACGGGTCAATTTCCAGCCTTTATTCAGAGACTCAAGTGCACCCAGAGAACAAAGCAGTTGCACGGCGGTTGAATAGTGCCCGGCGGCAGGCGGATCCAGCCAGGTAAGTTCATTCGGATCATCCACGCCCCAGCGTTGCAGTTGCAGCGCCAGCGGTAGCAGATCAGCCTGTTCAATGGCCGGCGGGGTAAAGGGGATCAATTGCGCCTGCTGATGTTCCGACCAGAGCCGATAACAGACACCCGCTTCGATACGCCCGGCCCGTCCCATGCGCTGAATACTGGATGCGCGTGAAATGCGACGCGTGTGCAGGCGGGACATACCGACCCCATGATCAAACACGGCCTGACGATGCAGGCCGCTGTCGATAATAATCCGCACCCCTTCGATGGTCAGACTGCTCTCGGCGATATCCGTTGCCAGAACGATCTTGCGCCGTCCAGCCGCCACCGGCTCGATCGCCCGGCGCTGCTGTTGCAGATCCAGATCGCCGTACAAGGGGGCGAGAATAATATTTTTTTGATCCGCCAGTGCGGATCGCAATAACTCATGCAAACGACGAATTTCGGCCTGCCCCGGTAAAAAAACCAGCATACTGCCCGGCTCATCAACCAGAGCCTGTTTGATGGTCGCCAGCATACGGGCGGGGAGTTCATGATATAGCCGCTCGGGAGCAATAAAGGCCGCACCGTACCGGATCGCAACCGGATACAGGCGGCCTTCACTTTTGATCACCGGCGCATCGTTCAACAGCGCCGCCAGTCGATCACCCTCAAGGGTTGCCGACATGATCAAAATCTTCAGCGCCGGTTGTTCCCGAAACAGCGCGCGCCCCTGCAGAGCCAGAGCCAGACCGAGATCGGCATCCAGACTGCGTTCATGAAATTCATCAAAAATAAGCAGGCCGATACCATCAAGCGAAGGATCATCCTGTACCATGCGCGTGAGTATGCCTTCGGTGACCACCTCGATCCGGGTATGCGTACTGATCCGGCTCTCCAGCCGAACCCGATAACCCACCGTTCGGCCCACCGCCTCACCCAGCATGGACGCCATGTATTCCGCCGCCGCGCGTGCCGCCAGGCGGCGGGGTTCCAACATGATGATTTTCTGCTTTCCCAGCCAGTCGGCATCCAGCAGGGCTGGCGGCACGCGCGTGGTTTTACCCGCCCCCGGCGGGGCTTCCAGCACGACTTCGTCCCGCTGTTGCAGGGCGCTAGATAAATCGGCAAGGACAGATTCTATAGGTAAGGGAGACAACATCGACAGAAAAAATAAACAGCGGGTAAACTCAAACGAGTCAGCAGTGTATCACAGGCTTATATAGTCTATCCCGCATTGCCGCCCGGATTTATACAGGATGAGTTGGGTATCAATCGTTGCAACAGTATTCGCATGTATTTTATCCCCTCACCCCAACCCTCTCCCAGAGGGAGAGGGGGCTATGATGCAAATACTGATGCAACGATTGATATACCTTCTATTCCCTGGACGGTTCTTCCCACGCACAAGTTAAGTCAGTTGCAAGCCGAGCCAACCGTTTATCCAGTGTCCATAGTTTTGTCCCTGCCTCCAGAATCACCGAGGCCAGTAGATGAACGTCAATATATCCGATCCCGTTACCCATCAATCCGTGCTGTTCGATAAAATACAGCGCCTCTTCATTATTCGCAGTTTGTATTGAATCCAGGCTTTGCCAAAGTCGTAGAAGTTCTGGACGATTCTTCAGGTTGCCGCAGGCAAGCTCCCCCAATACCATCGGATGCATGACAACCTGATTGTGCTTGAGTAACGCGGCGAGCGCGAGGTTACCCTCGCGCAAATGATCGATCCAGACCGAGGTATCGACCAGGATCATTTGCCGCTTTGACGGCGGGGAATCTCACTCAATTGTGGCTCTGTGCCACCCAGCAGCGAAAGACGCCGGGCGCTTTCACGCTGAATCAGGGCTTTCAGGCTTTCGCGTAACAGAGCCGTTTTCTCTTTTACCCCTGTGAGACGAACCGCTTCTTCAAAAAGTTGATCATCAATATTCAACGTGGTTCGCACAGTCATGCACCTGTTTGCATATAATTCATACATAAGCATATGCATGAATTATGCATTAGTCAATCATCAAACAAAGATCAGAGCACTCATTCCGGCTTACCTGACAGAGAAAGTTGAGTCAGGCATTAATCTTTTCATAGGGGTGGGCATTGGAGCATTCTGGGCCATCACTGAATGCTTCGTCGCGAATCCATATAAGACTTCAATACTTCCGGCACCATAATGCTGCCATCTTCATTCTGGTAGTTTTCCAACACCGCCACCAGGGTGCGGCCGATGGCCAGTCCGGAACCATTGACGGTATGCACCAATTCCGGCTTGGCGGTATCCGGATTGCGCCATCGGGCTTTCATGCGCCGCGCCTGAAAGTCTTCAAAATTACTACAGGATGAAATCTCGCGGTAAGCCTGCTGGCCTGGCAGCCAGACTTCCAGATCGTAGGTCTTGGCGGAAGAAAAGCCCACGTCACCCGCGCAAAGCGTGACGACCCGATAAGGAAGTTGCAGCCGCTTCAGGACTTCCTCAGCATGGGCGGTGAGTTCCTCCAGTGCCGCATAGGAATCCTGCGGACGCACGATTTGCACCATCTCGACTTTCTCGAACTGGTGCTGGCGGATCATGCCGCGCGTGTCCTTGCCGTAGGATCCCGCTTCACTGCGAAAACAGGGTGTGTGGCAGACGAATTTACGCGGCATGTCATTATGGTCAACGATCACATCACGCACGATATTGGTCACCGGCACCTCGGCGGTGGGGATCAGGTAGAGGTCGTGTTCATGGCGCAGCTTGAACAGATCGTCTTCGAATTTTGGCAACTGGCCAGTGCCGCGCAGGCTGTCGGCATTAACGATATAGGGAACGCAGGTTTCAGTATAGCCGTGTTCCTGCGAGTGCAGGTCCAGCATAAACTGAATCAGGGCGCGATGCAGCCGGGCAATACCGCCGCTCATAACAGCGAAGCGCGAGCCGGTAATTTTGACGGCGGTTTCAAAATCCAGCAGGCCGGTAGCTTCACCCAGATCCACATGATCGCGGACTTCGAAATCAAACTTGCGCGGCTCACCCCAGCGACGGATTTCCAGGTTGTCCTCTTCGTCCCGACCATCGGGCACGCTCTCGTGCAAAAGATTGGGCAGACTCATCAGCAGATCATTCAGCTCGCGTTGCACCTGCACCAGCTTTTCTTCATTGGCCTTGAGCCGGTCACCTAATGCAGACACGGCGGCAAAAAATTCCGCGGCGTCTTCGCCTTTGGCCTTGGCCTGGCCGATCGCTTTTGACTTTGCGTTACGCTCGCTTTGCAACTGCTGGGTGTCTACCTGTAACTGTTTGCGTTGTGATTCCAGTTTTTCAAACAAAGCCGTATCGAGGGTATAACCGCGACGCGCAAGACGCTCGGCGCAGTTTTGTAAATCGTTGCGTAACAGTTTTGGATCTAGCATGCGGGTCCCTGGAAATTTTATCTGATCGTTCGTGGTACGACAGGTTAGTGATGGACAAATTATACTGTAATTGATTTCAAATATATGGCAACTCAGCCCGGCTTGCCTGCTTTTTTGTCCAGGTCGCGCAGATGGGCCAGCTTTTCTGCAATTTTAATCTCCAGTCCCCGGGGAACCGGATCATAATAATGCTGTTCACCCATTTCTTCGGGGAAATAGCGTTCTCCTGCTGCGTAGGCTTCCGGCTCGTCATGGGCATAACGATACTCACGACCGTAGCCCAGCTCTTTCATCAGCCGGGTGGGCGCATTGCGCAGATGCACGGGAATTTCGGCCGAACCGGCTTCCTTCACCTGCGCCGTGGCCTGATTGTACGCCTTGTAAACCGCGTTGCTCTTGGCGGCACAGGCCAGATACAAAACCGCCTGGGCCATCGCCAGTTCCCCCTCCGGACTACCCAGGCGCTCCTGCACATCCCAGGCATTAAGCGCCAGAGTCAGGGCGCGGGGATCGGCATTGCCAATGTCTTCGCTGGCCATACGCACCATGCGCCGGGCAATATATAAAGGGTCACAACCACCATCGAGCATGCGTACCAGCCAGTACAGGGCCGCGTCCGGTGCAGAGCCACGCACCGATTTGTGCAGCGCGGAGATTTGATCATAAAAAGCCTCGCCCTGCTTGTCGAAACGGCGCAGGCCGGTGGACAGCACATCGTTAAGCACCGCTTCGCTGATGATCTGTTCGCCTTCTTTTTCAAGACTGAGATCAGCGGCGATCTCCAGCAGATTAAGGCCTCGCCGGGCGTCACCATCGGCCATCTGCGCCAGACGATAGATCAAGGCATCCTCTATCTTGATCTTGCGCCGGCCAAGACCGACCGTCTCATCCTCTAATGCCCGTTTGAGCACCGCAACCAGATCCTCCGCCTGCAGAGACTTAAGCACATAGACCCGGGCGCGGGACAACAACGCATTGTTCAACTCAAACGAGGGGTTTTCCGTAGTCGCACCGATGAACGTAATCGTGCCGTCTTCCACAAAGGGCAAAAAAGCGTCCTGCTGCGACTTGTTAAAACGATGGACTTCATCCACAAACAAAATACTGGCGCGGCCCTGTAGTTTGAGCATCCTGGCCTGCTCCACCGCCTGCCGGATATCCTTGACCCCGGAGAGCACGGCGGAGAGACTCAAAAACTCCGCCTCGCAGTAATGCGCAATCAGGCGCGACAGGGTGGTCTTGCCGGTGCCCGGCGGCCCCCAGAAAATCATCGAATGCAGCCGCCCCGACTCGATGGCCTGACGCAGCGGCTTGTCCTGTCCCAGCAGGTGAGACTGTCCGGCAATGTCACCCAGGCTCTGCGGACGCATGCGATCCGCCAGTGGCCGCCATGCGACAGCCTCCTCATTGAAAGCCGTGCTGGAAGAAATAAATAAATCGGGGGCGTCAGTCATTTTTGACCAATAATATCGACGCCTTTGGGGGGGGTAAACTTAAATGTCTTGTCCGCGAGCGGGATGTTCACTTTCATGTGATTAAATTTCAGGCGCGTGGTCTGACCAAAACTATCGAGCATTTCCATTTTTGTCAGTGTATTATTTTTAAACGCCAGAAACACCGACTCAAAACCGGCATCGTCCTGCCTGGGCGTGAGCCGGTACCAGTCTGCACCCTGCTTTTTTTCCAGGTGACTGACCTGATAATTATCATGCAGGAGTTTCACACTGCTCAGGATCATGGCGGGTGAGTTCGCCAGCGCTTTAGTTTGTGGTTTCACAATAATCTGTTCCAGATCCTCATCATACGACCAGAGTTTTTTGCCGTCGGCAACATACAGCTGTTTATAAGGCTTAAAGTATTGCAGGCGGAATTTGTCCGGCCGTTCAACCTGGATGCTGCCATGACTGCTCTGTATCAGTTTGTGGTCAGTATCAAACTGTGACTGATTGAAGTCGGCGCTGAAGTTGCGGGTGTGCGCAAAAAAATCATTCAGCGAACTGGCCTGCGCCGCTGATAGCCCGAGCAGGCACAGGTTGAGAATAATAACAACACGGGTAAAGAGAGGCTTGATCATGGGCTACTTATAATAATAAGGAATTTAATAAACTACCCGTTGCAAGCAAACGTGCGTGTCGATGGGTTTTGCTCCGCTCTACCCATCCTACTGTTTTTCGCTGCAAACAGCGGGGAATAACACCCAAAGAGATTGATTATCCGTGTTTATGGAGGAGACGAGTTAATCTTTCGGGGGCGGCGGTGCCAGCACTTCACGGTTGCCGTTGTTCTCCAACGACCCGACGATGCCAGCCATTTCCATGGCTTCCACCATACGTGCGGCACGATTATACCCTATTTTCAGACGTCGCTGGACGCCCGAGATTGATGCTTTGCGGGTTTCGGTGACAATTTTCACCGCCTGATCGTAGAGGGGATCGGATTCCGAGTCCGCCGCCATGGCCGCTGCACTACCGGCATCCGACTCATCAGTCCCGGCCAGCACTTCTTCGACATACTGAGGCTGACTGTTTTTCTTCAGTTCTTCCACTACATTGTGGACTTCGTGATCATCCACAAAGGCACCGTGAATGCGCGTTGGCACCGCGGTCCCGGCAGGCATATAAAGCATGTCGCCGTGACCCAGAAGCTGTTCCGCCCCCATTTGATCCAGGATAGTGCGGGAATCCACGCGTGAAGAGACCTGGAAAGCGATACGCGCCGGGATATTGGATTTAATCAGGCCGGTCAGCACATCCACCGAAGGCCGTTGGGTGGCCAGAATCAGATGGATCCCGGACGCGCGGGCTTTCTGGGCCAGACGGGCGATCAGCTCTTCCACTTTCTTGCCCACCAGCATCATCATATCCGCCAGTTCATCCACCACCACCACGATATACGGCAGGGTTGAAAGTTCCTGCGCCGGCAGTGCTGAATCTTCCGGATGCAGGGGATCGAGAATGGGCTTGCCGGCATCGCTGGCTTCTTTCACCTTGCGGTTATAACCGGCGATATTGCGCACCTTCAGCGCCGCCATTAAACGATAACGATTATCCATTTCCGCCACACACCAGCGCAGGGCATTGGCCGCTTCCTTCATGTCGGTGACCACCGGCGCCAGCAAATGCGGAATACCATCATAAATAGACAGCTCCAGCATTTTGGGATCGATCATGATCAGCCGGACTTCATTGGGCGTGGCGTTATACAGCATACTCAGGATCATGGCATTGAGCGCCACTGATTTGCCCGCGCCGGTCGTGCCTGCCACCAGCAGATGAGGCATGCGCGCCAGATCCACCACGGTCGGCTGCCCATTGATATCCTTGCCCAGCGCCAGCGTCAATGGTGATCGCGCATCGGCAAACTGGGCGGCTTTCAGATTGTCGATCAAGCGCACAATCTCGCGCTGCTCATTGGGAATTTCCAGACCCACGGTGGTCTTGCCCGGAATCACTTCGACCACACGCACGCTGATAGCCGACAGCGCACGGGCCAGATCCTTGGCCAGATTGGTGATCTGACTCACTTTTACACCCGGCGCCGGTTGCAGCTCATAGCGGGTAATCACCGGCCCCGGGTGCACGGCGACGACCTCAACCTGTACCCCGAAATCCTGCAACTTCAACTCCACCTGACGGGAAATAGCCTCCAGCGCTTCTCTGGAAAGGGTGTATTTTCCCGGCTTTGACTCATCCAGCAGGGACAGGGACGGTAATCGGCTATCGCCCTCGGTAACAAACAGAGGGATCTGTTTTTCCTGTTCGACCCGGCGACTTTGTTTAATCACTTTTTCGGGCGTTTTAATCACCGGTGCCTTGCGATCAACCCGCACCGGTTCGCGGCGTTTTTCCACCTGAATGCATTTCGCCAGCCGGGCTTTCTGACGCCGGGCCAGCCAAATCTTCAGCAACAGGGTCAGCCCTGCTCCCAATCCTGCGCGCAAAACCAGAAGCAGACGCGCTAGCCCATCCGCCAGCAGCAGGGTCAGGCTGCCGGTAGCATCGATCAGTTTGATCCAGGAAAGGTTGACAAACAGCGTCATACCGCTTGAAAACAGCGCCAACAATAACAGGGTGGCACCGATGAGGTTGAACGCTCCTTCCATTTGGCGACCCACCAGATCGCCCAGAATGCCGCCTGCATTCACTGGCAATAGGCTAATCACGGAATTGTCATGCAAACTGGCCAGCCCACAGCCTGCAATCAGGGTCAGGACAAAGCCGCCCAAACGCAACATGAACCCCCGAATATCAAAGGGAGTGGATTCTTCCCGCTCCCGGCCCTGATAAAGTTGCCAGCCGACAAAACCCACCATCAGCGGAAACAGATAAGCCAGATAGCCAAACAGGGTGAGAAAAACATCGGCGAACCAGGCGCCGGTCGGCCCCCCCAGATTGGCCACCTGCGCACCCGTGTCTGCCGCACTGTGCGTCCAGCCAGGATCCGCAGGCTGATAACTGAACAGGGCGAGAAAAAAATACAGGGCGCTGAAACCAAAAATAAGCAGGGCGCCTTCGCGCAGGCCACGGCGTAGATGGCCTGCCAGAGGCGCACGCACAGCCAGTTTTTGACTTGCCTGGGACATATTTAAACCTGAATATTAGATAAAAGTTCTAAACACTTAATTATATAGAATATTTATATTTTATTATCAGGTGTTTTGCAAGCTGAAAAGACGAATTTTTCCCTCTGAAACATTGATGCCGGCGGTTAGATCCGGCTGTTTTTCCCAGCCTGCCTCACACAGCCGCAGAATATAGGGCAATAATGCCGCTGACAGCACCTGAGAGGCCGTGCGCGGCACCGCCCCCGGCATATTGGTAACGCCGAAATGCAGCACCCCTTCCCAGTGGAAAGTAGGGTTTTCATAATCGGTCGGCCGGGTGGTTTCGATACAGCCGCCCTGATCCACCGAAATATCAACGATAACACTGCCCGCGCGCATTTGCTTAACCGTATCGGCACTCACCAGATGCGGCGCTTTTTCACCCGGGATCAGCACCGCACCGATGAGCAGATCAGCCCGGCAGGCCGCATCATGGATACTTTGTTTAAACGGATGCAAGGCCGTAACGTTGCCGCCCAGGGCGCGCATGTGTTCGAGTTTCTCGCGGCTGCGATCAAAGACCGTGACCTCGGCACCCATAGCCGCCGCCAGCAGGGCGGCATTGCCGCCGGCCACGCCGGCGCCCAGAATGACCACATGACCGCGCTCAGCCGCCGGCACGCCTCCCAGCAGCACCCCCCGCCCGCCCTGCGGCAGGTGTAACAGATGTGTGCCAGTCTGCACCGCGATGCGCCCGGCAATGTCGCTCATGGGCGCCAGCAGCGGCAGGCGACCGTTTTCTGTAACGGTTTCAAACGCTACCGCCGTGAGTCCGATTTCCAGAAGCGCGTTAGTCAGCGCCGGTTCGGCCGCCAGATGCAAATAGGAAAACAATAAATGATCCGGCCGCAACAGTGACCATTCCTGCGGCTGCGGCTCCTTCACTTTTACAATCAGTTCCGACTCGGCATACAGGCTCGGCGCATCATCGAGAATGTCCACACCCAGTGCAGTGTAATCTTTATCGGCATAACCGCTTAAAACCCCCGCGCCTTTTTGCAGGTATACCCGTTGTCCCTGTCTGATGAGTTCGGCCGCGGCATCGGGGATCAAAGCCACACGCCCTTCGCGGTTTTTAACTTCCTTTGGTATGCCTATTTTCATATTCTCAACTTTACCCGCCGAGTGGCTTTAACGTAACATAGCAGCATGATATTCGACGACTTCTCCTGACGCTTGTTTTTTTATTCTTTACATAAACAACCCCGCCGCAAGCGGGCGGGGTATTAATCTGTAACGTACTGATGGGTTTCGCTT
>ENA-ORDP01001904-ORDP01001904.1-marine-sediment-metagenome-genome-assembly--contig:-NODE-1904-length-10742-cov-2.355946_pt1 | contig 10742 bp, 5 predicted proteins | sample MGYA00248627_ERZ508539 | MGnify/ENA primary metagenome ERZ508539 (study PRJEB26208, sample SAMN05571518) | marine sediment metagenome | biome: deep sea; feature: Hydrothermal vent; material... | reverse complement strand
CTCTGGACCTATATCAAAGCAAATAAGCTACAAACAAAAACTGAAAATGGTGCTGCTGAAAATGCGGGAAAATATATTGTGACAGATGCAAAGTTGCTTCCGATTTTTAAACGAACCAAATCGACCAGTAAGTCTGGAAAACTCACCGATTTAACCAGTCTCAAAGAAGGTCAAACCATCGATATGATGCAAATGGCTGCGGTTGTCGGCGCGAATATCGATTAAGACGGCGTGTTTATCTTACTTCGTTTACGCTGAAAACGAGAGGCGTTCTCCCTAGAAGTGCTCGTCTTATAAAAAACGAGCACTCCGGCTCATGCTGTTTTGGTAGTGATACTGGTCTTTCTTCTTGGACCTGTATCGCTGCCAGATAGCTAGCTGGTCTTCGAGATTGATCAGGAACGTGCGTAGAAGGTTGTGGATCTAATTTTAAGATGGATTCACTGCTTGTCCCCAAATCAAACTGAAAGATTCCTTGTCGTCCCTCATTGAAATCTTCTGTCTCAGGGTCATCAAAAATACCGAGAGAAAGGACTTCAAGTCCTGTCGACAGGGATCTAATTTTAAATGTTTTCACAAAAACCGCAGCATTGAGGGGATTTAGCGACGAAGAAGCTGGAAACCTGAGCCTCAAAAAAATAATTCATGACTTAATCGGAACTTCCTACTGTTACACACTCGGGAAATAGCAGGACATATTCTGAAAATTACCCCATAACCTTAAGAAGGTATCTCTCAATATGTCCTACTCAAAACTTGTTTTACTCGTCTAAAAGCAAGAAGATAGAAAATTATTCCCCCTAAAACCCACACATTCTCAATAAATATGGTATAATTCGCCATTCATTGATTCAGATTATTTTAAATGCATTCTGGTTTTTTATTCATTTTTTTATTTTGGGAAGGCTTATCAGGATTTGAGCATGCGCAATGTTTTCTATCCTAATTTTACTAAAATGAGGCAAGAATAAGGACACAAAAATCGTAGCCTCTAAGGGTTTCCAGCGTGACTCAAGCGAAATCCAGACTACAGGACATCGCACAAATTCGTATTGGCTAAGCCCCTCATTCACGTTGTTTCTTGTGTCTGTACAGACAGAGAAACAAATGCACAAGACCTGAGGTGGACATGAAAAACAAACTGATAACACATACACCCTATCCAGGGCTATCCTCCTTTCAAGAGCAAGATCAGGCCTATTTTTTCGGACGAAAACAAGAGACACAAGAAGTCATCGCATCTCTACTCACTGCCCGACTCACCTTCCTTTTCGGAAGCTGTGGCGTCGGAAAAACTTCTCTTTTAAATGCGGGCGTCGCCGCCTTATTGCGCGAGAAAACACGAACACCACTGACACGAAATATTTCCTTTAACAGAGCCATTATCTCTTTTGAAGATTGGTCGCAAGAAAACCAAAGCTCTAAAAAAAGCAACGGATTATTATCACTCAAACAAGCAATCAAAGCAGAGTTGATCCTGGTTTTGGCTCAAAAACCAGACATCGTAGAACTAGACGAAACGGAACAATTAAAAGAAAGCCTGCGATCTGTTTTAGGCGATGTTCTCGAAGAACAATCACCAAAAAACTTAGATCTCAATGCCGATCTCTCATCCGTGCTCACCACGGCCACAAAACTGCTTGATGGCAATATCATCATCCTGCTCGACCAGTTTGAAAAATACCTGGATCAATCGGGGACGGAGATGGAAATTCAAGCGCGAGACAAAGAACTCATTGAGGCCATCAATCACGCCGACCCCCGGGTCAGATTTCTGATTTCAATCCGAGAAGAAAACCTTCACTTGCTTGATCCCTTCAGAAAAAAAATCCCTCAATTTTTCACAAAAACATATAAACTAAACCCCTTAAGTGCGGCCCAGACACGGGATGCAATCGAAAAACCCCTGCACACTTATCGCCAGCAGTCCTCCACAAAGGATACTTCACACATCGATATCGAACTCGTCGACCATATTCTGGCAGACTTACCGACCGCTGATTTCTCACGGTCTTCCAAGCTCAAAGAGCTTCAGTCTCAAGAAATGACGCAGACTGAAGTGGGCTATGACCCATCCTATTTACAACTACTTCTCTCCCAACTCTGGGCAACCACGGTCAAACAGGAAAGCTTAGACTTAAACCTCAGTACCTATGATAACTTGGGCGGCATAACATCACTGCTTGAGACACATATCGAAAATGCCATTGGCCGACAAGAAGAATCAAAAGAAATTGCAAAAAAACTCTCTATCTGTTTGGTGACTTCTGAGGGAGAAACACCCACAGTATCTCTGAGCATATTGAGCAAATCCTGTAAAGGCACACCCGAAATAATTTCAAAAATTTTAAAAGCATTCACAGACAGAGAACGCATCCTACGCCCACTTGATGACGGAAATTTCATTCTTTTTCACGAGGCATTGGCACCCATCCTTTTAGAAAACCGCAAAGCCTATGAAAAAGATCTCGACGATACAGCAATAAAACAAAAACTCACAAATTCTAAAAACCAGACGAAAAAAGCGATGAAAACAGCGCGACGATTCAGACGCATTTCGGCCTCACTCGCCGCGATTTTACTCCTCTCGGTTGGCGTGACTCTCTTTGCATTCAAGCAAGAGAAACAAGCAGAACAACATATTCAAGTCGCGGCTATCAAAGTAGAGGAAGCCGGAAAGGCACGAAAACAAGCAGAATTAAAACAAGAAAGAGCAGAAGAACAGGCAAATCAGGCCAGATTTCAGGCAGAAGAAGTAAAACAAGCGTGGGAAAAAGCCCAAGAAGAACACAAAAAAACAGAAAAACGTCTGGCCATTGCTGCGTCGAAAACAAAACAAATCGAAACCGCACAACAGAACGCCGAGGCCAAACGGAAACAAACTGAAAAAAGACTGGCACTCGCCGTATCAAAATCCAAAAAGGCTGAAATCGCACGACAAAATGCCGAGGCTAAACGGAAACAGACTGAAAGTAGACTGGCCCTCGCCGCATCAAAAGCTAAAAAGGCTGAGATCGCACAACAGAACGCCGAGGCCAAACGGAAACAGACTGAAATCGCAAGACGCAATGCTAGAGCCAAACAGCCCGCAGGAGAAAAGAAACAAGTCGCACCTGCCATTCAAAAACGTCCCGCCATTTCTCAGCCGCGTTTGGGGCTCAATTCAGAACAACAACTCGCCCTAATGCTCAAAGCCACTAGAAAACCAGTCAAATTGGATAATACGCTTGGGATACAAATTGACCGACTCGTAAAACATTCGTCAAAACTGAGCGAAAAGGCAACGCTCCGCGGTCATGCAATGAAAATAAATGATGTGGTCTTCAGCCCCGACGGTTCACAAATTGCGACAGCGAGCGCAGATAAAACAGTCATTCTCTGGCAGACAGCAACAGCGGAGAAACTACGTTTTTTTGAAGGCCACAAAAACAGCGTCAACGGGGTGGCCTTCAGCCCTGATGGTTCAAAAATCGCCACTGCAAGCTCAGATCAGACCGTGAAGATCTGGAACGCCCAATCAGGAGAAGTCATTTCAACCCTGAAAGGACACACTGCAAGAGTCAATAGTGTTACATTTGACATCACTGGAAAGCGAGTGATCACGGTAAGCAAAGATAAAAAGGCAATCATCTGGGATCTGCAATCCGAAAAAGTGCTGCAGACCCTCGCAGGCCATACAGACAACATTACCCATGTTGCAGCGAGCGCAAACGGAAAGTGGATCGCAACGGCCAGCGCGGACAAAACCGCTCGGATTTGGGGTGAAACAGGTCAAACCCATATCGTGCTCAAAGGTCATTCTGGTAGCGTCAACGGGCTGGCATTCAGTCCCGATGGCAAACGAATCGCCACAGTCAGCACCGATAAAACAGCACGCATCTGGGACATCCGGACAGGGAAAACCCTCCTGCTCTTCAAAGGACATCTCAGCACAATCACCAGCGTGGCCTTCAGCCCAGATGGCAATCGGCTCGCGACAAGCAGTTGGGACAAAACAACTAAAATTTGGGATTCACATTCACCCAAGATGCTCTCTTCCATCCAGGGACATGCAAGTTTCATTAGTGCCGTAGTCTTTAGTCCCGATGGCAAACAGCTTGCCACCACAAGCTTAGATCGAACCGCTAAAATTTGGGATCAGCCCTCACAAACTGCGTTGTTTTCCTTGAATGAGTCCTCAGATAAAGTCACGGGGATTACTTTCAGCCCCGATGGAAAACGGATCGCAACAACCGATCCGGGTAAAACAGCTAAAATATGGGATGCGGACTCTGGAAAAATGTTACTCACACTCGCAGGCCATGCCAAGCGTGTAATTGGTGTTTCCTTCAGTCCTGATGCAAGACGAATCGCGACAGCCAGCGCAGACAAAACAACTAAAATTTGGGATGCCAAAACGGGAACAGTACTGCTCAGCCTTAAAGGGCATTCCGGGCCGGTCACCGATATTGCTTTTAGCCCCAATGGAAGACTCTTAGCTTCTGTCAGCACGGACAAAACCGTCATCGTTTGGTACGTCAACTCAGGAGAAATCAAAACAACATTCTCAGGACACCAGGGCGACGTTATCGCCGTTGCTTTTAGCCCGAATGGCAAACAAATTGCCACCACCAGCAGCGATAAAACAGCAAAAACCTGGGAAATTGCCTCTGGAAAAATGTTGCATACTTTTGTGGGGCACACAGACACAGTAACGGGTGTTGCTTTTAGCGCAGATGGCAAACACATTGCGACCACCAGTGCAGACAAGGCGGCAAAAATTTGGGATCTCACATCAGAAAAAGGGCTTCTTGCAACGCGTCGACTGTCCAGTTTCACCAACGGCATTGCCTTCAGTGACATAGGCAGACGTATTATCACTGCTGATACAAATAAACGCATCCTCGTTTACGCAATGAACCTTAAAGAACTCGTCAATCTGGCACAAGCCAGTGCCGCAAAACACAAATAAAAGAGGCCCTCTATTTTCTAGAAAATAGAGGGCCTCTTTTTGAAATTTGTTCTGTCACTAAGCCGATTTAATCCCTTTTTCACGTTCGTACAAAAGAAGCGGCTCGCCCTCACCTTTAATCACTTCCTCTGTCACAAGACATTCCTTCACGTTTTTAAGTGAGGGGATCTCGTACATAACTTCTAACATCACTTCTTCAAGAATCGAACGTAAACCGCGGGCACCCGTTTTTTGCTCAAATGATTTTTTCGCAATCGCTGCGAGGGCGCTATCTGTAAATTTGAGTTTAACCTTCTCCAAAGAAAAAAGTTTTTCGTATTGTTTAACCAGGGCATTTTTAGGCTGACTTAAAATACGCACCAATGCCGCTTCATCCAAATCATCTAAAGTCGCCACAACAGGCAGACGCCCAACAAATTCTGGAATCAAACCATGCTGGATCAGATCTTTACCCTGAACTTTTGATAAAAGTTCTCCAACTTTTCTATCCCCTTTGGCTTTAAGATCTGCACCAAAACCCATCGATTTTTTATAAATACGATTTTCGATATGATTTTCTAATCCAATAAAGGCCCCACCACAAATAAATAAAATATTGGTCGTATCGACTTGAATAAACTCCTGATGCGGATGTTTCCGTCCCCCTTGCGGCGGAATATTTGCAACGGTGCCTTCGATCAATTTTAGAAGGGCCTGCTGCACCCCTTCCCCAGAAACATCTCGTGTAATGGAGGGAGAATCACTTTTCCGACACACTTTATCGACTTCATCAATATAGACAATACCACGCTCCGCTTTTTCAACATCATAATCAGCCGCCTGAAGCAGTTTCAGGACGATATTTTCAACATCTTCACCCACATAACCCGCTTCAGTGAGTGTTGTTGCATCCGCAATGGTAAAAGGGACATCAATGATTCGTGCCAAGGTTTGCGCCAGTAAAGTTTTGCCTGTTCCTGTGGGGCCCACCATTAAAATGTTCCCTTTTTGTAACTCAACATCGTCATTTTGGGCGTTTGATGCCACACGTTTGTAATGATTGTGCACCGCAACCGCAAGCACTTTTTTGGCCTGATCTTGTCCAATCACGTACTGATCCAATGTCTTTTTTATATCCATCGGCTTTGGCGTTGACGAAGAACGTTCGTCTTTCTCTTCTTCCCACTCCTCAGCAATGATGTCATTACAAAGATCAACACACTCGTCACAAATATAGACCGTCGGACCCGCAATCAGTTTTTTGACTTCATCCCTGTTTTTTCCACAAAATGAACACCGTAGTAGGCTGTCTATCTTTTCCTGCTTTGCCATAACGCTCCTTAAAAAGTGCTATCTGAACATTTGTTTCTATTTTTTCTTGATGCTATCTGCATGTTCTATGACCTCATCAATGAGGCGATAGGCTTTGGCTTCCTCAGCGGACATGAAGTTATCCCGCTCAGTATCATCCTGGATCTTTTTAACCGTTTTTCCCGTATGTTTAGCGATAATGCTATTTAAGTTGGCTTTAATGCGAAGAATTTCCTTGGCATGAATGCTGATATCCGTTGCCTGCCCCTGAAACCCACCACTGGGCTGGTGCAGCATAATCCGGGCGTTGGGCAAGGCATAACGTTTTCCGGCCGCACCGGCTTGCAACAACAGGGCGCCCATGCTCGCGGCCTGGCCAATGCAAATCGTCGAAACATCGGGTTTGATATATTGCATCGTATCATAAATGGCCATGCCTGAAGTCACAACGCCACCGGGAGAGTTGATATAGATAAAGATTTCTTTTTCCGGATCTTCGGCCTCAAGAAACAAGAGCTGGGCGATAATAAGATTTGAAACATTGTCATCAATACCCGTCCCCAAAAAAATAATGCGATCCTTCAGCAGTCTGGAATAAATATCGTAGGCACGTTCACCCCGACTGGATTGTTCGATCACCATTGGCACTAACATTAGGCTTTTTCTCCTTTCGCTGTATCAGCTGCGGCTTCTGCCACTGCTTCAAATTTTGCTTGTGCATAGATTAAATCAAGCACTTGAGATTCTTTCATTTGAGATTTTAAGCCTTCTAATGCCCCTTCTTTTTGGTAAAACATTTTTTTAACTTCTTTGAGTGCTGTGCCACGTCTTTTTGAAATCGCTTCAAGCTCAGTCTCGACGGCCGCATCGCTCACACTGACATCTTCCTGCTCTGCAATTTGCATTAAGATCAAGCTCTCAGCCGCACGATGACGGGCCAAGGGCTCCAACTCCCGCATTAACGCTTCTTTTTTCTCTGAATCGTCAGACATGCCTTGCTGATCCGGGAAAGAACCCATGATGGTTTTTAATTCATGTGCGACTAAGGCAGAAGGAATATCAAAAGGGTTTGCGTCGATCAATTTATCCATCAGGGCTTTTTTCTGATCATGTTCCTGTTTGTGTTTTGCTTCCGCCTCTAGAGTTTCTCTGGTTTTGGCTTTGAATTCATCCAGCGTTTCATATTCAAGATCCTTCGCAAATTCATCATCAAGCGCGGGTAAGATTTTTTTCTTTATTTCCTGAACTTCAATGTGAAAATCAATGGACTTTCCCGCAATGGCTTTATTCTGAAAATCCTCTGGATAAGGAATGCTTAGATCAAAAATATCTCCCTGTTTTTTTCCCAGTAATTCATCTTCAAAAGGGGGTGGAAAAGCTTTGGAACCGATTTGAATGGTGTAACCCGCTTGTTTTCCGTCTTGAACGGGTTTTCCATGCAAAGCGCCTTCAAAATCAATAATGGCAAAATCATCGGTGACAATTTCATGATCTTCGAGACAAGTTTCAAGCTGTGCATGCTGCTCTTGTTTCCCCGTAAGCGCCTTATCCACATCGGCATCAGTCACTATAGATAGTATCAAGGGCACCACAACACCTTTATAATCACTAATCGTGATGACAGGTTTTACTTCAACCGTCGCTGTGAAGGAGAGCGCTTCGCCTCTTTTGGGCTCAATTTTGTCAAAAGAAGGAAATTCCACGGGAAAAATACCCGTTTCTTCAACCGCTTTTTGATAATAATCCGGCACGAGCTCTCGCATAATGTCTTCAGTGACAGAAGAGCCGTATTTTTTCTCCAGCAAATAAAGAGGGACTTTTCCCGGTCTAAACCCTGGAACCTTCACTTGTTGAGCTAAGTTGGCATAGGCCTTGGAAAAAGCTTTTGAGACCACCTCTTCCGGAATTTCTATGGTGAGGGACTTTTTAACGGGTGTGATTTCATTGATTTGAACTTTCATAGACCTCTTCTTTTTGTGGAGTGCCGACATTTTATCGTCCGCTCCTTAATGATGTCAAATTCACAACAAAGCGTCCTTCTTCTTCATGACAAGGCGAAGAACCACCATTGAGTACGAGAGGGGGGACTTGAACCCCCACAGGAAATCCCACCAGATCCTAAATCTGGCGCGTCTACCAATTCCGCCACTCTCGCGTCTCTCTAGTAAGATAGGAGGCGATTATAACATGAGATCTTTTAGAAGAGGAAGCACTGATTTCTATAAGGAAGCTTTGAGAACCCTGTTTACCAATCAAGCAGGACGTTTCCCCAAGTCACTCCCCCCCCAAAGGCCGAAAAAACCACACGGTCTCCTTTTTTTAGCTTCCCGGCACGCACGGCGACATCCAAAGCAATGGGAATCGTCGAAGAAGAAGTGTTCCCAAACTGAGAAAGCGTGATCTCTGTTTTATGCCTTGGCAGAGAGATCCGTTTAAAAAGGGCTTCTAAAATCCGTAAATTGGCTTGATGAAACACATAAAAATCGATTTCATCAAAAGAAAGAGAAGCCTCACTTAAAAAGTGGGTGAGCGTTGATTCCATTTTTCTGACCGCAACACGGAAAAGTCGTTTGCCCTGCATTTGCATGTAATGACGTTCTTCCTTCAAAGACTGAAGCGTGATCGGAAGCCGTGCACCCCCAGCAGGCAGATTAATGAGTTGCTGAAAAGCACCATCTGCACCCAGGGTGATTTTTTGAATCCCACACACCCCTCTTCTCAACACCACAGCACCCGCACCATCACCAAATAAAATCGCCGTCGTTTGATCCTTGGGGTTAATAAACCGGGACTTCAAATCCGTTGCGATGACAAGGACGGTCTTTGCTGTGCCGTTTTTAATATATTGATCTGCAAGCGACAAAGCGTATAAAAATCCAGAACAAGAGGCATTCAAATCAAAGGCCGGAATAGCACGCGCCTTCAAATCGCGCTGAACAAGACAGGCCGTTGAAGGAAAATACATATCCGGCGTTGTTGTACTCACCAAGATCAGATCAAGATCCCGCGCATGACACCCCGCCGCTTCAAGCGCATTCTTAGCCGCTGCAAGGGCAAGACTCGAAGGTTTCTCCGAAGGTTCTGCCCAATATCGGTTTTGGATTCCGGTCTTCCGGAGAATCTCGGACGCACTCATATTCAACTGTTTTGCAAGCGCATCATTGCTCACAACACGCTGGGGCAGCGCACGTCCCGTTCCAATAATTTGAGATAACATATGGACGGATTGTAACAGGTCTCTGAAGCCAGTTCAGCTTCGAGAAAATGCATTAAGGAAGCTCTGATTAAGTCTGGGTTGAATTTTTCAAGAGATAAAATTTTCAGACTCAAGGCGCAAAATGCGGGGAATAGCGTGCTATTTCCAAAGTTTGGAACGCGGAAGCTGGGAATTTTGGCCTCGGAAAAACAATTCATGACTTATTCAGAGCTTCCTCAACTTTACCTGTATGCCAAGCTCAGCTAAAATGAATAGAGATCAGCTATCTGCTTCAATACCGTATATAAACTAAGGAGGTCGGATCATGGAAAATTATTCACCGGGATTGGCCGGGGTACTTGCCGCACGCTCCAAAGTGAGTTATCTCGATGGGACAAAAGGACTGCTAGAATATCGTGGAATTCCCATTGAAGTCCTGGCCGAAAAAAGCAATTTCCTAGAAACAGCATATCTACTGCTCTTCGGCAACTTGCCAAACCCGAAACAACTGGAAAAATTTGACAAAGACATTCGTGACCATCGGCGCATCAAATACAGGATTATTGATCTGATCAAATGTCTACCCGAATCAGGACATCCCATGGATGCACTTCAAGCTGCAGTTGCGGCTTTAGGCATGTTTTATCCCGCAAAAGACGTTCAAGATCCAGAAATACAATATATTTCTGCCGTTCGCCTCATTGCAAAACTGCCGACAATCATTGCCGCCTACGCACGACTCCGACGGGGCGATGACCATGTGCAACCGCGTGACGACCTCTCCTTTGCAGAAAACTTTCTCTACATGTTGACGGAAAAAGTGCCGGATAAAGTCATGTCAGAAATCTTTGATACCTGCTTAATCTTACACGCAGAACACACCATGAATGCCTCGACTTTTAGTGGGCTGGTCACGGCCTCCACACTTTCCGACCCCTACACTGTCGTTTCCTCTGCCGTAGGCACATTGATGGGCCCCCTCCATGGCGGAGCCAATGAAAAGGTCCTGACGATGCTTTCAAAAATAGGAAGCCTTGATAAAGTACGCCCCTACATTGAAGAAAAAGTCCGGGCGAATGCAAAAATCATGGGACTCGGGCATCGTGTCTACAAAGTCAAAGATCCGCGTGCCATTATTTTACAAACGCTGGCCAAAAAACTTTTTAAACATCTCGGCACTTCACCGCTTTACGAAATAGCAGTCGAGGTCGAAAAAGTGGGCGAAGAATTTCTTGCGGATAAAAAAGTCTATGCGAATGTAGACTTTTACTCTGGTATTTTATATCAGAAAATGGGGATCGAAAC
>ENA-ORDP01001903-ORDP01001903.1-marine-sediment-metagenome-genome-assembly--contig:-NODE-1903-length-10744-cov-4.173543_pt1 | contig 10744 bp, 8 predicted proteins | sample MGYA00248627_ERZ508539 | MGnify/ENA primary metagenome ERZ508539 (study PRJEB26208, sample SAMN05571518) | marine sediment metagenome | biome: deep sea; feature: Hydrothermal vent; material... | reverse complement strand
ACTATGTCCGCGTGAACATCCCCGAGTGGCGGTACATAATGTGGCCTTTTAACAACCACTCGTTGCCTCGCCACGCCACGGGCCACATACAACAACTGCACAGCATCCTGATCGTCACCAACCAACTCCCGCAACAGAACCAACTCTCGACGCGGCAATGCGCTAGAGCGCCCGGTTATTGGGTACATGGTGTCAAGATAGACCACATCCACCTGACCACATCTCGCCTCCAATTCTGGCAGCAGCGCAATCGCATTGCCACGGAACAAACGCACAGCACGTTGCTGCACAGGACCGAGTCGACCCATTCCATCTTCCAACAGCGCCAGCATCACCGGGTGTCGTTCCAATAGCCACACCTTGTAACCGTGATGCAGCAATCCTGCCGTGTCAACTCCCCAACCGGCAGTGGCATCCACCACCACACGACACTTCCTACCCAAGGCACGAAGCAATAGATCCTTTTTCCCGGGTAAGTTTTTGGCATTAACCCCCAGTTCTACCCACAAAGGTCGTACAAAACGACTGCGCCGATCCATAAGCACCAGCCGTCGATCCTGATAGGTGAGTACCACTCTACCTGCCGATTCAGTCGTAACAGGCAACTTCCAGCACCTGGCGAGTTCACAGATCGCATCACTACCGTCATCCAGACAATACACTTGCAAAGGATCCCTTTCAGATCGGGTCGCGCGGGATGACTGAATCATTTATTCTGCGAATAGTTCATCTTCAGGGTATTATACTGCCACACCAGGAGGCTGTCCGAGAACAGGAATCAAAGCGATGGCAAGCTGCTTTGAGGCGGATTTTTCTGCCTGAGTTGAGATGAATACTCATTGGGATAGGTAACGGCACAAGGGGAAATCTAGCCAAAGACAGTTTTTCCGTAGTAGGTTTTCTGTTCTCGGACAACCTCCTCGAATTATGTTTCTACAGATTAAGGGGACAACCATGGCTTTTTTGCAAGGCAAACGTGCATTAATTATCGGAGTTGCCAGTGAGCGATCCATTGCCTGGGGAATTGCCCAGGCAATGCACCGTGAAGGGGCCGAACTGGCCTTTACCTATCAGAACGACAAACTCAAACCCCGGGTAGAAAAATACGCAGCCAAGCTCGGTTCCAGCATCACCCTGCCCTGTGATGTCAGCACAGATCAACAAATTACCACGTTGTTCGAAGGCCTGGCACAACACTGGAGCAGCTTTGATATTCTGGTTCATGCAGTTGCCTACGCACCGCGTGATCAACTCGATGGCAGCTATCTTGATGCCGTCACCCGGGAAGGCTTTCTCATCGCCCATGAAATCAGCTCTTACAGTTTTGCCGCCCTGGCCAAGGCGGCACAGCCTTTCATGCAGGGCCGACAAGCCGCCTTGCTGACCCTCTCCTATATCGGTGCGGTTCGCTCCATGCCTGGATATAACGTCATGGGTCTGGCTAAAGCGAGTCTTGAGGCCAATGTTCGCTATTTGGCTCAATCACTGGGTCCGCAAGGAATTCGCGTCAACGCCGTTTCTGCCGGCCCCATCAAGACACTGGCCGCTGCCGGCATCGGTGGCTTTCGAAAAATGATGGCTTATTACGAAAAAGCCGTACCACTGGGCCGGGGAGTCACCACGTTGGAAGTTGGCAACACGGCCGCTTTCCTCTGCTCTGATCTGGCATCCGGAATCACAGGAGAGATCACTTATGTCGATGCCGGCTTCAACACCGTAGGCCTGAGTGACCGCTTGCTGGTTGATGACTAGAAAATGATTAGCCCTGTTTTTACAACTGTTCTTCGAAAATCTTGATTTTAGCTCGACCACGCAGCGCCTTGAGGTAGGCGTCAAAATCACCCGAAGCTGTTCTTTGCTGCAACTGACGACGATATTGATCACGCATTTTCGCATCAGCCTGGCTGGCGTTGCCCGCAGTCACTTTCGTCAAGTGGAGCAGGTACAGACCGCCATCGGGTGCTGGCAGAGAAGCATAGCTGGCGGACTTATCGGTTGGAGCTGGCATAGAGAATAGTTTATCAACGAGCCCTTTTTGAGCCGGCTTGGCAAGGTGCCGCTGTATCGGAAGGGTTACTGCACTAAGCTTGAGTGTACCCTGTAAGGTTTTCCAGTTGCTGATTCCAGCCTGTAATTTTTTCAGGGCTTCTTTTCCAGCAGTCGTTGCCAACTGGCGCGCTTTCTCCTCAGTCAGGCGTTTTACTACCTGATCTTTGACTTTATCCAGTGGCAGTAGTGCAGCAGCTTCAAAATCCAGCTTTCTCAGCGCAACCAGATGGTCTGTACCGATTTCCAGTGCCGCAGAATTCAAGCCATCCCGTTGCACATCGGCACTGAATGCGGCTTCCAAAAACCCCGGATTCGCCGTCAGAGCGTTCTTTACGGTACTGCCACTACGACTGAACCAATCAGTTTGTCTGACTTTCAACTCCAGCGCATCTGCTGCGGGCTGTAGGCTGTCTGACTGTTCATAAACCAGGTTACGAAAAGTCTCGGCCTTATCCAAAAACTGGCTTTCCGCCCGCTGCTTACTGATGACCTTCGCTATCTCATCTTTGACTGCTGAGAAAAGCTTGATTTGATCGGGCACCAGCGCTGTCAACTTGATGATATGGTAACCAAACTGTGTTTTCACCGGAGCACTGATTTGGTTCAGTGTCATGGTTTTCACCACATCTTCGAACGGCTTGACCATGACACCCGGAGTCATTTCTCCCAAGTCACCGCCTAGTTTGGCAGAGCCTTTATCGTCGGATTCTTTTTTGGCCAGAGCAGCAAAATCAGCTCCAGAATGCAGCCTTGATTCAATATCCTGGGCTTTTTTCAAGGCTTTTTGCCACGCAGCCTTGTCCTTCTTACCCTTAACTGCTGCCAGAATATGACTGGCGCTACGTTTTCCCTTGCTCGTGTATTGGGCAATATTGGCCTCATAATAATCCCTTAGATCCGCCTCACTGGGAGCCTCTCTGGCAGCCAGTTTGTCGATACTGAGTTCGAGATACTCAACACGCAGACGAGCCGGACGTTGAAAGGATTGTTTGTTTTGCTCGTAGTAGGACTGTATTTCCTTGTCATTTACATTGGTTCTGGCCGAATAGGCGGCAGGGCTAAGTGATATATAGTCACCCAAGCGTTTTTCCAACGCCAGAGACAAGACAGCATCGAGCGTTTGGTCTGGCACAAAAGCACTGAGCGTATAACCCATTCGTATCTGCTGCACTTCAGCGTCACGCCGCAAACTTTGTTCATAACCAATATCCGTCAATCCGGCCTGATTGACGGCACCTTGATACATGGACTGACTAAATTTTCCATTAATCTGAAATCGCTTATTCTGTTGCAGCAAAGCTGCCAGTTGCTGATCACTGATGCGATAGTTTTTATCAGCGACATCCTGACTCAACAACTGTCGAACAATCAAAGTATCAAGAACACTTTTCTTAAAATTTTTAGCCTCAAAGAATTTCTGGTCAAGCTGACCTCTAAACTGTTGCAACAAGTCGCGACGACGGGAGGACAAAACTCGCTGGTATTCCTGCTGGTCGATATTGGTACCGTTGACAACCGCGACGTTGATATGATCCGAGCCACTGAAGTAGGAATTAATTCCCCAAAGAGCAAATGGAATAGAGATTAAAATAATAATTGCCCAGGCAACAATACCTGATGCTTTTTCACGAATTGTTGTCAACATGGCGGTTACTCAAAGCTTCGAAAATACAGATCCGCTGAGGACAAACACGGCGGCGCTGCCAGGAATCTGGCTGGAGAAGACAGACCCCTGCATGAATAATGGCGGAGCGGACGGGATTCGAACCCGCGACCCTCGGCGTGACAGGCCGATATTCTAACCAGCTGAACTACCGCTCCTGGACGTACTAACAATCATCAATTTCCGGAACTTGGTGGGTGCTGCAGGGATCGAACCTGCGACCTTCGCCTTGTAAGGGCGACGCTCTCCCAGCTGAGCTAAGCACCCCCTCGGGCTCAGGAGGGGCGCTAGTTTACGGTATCCTTGAGGCTTTTACCAGCCTTGAATTTAGGCACTTTACAAGCCGCAATTTCGATGTTTTCACCGGTTTTCGGATTGCGGCCGATACGGGCCTGACGGTCACTAACACTAAAGGTTCCAAAACCAACCACACTGACCGAATCACCACTGCTCATGGCTTCAGCAATGCTTGTAAATACGGCTTCTACAGCGCGCTGCGCGGCTGCTTTTGACAAGTCTGATGCGTTCGCTACATGTTCGACTAATTCTGATTTATTCACTGATTTTTTCTCCTCGTGGAATAGTAATGAAACGTGCTGATCATCAAACCATCTCATCAACGTCTCGTCTTGGGCCATGCTGTTACACTGACCCTGCTACCGGGTCCTACTGCCGGGAAATATCCTGCTGCACCTGAAGCCTACCTCATAATAACTGGCTTCCTCCCCCGCAATCCAACAGCTTTCTTATACCAATGTAGTAAAATTATTGTCAAGTAGGTCAGGCATCAAATCACTGAATATCTGATACAAAGACAAATCACGATCCTAATGTGTCGTCACCCTGCTTCCCGTTCTGCCAATACGGGTACTCTTCACCGCTTTGCCACTCCCTTCATCTGTGTTCTTTACGACGGACTGTAGTGGGTTCTCTACCAGTGCCAAATCCAACACCTCATCAATCCAGCGCACCGGTACAATACTCATCCGACTCTTGATGTTTTGAGGTATATCAACGAGGTCCTTCTCGTTGTCACGTGGAATTAGTACAGTTTTAATACCACCACGGTGTGCTGCCAGTAACTTCTCCTTCAAGCCGCCAATGGCCAATACCTCACCACGCAAAGTAATTTCACCGGTCATTGCCACATCAGATTTGACTGAAATTCCGGTCAATGAAGAAACGATCGCAGTACACATGCCAATGCCTGCGCTGGGGCCATCCTTAGGGGTTGCACCTTCGGGGACATGGATATGGATATCCTGTTTTTCATAAAACTCCGGGTCGATACTCAGTGATTCGCTGCGACTGCGAACTACGCTGACTGCGGCCTGGATGGACTCCTTCATCACATCACCGAGCTTGCCGGTAAAAATATGCTTTCCCTTACCCGGTACCGTTACCGACTCAATAGTCAACAATTCACCACCGACCTGGGTCCAAGCCAACCCGGTCACCTGACCAACACGATTGGTCTCATCGGCACGACCAAAATCGAACCGACGCACACCGAGATATTTAGCAAGATTCCGGCAGCCAATATGAGCACGATCCTTAACCTCACCTACCACCAGTTTTCTGGCAACCTTGCGAAAGATTTTGGCAATCTCTCGCTCCAGCGCTCTCACACCGGCTTCCCGGGTATAGTAACGCACAATATCAACCAAAGCAGAGCGAGAAATACGAACTTCATCGTCTTTGAGGCCATTGTTCTGGCGCTGTTTAGCAACCAGATATCGCTCAGCAATATTCACCTTTTCTTCCTCGGTGTAACCGGAAAGCCTGATCACTTCCATCCGATCCAGCAAAGGATCAGGAATATTCAGGGTGTTGGCCGTGGCGATGAACATGACATCGGAAAGATCATAATCTACTTCAAGGTAGTGATCACCAAAACGGTTATTCTGTTCAGGATCAAGAACCTCAAGCAGTGCTGAGGAAGGATCCCCACGAAAATCCATGGACATCTTGTCGACTTCGTCAAGCATAAACAATGGATTGCGGGTTTTCATCTTCGAAAGATTTTGAATAATCTTGCCTGGCATGGAACCGATGTAGGTCCGTCTGTGACCACGGATTTCCGCTTCATCACGAACTCCACCCAAGGACATGCGAATAAACTTGCGATTAGTCGCCCGTGCGATGGATTGACCGAGCGATGTCTTGCCGACCCCGGGAGGACCAACCAGGCAAAGTATCGGACCCTTTTGCTTTTTCACCCGCTGCTGCACAGCGAGGTACTCCAAAATACGCTCCTTAACCTTTTCAAGCCCGTAGTGATCTTCCTCAAGAATTTGTTCCGCAGCCACCAGGTCGGTACAGACCCGTGAACGTTTTTTCCACGGAACCTGCAACAACCAGTCGATGTAGTTGCGAACCACGGTTGCTTCCGCCGACATCGGCGACATCATTTTGAGTTTGCGTAATTCAGCTTCTGCCTTGTCACGCGCCTCTTTGGTCATTCCTGCCGCAGCAATCTTCTTCCCCAGCTCGTCAATTTCATTACCCCCTTCCTCCCCATCACCGAGTTCGGTCTGAATCGCTTTCATCTGCTCATTCAGGAAATACTCGCGTTGGCTTTTCTCCATCTGTTTCTTGACCCGACCACGGATTCGCTTCTCGATCTGCAATAAATCAATTTCGCTTTCCAGCACACCAAGTAAATGCTCAAGACGTTCTCGAGGCTGGATGATTTCAAGGATACGTTGCTTTTCGTCAACCTTGAGCCCAAGGTGTGCGGAAATGATATCCGCTAGTGCCGAGGGATCTTCAATACTGGATACGGAGGTCAGAACTTCAGACGGCAGCTTGTTATTGTATTTGACATATTGCTCAAATTCTTTAAGAACAGTGCGCATTAACACATCAAGTTCTCGTCGATCAATTTCATCAATATGGATAGGTGCCGTTTCCACCGTGAAACAGCTCTCAATCTGCTGGTAGCGCAGAATATGCACTCGTGATTCACCTTCAACCAGTACTTTAACGGTCCCATCAGGTAGTTTTAACAACTGCAGAATATTGGCTACGGTGCCGGTCTGATAAATAGAATCCGGAGCAGGGTCATCCTCAGTTGCATCCATTTGTGCCGTCAATACGATTTGCTTGTTATCCGCCATTGCCAGTTCAAGTGCTTTGATCGACTTGCTGCGGCCGACAAAAAGTGGGATTACCATATGCGGAAATACCACCACATCGCGTAATGGCAGCAATGGCAGCACCCGTGTCGGCTGCAAAATTACCGGATCTTCCTGGTCAGTCATCACCTGGTCAGTCATCAATTTTCCCTGGTTGGTCATTGGCTGTAAGTAGCATGCCGATTTCTGATATTTGAAGGCGATATTGCATCAGGAACAAAGTTCGGCAGCAGCTCTCATAATGGGGATAGCTCCGGCGGCTTTCAAGACCGACCTACAGACCCCTGGTGGACCAGTGAGCCATTCAATGTATTGACTCATCCTGGGGCTCATCCTGGTGTGCAAACCGGTAACTTGCATGCTGTCTTCTACGCATTAGCGTTGTGTTGTTCCGCATCCTCATATATGTACAGTGGGCGCGCACCTTCCTCTATAACGCTGGATTCAACAATCACCTTTTTAATCCCATCCAACGAAGGCAATTCGTACATAGTATCGAGTAGAGCATTTTCAAGGATTGAACGCAGACCGCGAGCTCCTGTTTTGCGCTGCATGGCCTTGCTCGCAACAGCGCGCAAAGCATCATCACGAATCTCCAGATCGACATCCTCCAGTTCGAACAGGCGGCCGTACTGCTTGACCAGAGCATTGCGAGGCTCCACCAGAATCTGCACCAGCGCTCCCTCATCAAGCTCTTCCAACGTTGCCACAATGGGTAGCCGCCCTACAAACTCTGGAATCAACCCGTATTTGATTAAATCTTCCGGCTCGATACTCTTGAGAATTTCACCAAAATTTGCCTCACTCTCCTTGCTGCGGATTTCTGCAGAAAACCCTATGCTGCTGGTTTCCTTCCGGTCACAGATGATTTTACCCAGACCTGAAAATGCACCACCGCACACGAAGAGAATATTGCTGGTGTCGACTTGCAGGAATTCCTGTTGCGGGTGCTTGCGACCACCCTGTGGCGGATGCGATGGTGCCTTCAATCAGTTTCAACAATGCTTGCTGCACACCCTCACCAGACACATCCCGGGTAATGGAAGGATTGTCCGACTTGCGTGATATTTTGTCGATTTCATCGATATAGACAATGCCAAGCTGTGCTTTATCGACATCGTAATCACATTTTTGCAGTAATTTTTGAATAATATTTTCGACATCTTCACCCACATAACCCGCTTCGGTCAGGGTTGTAGCGTCCGCTATCGTGAATGGCACATTCAACTGTCTGGCCAGAGTCTCAGCCAGCAAAGTCTTTCCGGAACCTGTGGGTCCAATCAACAAGATATTACTCTTGGCGATATCCACTTCATCTTCAGCCGCTGCATTCTCGATCCGTTTATAGTGGTTGTATACAGCAACGGACAGAATTTTCTTGGCATTGTCCTGGCCTATGACATAGTCATTCAGTATCGCCTTGATGTCACTGGGCTTAGGAAACTTGGACTTGCCGTCCTGCTCTTCTTCTTCCTTGACCTCTTCGCGAATAATGTCATTGCATAGACCAACACACTCATCACAGACAAAAACCGAAGGCCCGGCAATCAGCTTTCTGACTTCGTGCTGGCTCTTGCCGCAAAATGAGCAATACAGGAGTTTGCCTCCCTTACCATCATGTTTGTCATCTGCCATGACTCAACCTCATACGCCGTAACGTTATCGCCAGAAACAACACTGCTCGTCCATAACTGTACACTATTGGATACTATTTTCCACTGAAAGGTGCCTCTAGCAAGCCAACATAGTAAAATTATTTGCTGACCAACGTCGTTCGTTTTTTCAGAACCTCGTCAATCAAGCCGTAATCAACCGCCTCTTGTCCACTCATAAAATTATCACGCTCCGTATCTTCGGCAATTTTCTGGATATCCTGGCCACTGTGGGTCGCCATAATCTGATTCAGACGATCTCGCAATTTGAGAATCTCCTGGGCGTGAATACCGATGTCAGTAGCCTGCCCCTGAAAACCACCTAGCGGTTGGTGAATCATAACCCTGGAATTGGGTAAAGCAAACCTCTTGCCGCCTGCACCACCTGCCAACAACAAGGCGCCCATGCTGGCCGCCTGGCCGATGCATACAGTCGATACATCGGGCTTGACAAATTGCATGGTGTCATAAATTGCCATACCGGAATTGACCATGCCACCAGGACTATTGATGTATAGATGAATATCCTTGTCCGGGTTTTCTGATTCCAGAAACAACAACTGCGCAACAATCAAGTTGGCCATGTAGTCTTCAATTTCACCAACTGCAAAAATGACTCGCTCCTTGAGCAAGCGCGAATAGATATCGTAAGCCCGCTCGCCCCGTCCGGTAGTTTCCACCACCATCGGTACCAAACCGACATTACGGGCCATTCCGGCCCCGGGTAATTGCTCTATGTCTATCACGTTATGTTTCCTATGCTATCCATGTAGTGAACTGAGTGTAGTGACCCGATCGGGCCGGATTGAATGATTTAGACCGCTTTTGATGCCATGAATTCACTGAAAGGAGTATTCACCTCCTCAACCTCAGCTTGTTTTAGCATTTCTTCAATAACCTGTTCTTCCATCACCATCCCTTCAATCTGGGCCATGCGATCCTTGTCCTGGTAATGCCAGGATATGAATGACTCGGGGTCTTCATAGTTGGCTGCCAAACCCTGTAAACGGGCACGAATACGCTCAGCATCCACTTTTATTGCATTGATCTGAATAATTTCGCGCAAAATCAGACCCAACCGAACCCTTCTGCTCGCCTCCTCGGCAAATTCATCACGCTTCGGTGCTTGCGAAGCTCGCATTCCCGCACGCTCCATTTTCTGCTGGCTGGATTGCAGCATTCGGTTCTGCTCTTCTTCAACCAAACGACGCGGTAATTCAATCGGGTTTAACTCCAACAATGCCTGCATGACTCGATCGCTCATGGCTTGTCGAAGTCGTTCTTCATATTCGCGCTGCAGATTGTTATTCACTTCCTGCCGCAACGTTGCCAACTGTCCATCTTCCACACCAAAAAGGTGCACAAAGTCCTCATCCAACTCTGGCAATTTTGGGGCATAAATTTCTCGGACAATAACTTCGAACTGTGCATTTTTACCCGCCACTTCCTGGCTTTGATAATCTTCTGGAAAACTGGCATCAATGATTTTTTCATCCCCTGCGACAAGCCCGACAAGACCCTTCTCAAGATCCGGTAGTACCTTTCCCGCACCAATTTCTACTTCATAATTCTCCGCACTACCCCCATCAAAGGCCACACCGTCGATCAATCCCATGAAGTCAATCAACAGTTTGTCACCCGCAACCGATGCTGTATCCTTGGTATGCCAGCTACGCCGTTGCTTGCGGATGGTCTCAATGGTTACATCGATATCAGCTTCAGTAATTTCACAGACGGGTTTTTCCAGCTTGTGGCCATCCAGCTGTAGAACCGGCACCGTTGGATAGACGTCAAAATCAGCAATAAACTCCAGGTCCTGGCCACGCTCAACATTCACCGGCTCGATTTCCGACCCACCCGCCGGAAACAGCTCTTCTTGCTGCAGCGCTTTCTTGAGATGGCTTTCTATCAACTCAGCGGCAGCTTCCTGTGATGCTTGCTTGCCAAAACGGCTTTCGAGAATTTTCCGCGGAACTTTACCCGGTCTGAACCCAGGCAAGCGCACCGAACCACCGATTTGACGTAAACGACCACTGATCGCCTTCTCAAATTCATCCGCAGGGACGACAACAGTCATTTTGCGTCTGATTTCGCCAGCTTTTTCCAACGATACTTGCATCCAATCCGTCTCCATAGACATTCAATATTGATTCGTAACCAACGTGAGTTTACGAGTCACCTGATCATTCTTCGCAAGCTATGCGCAGGAAGAATACCAAAGCCCTGAAATACTGGTGCGAAAG
>ENA-ORDP01001902-ORDP01001902.1-marine-sediment-metagenome-genome-assembly--contig:-NODE-1902-length-10745-cov-7.083442_pt1 | contig 10745 bp, 9 predicted proteins | sample MGYA00248627_ERZ508539 | MGnify/ENA primary metagenome ERZ508539 (study PRJEB26208, sample SAMN05571518) | marine sediment metagenome | biome: deep sea; feature: Hydrothermal vent; material... | reverse complement strand
TTGCATGTATTTTATCCCCTCACCCCAACCCTCTCCCGGAGGGAGAGGGGGCTATAGTGCAAATACTTATGCAACGATTAATAGCACTTAATACCCCGCCAGCTTGCTGCGGGGTCGTTCTGCCAAAATTCCTGCTAATCCGTCACTTCATAATAATGAAGACTGAATAAGTCAGAACTGTCCCGCCAGACTTTTTTCTGCTTATAACCTGCCTGTCCGGCCAGCGCCCCAAACTCCGCCACGGTATATTTATATGAGTTTTCGGTATGTATGGTTTCACTTTCCCTGAATGTAAACTCCTGCTCGCCAATCGTGACCGTCTGCTCTACCGTGCTGACCAGATGCATTTCAATTCTGCCTGCCTGCTCATTATAGAGGGCTTTATGCTGGAAATACTCAAGATCAAAATTCGCATTTAACTCATCATTTATTCTATGCAACAGGTTTAGATTAAATTCGGCCGTCACGTCCTGGCTATCGTTATACGCCGCATGCAGAAGCTTTTCATCCTTCTTTAAATCAACGCCGATCAACAAGCTCCCGCCCTGACCTAACACCTGTGCAATATGACGCATGAAGACAATGGCATCATCAGGTTCAAAATTACCAATACTGGAGCCTGGAAAAAAAGCCACTTTATGAATATTCGGAGGGCAAAAGTGAAGTTTTACATTCGCGGTAAAATCCATGCAACTGGCATGGATATCAAGCCAGGGATATTCATTTGAGAGTTGTTGAACCGCACCGAACAAATGCACGCGTGAAATATCCATGGGCATGTATGCAGTGGGTTGTATTTCATCCAGCAAATAACGAACCTTCTCACAGCTACCGCTACCCGGTTCAATCAGCAGACACTGTTCACCGATCAGGCTGGCGATTTCTTCCGCATACTGTGTTAAGAGGGAAATTTCGGTTCGTGTCTGATAATATTCAGGCAGTTCGCATATCGCATCGAACAACCGGGATCCTTTAGCATCATAAAAGAATTTAGGGGGGATTTTTCGTGGCGACTGTTTTAGTCCCTCGATGACTTCGGTATAAAAATCATCGGCTAAGGGTTGATCGTCATAAAACTGTACCACGCCATGTTCCTGATAATGCATAAAACATCCTCTGCTAATTTAACCCTGACATCGCAGGCCGTTCGCACAAGACCAGCCTGGATACATTGCTCATCTGTCTGCTCATAGTAAGAAATGAACTTCCCCGCCGCAAGTTGCAGGTTTACATTTATGCGAACTATTTTCTCTCGGCCTGCCTGATCCAAGGACAATATTAATCGTTGCATAAGTATTTGCATCATAGCCCCCTCTCCCCTCTGGGAGAGGGTTGGGGTGAGGGGATAAAATACATGCAAATACTTATGCAGCGATTAATATCATGAATGTCATTTCCCGTTCTGTTTATTGCAGAGCAAATAAAAATCCCTGACATCCCGTCAGTTTGTTGCTAAAGTCAATTTATCGTTAAATCGGACGTTCCAGATCTCTCGTTCTTCCGGAACCTTACAATTTTGTGATAGTCACATCTACGAAAAAATAAAGGTTTACTATAAAACTAATACTAAAAAAGGAACTTTCATGTTACCTCAATTGCCACTTGATAAATGGGAAGACACCAAGAACACCCTGCATTTATTTATGCAAATCGTGGGCAAAATTCGACTCAGCCTGTTTCCTAAAACAAACCACTGGTGGCATGTGCCCCTGTATGTCTCCTGCCGAGGACTTAGCACCCGCCCTATTCCCTATATTGAACGCTGGTTCGAGATTCAGTTCGATTTTATTGATCATCAATTGCATGTTTTGTGTAGTGATGGCCGTCAGGAATCTTTTTCATTAGAGGGCCAGTCCGTCGCCGATTTTTATCAATCGTTATTTGACGCCCTAAAGAAGATTGAGGTTCAGGTTTCGATTACCGCCAAACCCTATGATGTCCCCTTCAGCAACATCCCTTTTGCAAAAGACACGACACATGCCAGTTATGATCCGCAATGGGTCACAAAATACTGGCAAGCACTGGGCTTTGTGAATTCCACCTTTGAGATTTTTCGCGCCCGTTTTATCGGTAAAAGCACGCCCGTCCATTTGTTCTGGCATCATGCTGATCTGGCGCTAACACGTTTTTCCGGTAAAAAAGCGCCTACACTCGAAGGACGATCCAAAGCCGATCAGGAAGCCTACTCACATGAAGCTATCAGTTTTGGTTACTGGGTGGGGGATGATACCGTGCGCGAACCCGCGTTTTACGCCTATGTTTACCCTGAGCCTGAAAACATGACGGATGAACCACTAACCCCCACTGAAGCAACGTGGTTTACCGATTATGGCTATGCCATGGCATTTTTACCCTATGAAGCGGTACGCAAAGCAAAGCACCCGACTGAGTATTTACTCGACTTTCTGGAAAATGCTTATCAACTCTGCGCCAGACGCGCCGACTGGGATGTTGAAAGTTTAACGTTAGTACCTTAGAAATGATTTTCTGTGCATTTTACAGAAAATTATTTCGTGAAGGTACTTATCTTGTGGTTTATCCAGGTTAGGACAAACATAACAAAGAACACGCCGCCAGCTAAAGCGGATCGATCCTTTGGCCGGTTAATGCTGCAAGTCGAGCAGATTATTAGTGACCATACAGAGGCGGTAAACAGGTATCTATTGATTACAAATTAATTCACAGGGTAAACTAACAAAACTAAAAAACTTACTTTAAGAGGCGATGTGTGAAATTCTCTGAATTAAAAAAATGGCTAAGATCCGGTTCCTGGGATTTTGTCGTAAATAGCCGAACCGGAGTTTATTCTAAAAATTATGGCAGCTTTAACTGGAAAAATAACACCCTGTATTTTCGCCCAGGCACTGCCGATACCGGTGCCATATATGAAATTCTCATTCGTCCAAGTAAACCACAACGAGCAAACCGGATTTTCTTCAAACAAAAAAAACTGGAATACTGGGTACCTGAAGAAATTAATCCTTCTGTTATTCTGGATATCGGCGGTAACATTGGAACCACGTCAGTTTATTTTTCCAACCGGTTCCCGAGGGCAAAAATATATACCTTTGAGCCAGTCGTGGATAACTACAAATTATTAGAGAAAAATGCCACCAATAGTCCTAACATAAGCACATTCAACGTTGGATTAGGCGATCATGATGGTGAAATTGATATTTATGAGTGCAACGAAGAAGGCAACACAGGTGGTTTCTCCATATATGAATTGGATGTGGATAAAAGTAAAAAACAAACTATTATCCTGAAAAATGCCAATAAAATCCTGGCAGATAATAATATTACTCAAGTTGATTTAATAAAGATCGATACAGAAGGTGCCGAATACGATATCTTGACTACCATTGATAAAAACACTATCGCTAAAACCAAATGGATTTGCGGTGAATTACATGGCCATAAAGATTTTGAACTATTAGGTTATTTATCTGAGTGGTTTGATATTGGCATCAACAAGAAATTATACAATCGTCTGTCATTTTTCCATGCCAGAAACAAACTTTATGCTGACTCCATACCTTGGCGCGGCTAATTAATGTTTTGATAGCAAAAAGCAGCGTTTAAGCGATAAAAAGGCGATAAAATCAGGGTGAAAGATATAATTATCAGTTAGTTGCATAGATCCGACCCCGTATGCTGCCGCAGGGTGAACGGTAATTTCTAAAGTGAACGGGTATTTGGAACCGCTATTTGCTCGATCAATGCCGTAGGCTGAACAGCATATTGCTGGCTGCGCAAAATAACGCCAGGATGGTCATTTTTTATTGTCCGCTTTTATCCCCTGCCACGCTTTCTGAGGTAGAATACGCCGTTTTTGCCTAAGGTTGTTTTGCCCGCTTTATACGCATGTCAGATCCTGAACTCCTGAGTCCCCTCACCCCGCCTGCGCCCCTGGCTGCCGGCAATGTTACCCGCTGGGGGCGGTTATACGGCAGTAGTTTCGCGCTGGTCATTGCGCACATGGCGCAGCAACATGCCGGGCCACTGGTCATCATCACGGCGGATGCCGCCAGCGCCCAGCGGCTGGAATATAGCATCCGTTTTTTCCTGGGTAAAACCCCGGTTCCCATTCTATCCTTCCCCGACCGGGAAACCCTGCCCTGGGATCATTTTTCACCCCATCAGGACATTACCTCCGAGCGTCTGGCCAGCCTTTACCGCCTGCCTGATCTGGATAAGGGCATTCTCATTGTGCCCATGCCCACTCTCATGCACCGGCTGCCGCCCCGGCATTATCTGGATGGCCACGCGCTGCTGCTGGAAACAGGACAGAAACTGGATCTGGAAGCCATGCGCCTGCGGCTGGAGATCAGTGGCTACCATTGTGTGTCCACGGTGATGGAACACGGCGAATTCGCCGTGCGCGGCAGTTTGCTGGATCTCTACCCCATGGGCAGTCGGGAAGCCTACCGCATCGAGCTGTTTGATGATGAAGTTGAAAGCATCCGCATGTTCGATCCCGAGACTCAGCGCTCCAGTGACAAGGTAGACCAGATCCGCCTACTGCCCGCGCGTGAATTCCCCCTGAATAAAGAAGGCATTAGCCACTTCCGCCAGGCTTTCCGGGCAAAATTCACCGGCAACGCACATCACTGCCCGCTCTACCGCGATATCAGCAATGGCATGGCCACCCCCGGCATCGAATATTATCTGCCCCTGTTCTTCGAACACACCGCCACCCTGTTCGACTACCTGCCTGACAACACCCTGTTACTGAATCTGGAAAATATCGAAGCCGCAGCCGAAACATTCTGGGACGAGATCGGCGAGCGTCATGAACAGATGCGCCATGATACCGAGCGTCCGATGCTCTCTGCCGCCGAGGTTTTTCTACCGGTCAACGAAATCTTCGCCGCCTTCAAACGCTACCCCCGGATTGAGCTACAGCAATTCAAACTTCTACCGGAAAACACGACCAGCAGCGGCCTGCAATTTGCCACCAGTGCCCCGCCGGAACTGCATCTGGACATTCGTGCCGACGAGCCGGCCAGCGCATTGAAAAACTTTCTGGCGGGATTTAAAGGACGGCTGCTGTTCGCCGCCGAGACCAGCGGGCGACGGGAATACCTGCTGGAACTGCTGCACAGCTATGACATCTATCCCGCCAGCGTGGATAGCTGGAGCGATTTTCTTGACGCCGACAATCCGCTGGCCATTACCGTTGCGCCACTTGAGCAGGGATTGCTGCTGAGTCATCCCGCTCTTATGGTTATTGCCGAGCCTCAACTATTCGGCGCCCGGGTCATGCAACGAAGGCGGCGTAAAAAAAGTTCGCGCGAAGTTGACAGCATCATCCGCAATCTGGCCGAACTCACCGTCGGTGCCCCGGTAGTGCATGAAGAGCACGGCGTTGGTCGTTATCTCGGCCTGCAAACCCTGGACATCGCTAATCAGACAACCGAGTTTCTCAGCCTTGAATATGCCGCCAATGACAAGCTTTATGTACCGGTCAGCTCCCTGCACCTGATCAGCCGCTATACCGGCGCCGATCCGGAACACGCCCCCCTGCACCGCCTCGGCAGCGGTCAGTGGGAGCGCGCCAGGCGCCGCGCCAGCGAACGGGTACGGGACGTGGCCGCCGAACTGCTGGACATCTACGCCCGCAGAGAGGCCCGTAGCGGCTTCAGCTATCCCCTGGATGAAGCTCAATACCGCGCCTTCGTCGCTGCTTTTCCCTTTGAAGAAACCCCGGATCAGCAGACTTCGATTGACAAGGTGCTGGAGAACATGCGCTCGGACAAGCCCATGGATCATCTGGTCTGCGGTGATGTCGGTTTCGGCAAAACCGAGGTCGCCATGCGCGCCGCCTTTGTCGCCGTGCAGGCCGGCCGCCAGGTGGCCGTACTCGTGCCCACCACCCTGCTCACCCAGCAACACATGGAGAATTTCCGCGATCGCTTCGCCGACTGGCCGGTGCGCATCGAATCCCTGTCCCGCTTCAATTCCGCCAAAGAACAAAAACAGATTCTTGCCGATCTGGAAACAGGCCAGATCGACATTATCATCGGCACCCACAAGCTGCTGCAAAAAAACATCCAATATAAAAATCTGGGGCTGGTCATCATCGACGAGGAACACCGTTTCGGGGTGCGCCAAAAAGAAACCTTCAAGGCCATGCGTGCCGAAGTGGATATTCTGACCCTCACCGCCACGCCTATTCCCCGCACCCTGAACATGGCCATGTCCGGGCTGCGGGATCTGTCTATTATCGCCACCCCACCGGCCAAACGTCTGGCAATCAAGACCTTTGTCACCGAATGGAAAGCGGCGTTAGTCAAGGAAGCCTGCCTGCGTGAACTCAAACGCGGCGGCCAGGTGTATTTCCTGCATAATGACGTACAGACCATCGAGAAACAGGTCAGCACATTACAGAAACTGCTGCCGGAAGCGGATATTCGCCATGCCCACGGACAGATGCGCGAACGCGAACTGGAACAGGTGATGTCAGACTTTTACCATCAGCGTTTCAATATTCTGGTCTGTACCACCATTATCGAAACCGGCATCGACATTCCTTCCGCCAACACCATTATCATGAACCGCGCCGATCGTTTCGGTCTGGCCCAGCTCTATCAGTTGCGTGGCCGTGTGGGACGCTCCCATCATCGCGCCTATGCCTATCTGATCATTCCGCCACGCAAAACTATCAGCGTCGATGCGCGCAGGCGCCTGGAGGCTATCGAATCCATCGAAACCCTGGGCACCGGCTTCACTCTGGCCAGTCACGACATGGAGATCCGCGGCGCTGGTGAACTACTGGGTGACGAACAGAGCGGACAGATGATTGAAATCGGCTTCAGCCTGTACAGTGAATTGCTGGAACGAGCCGTCAAGGCACTAAAAGAAGGTAAAGAGCCGGAACTGGATCAACCCCTGTTCCACGGTGCCGAAATTGATCTGCATGCCCCGGCGCTGATCCCGGAAGACTATTTGCCTGACATCCATGAACGCCTGATCATGTACAAACGTATCGCCAGCGCCGCCGATAAAGATGCTCTGCGTGAACTGCAAGTGGAGATGATCGATCGTTTCGGCCTGCTGCCCGAGGCACTCAAAACTCTGTTCAACGTGACCGAGCTAAAACTTCGGGCCACCCGGACCGGGATCAAAAAAGTCGACCTTGGCAACAGCGGGGGACGCATTCTATTTGTCGAACAGCCCGACATCGATCCCATGACCATTATCAAGTTAATTCAGGGTCAGCCGGATCGTTACAAACTCGACGGCAGTGACAAGTTACGCATCATTCGGGAACTTCCGGATACCGAAGCCCGCCTGAATGCGGCCAACCGTTTACTCGATCGGCTGCAGGCCAGGACATGAATCCGTTATGAATAGCTAAATATTAATAAGTGTTCCGAATTCCTGACCACTACCAGGCTTTACGTTCCTGACCACTACCAGGCTTTACGTTCGTGGTGAGCCTGTCGAACCATGAACGTAAAGCCTGAAATACTAATCTTAATGCTACTCACCCTTCGACAAGGCTCTCCTGAGCAAAGCCGAAGGACTCAGGGCGAAGGGTTTTGACGGGTCAGGAATTCGGAACAGTTATTTAGGACTATAGTCTTATTCTCATATTGAATCTGTGGTATATAATCAACCGCTAACAAATATAAGAAAACACATATCCAGGGAAACCGAAACTATGTTTAAACTTGCCACTTCACGCATTGCCATTATTGGCCTGGGCTATGTCGGTCTGCCGCTAGCCGTAGAGTTTGGAAAAAAATTCAACTGCGTTGGCTTTGATATTAATAGCGATCGTGTCAATGAACTGAAAACCGGCAAAGACAGCACGCTTGAGGTCGAACCCGAATTACTCAAGGAAGCCGATAAGCTCAGTTACAGCGATCAGACTGACGGAATCAAGGACTGCAATGTCTTTATCGTCACCGTGCCCACCCCGATTGACAAATACCGGCGTCCTGATCTGAGTCCCCTGGAAGGGGCCAGCCGCATGCTGGGTAAAATCCTGAAGAAGAACGATGTGGTTATTTTTGAGTCCACCGTTTACCCCGGCGCCTCGGAAGAAGTCTGCGTACCTATCATGGAAAAACTCTCGGGCCTTACCTATAACAAAGACTTTTTTCTTGGCTACAGTCCGGAACGTATCAACCCCGGTGACAAGGAACATCGTGTTACCACCATTAAAAAGGTCACCGCCGGTTCCAACCCGCAGATCGCCGATTTTGTGGATGACATCTATAAGTCCATCATCACCGCAGGCACCCACAAGGCCAGCAGTATTCGCGTAGCGGAAGCCGCCAAGGTGATTGAAAATACCCAGCGCGATCTGAACATTGCCTTGATCAATGAACTGGCCCTGATCTTCAACAAGCTCGGTATCGATACCGAAGAAGTACTGGAAGCTGCCGGCACCAAATGGAACTTTCTGCCCTTTCGCCCCGGTCTGGTCGGTGGCCACTGCATCAGCGTCGATCCCTATTATCTGACCCACAAGGCGCAGGAAATCGGCTACAACCCGGAAATTATTCTCGCCGGTCGCCGCATCAATGACAGCATGGGTGCCTATGTAGCCGAAAGCGTGATCAAACTCATGACCCAGAGGCGGATCCATGTGGTTGATTCACGGATTCTGATCATGGGCCTGACGTTCAAGGAAAACTGTCCGGATTTACGCAATACCCGCGTGGTCGACATCATTAGTGAATTTGAAGCTTATCATACCCAGGTTGATATCTATGATCCCTGGGTGGATGCAAAAGAAGCCCGGCATGAATATGGACTGGACGTTATCACTGAACCTGATACAAACAAATACGATGCCATTATTCTCGCTGTAGGACATAAGCAATTCGTCGACATGGGCGTTGATAAAATACGTCGTTTCGGTAAAGCCGATAATATTCTTTACGATGTTAAATATGCCCTGCCCAAAGAACAGGTTGACGGGCGTCTCTAAGCTCGATTGATTCAAGATTCGATTAATTCAAGTGCCAAACTCGGGCATGGGCTGGCCGGATTCAGGAAACTGCCCCGCAATGTTTCAAGCCAGGTTTCAAATTTCTGTAGATATTGCAGTACAAATACTTTGGAAAGTTTTTTCTGGTATAAATACTCAGCTATGTCCTCTAGCCGCTGACGGGCGCGGGGAGAAAAAACAATACGGTGTCTACTCATATTTGGCGCTGATATCCTTTACAACATCAACAAGTGCGATTGCCTCACCGGACTCCAGTTGCTCGATGGAAACACCAATATCCTGACGAATTTTCTGCTGCTGGATAAAACGGGAAAACGCTAGTGCGATAGCACGGGTATCCTCACCAAAGGACTGTTTCAGGCTTTTCTCCAACTCAGGGTCATCAATACGAATATTCAACATAATTTATTCCTGCTTTATCTGTAAGGTTGATTATACATGAGCAAAAGAATTTATCTGCGCCGAATCCAGATGATGACATTCAGAACAGATCACCAGGGATGGCTCACAAATTCACCGCCTCTTTTAATGCTTTCTCCCGAATGTACCGATTAAGTTCGTGCTCGGGTATCACCTCAACAGGGCGCGTCAGCAATTGTTCGGCCAGCGGTAAGCGTTGCTGAAAAAAATCATAACCCTGCGGAAAGTCCACTAAAAAATCGATATCACTGTCCGGTCGTTCCTCCCCACGAGAAACCGAGTCAAAGACACGAATTCGACGTGCACCATACTGGCCACTCAGCGCCAGTATTTTGTCTTTTTTGGCATGAAGCTCATCTAAGGAAACTCTGATTAATTCCGCCGTTCGTGGTGAGCGAAGTCGAACCATGAACACCGAACCCAACAAAATCAGTATGTTTACTCTCGTTCCCACGCTCCGCGTGGGAATGCATACCGACCTCACCACTGCCGACAAACCTCCAGCAAGCCTGGCAGCCCCATATAATCTCTCGCGCTGGAAATAACGCCAGTGCTCCGCCTTTTAGATTGCCAATATGAATTGGCCTCATAAATTTCCATAGCAGATTCTTCCCTCCAACAATCTCATTTCTACCAGTTTAACCATTAATCGAGGCCCACACTTTACTGTTACGTCTTCTTTGCTACAAAAAACATAAGGTGATGGAGGGACTAAAGTTTAACTAAACTTAAATCTCTCCTTTTGAGAACTTCCAAATGATCGTTATATGTAGAAAACGTCCTCTCATAGCCTTACTCAGCAATTCTTTGAAACATGTACAAAGTCTCCTAAAGGTCGTTACCCGCCCTCATTGTATTTTATCTCGCCATTAAAAAAATAGTTGTGACTCAATATTTCCACGTCTCATGTCTCACTGGCAATCTATTTAGTTCATCCCGATATAAGCGCCACTTCGGTAGAAACTGATCCATCAATGAGACAAATTTTTGATTATGTGTCGATTCGAGTAGGTGCGCCAATTCATGAACAACTATATACTCCAGACACTCAGGTGGTTTTTTGGCGAGTTCCAGGTTGATACGAATGGATCGGGATGCTGGTGTGCAACTTCCCCATTTAGTTTTCATTTTGCGGATAGTAAATTGCGCCACCGAGACGTCCATTTTATTTTCCCATGAGGTAATCAGGGTGCTGACTTTTTCTTTTAATTGCTGACGATACCACTCATCCAGAACAGCTCGCTTTTTCACCTCATTTGCGCCGGGGCGTACCTGAAGCACGATTTTGGAATGCGATAAACTTACCTGTGGGGGGGCTTCACGCTCTACCATCTCCAACAAATAACGCTTGCCGTTAAAG
>ENA-ORDP01001901-ORDP01001901.1-marine-sediment-metagenome-genome-assembly--contig:-NODE-1901-length-10749-cov-3.784833_pt1 | contig 10749 bp, 11 predicted proteins | sample MGYA00248627_ERZ508539 | MGnify/ENA primary metagenome ERZ508539 (study PRJEB26208, sample SAMN05571518) | marine sediment metagenome | biome: deep sea; feature: Hydrothermal vent; material... | reverse complement strand
GAATAACCTGTATGCCGATGTGATTTTCCCTGCCGCTACATGGGGTGAGGTAAACGGCGTGTATATCAGCTCGGAGCGGCGTATCAATATTACAGAGAAGGCGGCAGAGCCACCACCAGGCTGCCGTCCGGATATGGATATGGTAATCGACAAGGGCAAGGAGATAGCGCATCTGCTTGGTCTGGATGCCGACAAGATCTTCCCGTGGAAACGCAAGGAAGATGGCTTTTATGATGCCGAGGAAGTGTTACGTGCAGTCATTCGTGCATCGGTAGATACCGACACCGACCTGACTGGCATACTCGAGGTTGAAAAGCTGGACAAACTCAGCCCATATGAGCAACTGAAGCAGTTACGTGGTATCCAGTGGCCGGCGCCGACTTATGAAATTGCTAAAGCGGGTGGTACCAAACGTCGTTACATGATGCAGGAAGGAGACTGGAAAAGCCGGCCATATGGTTACTTCCGTACCAAGGACGGTAAGGTTCACTTCAAATTTGTCGAGCAGGATTACTCACAGCGCGAAGAGATCACCAAAAAGTTGATGGAGTTCGGCCACAAGAAAGGCGTTTACACCATCGATAATATTCCACTGCTCAAACAAGCAAGGGATATGGGCCTGACACCGGATTTACCGGATGAGAAACATCGTGGCAAATCATGGGACAATGTACCAAAAGATAAATATCCCTACTGGCTGGGCCTGGGTGTGGTGTATGAACATTTCCATACGGCCAAGTCCAACCGTAGTCCGACTACCCGACGGCTGGTGCCCGAGATGTATGTTGAGATGCATGCAGAAGATGCAAAAGATCTCGGTGTCAAGGATGGTGACAAGGTACGACTGGTTACCCGACGAGGTTCGTTCGAGGCACGTGCCCAGGTGGGTAGCAACAGCCTGGTCAAGCCGGCGCGTAACTCGGTACCGAGAGGTTACATGTTCAGTCCCTGGAACCTGTCCGTAGCCGATAGTGCCGATCCGAAAAAGAACAAGTGGTTGGTCAATGCGACTTCCAGCCGGGTTTGGGATCCTGTTTCGGGTCAGGTGGATTTTAAGAAACTGGCTATGCGGGTTGAGAAAATCTGAGTTTATGCAAAGGCGTCAGTTCATTAAACTTGCTACAGGTAGTGTCGCTGCCGGGTTAATACCGGCTAGCGCATTGTCTGCGCGCTATTCTCCCGGGCTGCGTTTTCTGCGACCCCCCGGTGCGCTGGATGAAGATGATTTTCATGCGCGTTGTATTCGCTGTGGTAAATGCGGTGAGATTTGCCCCAACCGCTGCATCAAGTACTTCCATACCGAAAACGGTCTGGCATCAATGGATACGCCATATATCATTCCTCGCGAGCAGGGTTGTATTCTGTGTATGAAGTGTGGCGATGTATGCCCAACCGGTGCAATACAAAAGATAGATCGTGAGCTTGAAGCCATTGTCGAAAACGTCAAGATGGGCACGGCACGGGTGGACAGGGGGCTTTGTCTTTCCTGGCAGGGAAAAACCTGTGGTGTGTGTTATCGTGCCTGCCCGATGCCGGACATTGCCATTCGGGTTGGACGTCTTGAACAACCCCATGTATTGAAAGATTGTGTTGGCTGTGGCTTGTGTGAACGTTCCTGTATCCAGATACCCCAGGCCATACGCATCATTCCCTCAAATGCAGGATAGCCCGGATGGTAGACAATAAACCGCAGTACCTGCTCAGGCATCTGAACAAGCTACGCTGGTTCAGTCTGCTAACCGTGTTCCTGATGCTGATATTGTTGCCGTTCCTGCATCTTTATCAGACCTATGAAGCGGCGCATGCTTATGATTTGCTGGCTCCGCAGGAAAAACTGATTTCCGATACCATGCAGGCGTTAACAGAGCCCTTTGTAAATGACCCGGCCGAAGATCTGGATCAGGTGAAGGGCAACACCTGGTCAGGCACTCTGTTTGGACTTAAATTAAGCGATCCGCTGGCCGTGGTCGGACAAATGGCAGCCGGGCTAACGTTATACTGGCCATTTATCCTGACGGCACTGATACCGATTTTATTAACGTTGGTTCTTGGCCGGTTTTATTGCGGATGGATATGTCCTGCTACCTTACTTTATGAGCTGAATGACAATCTGGGTGCCTGGCTTAAGAAGGCCGGTTTGCCGATAACGCGTCGTCGTCTTGATAAGCGTCTCAAGTATCTGGTGCTGGCTGTCGGACTGGTGCTGTCTGCATTGGCAGGTAGCGTCCTGTTTGCGACCCTGTATCCGCCTGCCATCGTCGGCAGGGAGATCTACTACGCCGTTGCGTTGGGTGGCTTTGGCGGTGGCGCTGTATTTTTTATGCTTACCATGCTGTTTGACCTGATGGTTGCACGGCGTGGCTTCTGTCGCTATATCTGCCCGGGTGGTGCGCTGTATTCCATGCTGGGTCGGTTTCGCCTGTTTAGAATCAGACGTGTCGTGGAAAATTGTAATGATTGCGCCAAATGCAATGTGGTCTGTCAGTTTGGGCTGGATCCGTTACACGATGATTTTGGACAGGAATGTAATAACTGCAGTGCCTGCATTGCGGTTTGTCCAACTGATGCATTGAAGTTCACGGTTAAAACAGTTGATGTTACATTTCAGGGTCCGGGGCACCTCGGCCAGCAATATCGTAAGCACCAGTCAGCCAGGGAACCGGAAGCGGCTTAAGCAAGGGTAACTAAACAGCATGGGAAAAGTCATTTTAAAAATTGCCGGGTTTTTTATTCTGAGTATAGGGATAGCCTGGGCATTGCCTGCATATGCACATCACGTGCTGGGCCGACCTGCCTACAGTCTTAATGAAGATTCCAATACCCCGCCCAGTATGGAGATTGAGACTCAGGTTGGTAAATATTATGTCAGCATGATGGCCTTTCCGGCATTTCCCAAACCAGGGCAGCGTGGCAGGGTGAATCTGTATGCGGTACGTATTGATAACGGTGAATCATATGACGGCTCAGTAACATTCACTGCACGTGAAGACAGCTGGTTTGGGAGTGAACAGGAAGTGCTGGGCACACAACCGCCCGACGACCGGGTTTATCGACAGGGGTTTGCTTTTCATAAGGCTGGCAATTATATTGTTCGCGCAGAATTTGAATCAGATGGTGAGCCTTACCAGGTTGATTTTCCGGTTCGCATTGGCAGTCCGGTTCCGGTTGGTCCAATCGGGTTGACGGTCGGTTCACTTGCGGTGTTGTTGATCGGGGTCAATATTTTCCAGCGCCGTCGTTTGCAGCGCATTCGTGCCAGTCAGTATCATGCTGGAAAATCATCAAGTAAAGAATCGACCTGACCATGACCGAGTTGTTAAACCAGTTTGTATACCAGTCTCCTGGAGGCATGATGATGCATCCCGGCTTGCCAGCTGCCTGGGTAGAGACTGTATTGCTGGCGGTATTGTTACTGACGGCATGGGTATTGCGTACACCCGGTTATCACGCACATTCCACACCTACGATCAGCCTGGCAAATTTACCCGGTATGGGCAGCATGGTACGGGCTATCGTTAGTCAGCCGTGGATACAGTTGGCCCTGCGTTTGATAATGGTTGGCTTTTTTATAATGATTATTGTGTCAGGTTTGTTTGGGACGCCGGTTCCGGAGCGCAATGCAGCCACAGTACTGACCTGGACGCTGTGGTGGACCGGACTGATCATAGCGGTTTATTTTACCGGGTCGGCCTGGTGCGCAATCTGCCCGTGGGATGCACTGGCTACCTGGCTGGTACGCCGGCGCTGGTGGAAGCGTGGTAACGCCAGCAGCAGCATGAATCTTCGTGTACCGAAATGGATGCGTTCGATATGGCCGGCGTTATGGATGTTTGTCGGGCTGACATGGCTGGAGCTGGGGGTAGGCATTACTACCAACCCCTATGCAACCGCCCTGTTGGCCATGTTGATACTGGTATTGACCACGGCATCGCTGGCTATCTTCGAGCGCAAGGCGTTTTGTCGTTACTTTTGTTCTATCGGCCGAACCATAGGCATGTATGCCGAATTGTCACCTGTTGCCGTCAGGCCAGTCGACTACGATATTTGCGCGAATTGTAAAACGCTGGAGTGCTATCACGGTACCGATGAGATAGAGCCGTGTCCTACGCATCTGGTGATGGGCCGCATTAAACAAAACACCTACTGTACTTCCTGTGGTGCATGCAGCCAGAGTTGTCCCTACCAGAATGTTGCGTGGCGTCTGCGCCCGACCGGTACCGAGGCGATTCGTGATGTACGCCCGCACTGGGATGCAGCCTGGTTTATACTCGGCCTGCTAAGTCTGACCAGCTTTCATGGCATCACCATGATGCCATTCTGGGAACAATGGGTGCGTAGTCTGGCAGTTGTTATCAATGATTCCGGTCAGTTGCTGACCAGTTTCAGTATTGGTATGTTTGTCAGTATGCTGGTGCCAGTTGCCCTGTATGCTGGCTTGATACAAATTGCCTATCGTATTGTTGGTAATAGCACAGAATATAAACGTCTATTCTCATCGCTGGCCATTACTATGCTGCCATTGGCTTTCACTTACCATATAGCCCATAACCTTAATCATCTGCTACGGGAAAGCCGTGGCTTGTCAGGTGTCATCTTTAACCCGTTAGGACAGGGGACCTTGCCATTATCGGTCGCAGAAACGCATTTCAGACACATGAATCCTCTATTGTCAGAAAACGTAATTTTTACATTACAGGCAGGTTTGATGCTTGCTGGTTTCTGGCTCGCTGTAAGAATAATGCGTTCACGTATTACACGATTAAGTGCAGATAGCCTGATTCAGAGAATGATATCGATACCCGTGCTGTTTTTTTTAAGCAGTGTAACGCTATTCAATCTTTGGCTGCTGATGCAACCCATGATTATGAGAATGTGATGGGTAATTGCTAATGGACAGACGATCATTTTTCAGGCGCGCAGCGGGCAAGACTACCGAGGTTGTGGTCAAGGAGCTGGATAAAAAAATCGAAGCGCGTGCGGCACACTGGATACGCCCGCCTTTTGCACTGGATGAGCTGGATTTCCTGCTGGCCTGTACTCGATGTAATGCCTGTATTGAGGCCTGTCCTGAGCAGATTATATTTCCGCTATCAGCACGCCTGGGTGCGGATGTGGTCAGTACACCGGCGCTGGATCTATCGAACAAGGGATGCCGTCTCTGTGAAGGCTGGCCATGTGTACAGGCATGTGAGCCGCATGCATTAAAAATTCCTGAAACGGATGAAGAAAAGCCTGCAGAACTATGGCCGCGACTGGCTTACATAACCATTAATACAGAAACGTGTTTGCCCTATAGTGGACCCGAGTGTGGTGCCTGTGGACCGGTATGCAAGGTAGAAGGTGCATTGGTCTGGGACAGAGAGCGACCGAGTATTAATTTCAGCCATTGTACCGGGTGTGCTATGTGCAGAGAGGTATGCGTGGTGACGCCATCCGCAATAAGCGTCAAATCGCTATACAGTGTCAACCCGAAATAATTCTTCGGAATAAACAAGCAGAAGATGTCTGATAGATGAACAGAGAACCGACTAATAAAAAACCACACTATACCCGCATAGGTATGCGTGCATTACTGGTAAAACACCCGTATACAGTGATGATTGTTGTCTTTGTGGCCGGTATCATTTTCTGGGGCGGGTTTAACACGGCCATGGAAGTGACTAATACAGAAACCTTCTGTATCTCCTGCCATGAAATGAAGGATTATATATATTCTGAATATAAAGAAACCATTCATTATGCAAATTCAACCGGTGTGCGCGCAACCTGCCCGGACTGTCACGTTCCTCGTGACTGGGTACACAAGGTCTCACGTAAAATTGCAGCAACCAATGAGCTCTATCACAAGTTGGCAGGCACGATAGATACGCCGGAAAAATTTAAGAAACGTCGATTACATCTGGCATCACGAGTGTGGCGGATCATGAAAAAAACCGACTCCAGAGAATGTCGTAACTGCCATGCTTTTGATTATATGGAGCTGAATATGCAGTCGGCACTGGCAAAAGAAAAACACCTGAAGTCAATCAAGGAGAATCAGACCTGCATTGATTGCCATATGGGTATTGCACACCATATCCCGGCTGATTTTGACAGCGATGGAAAGATTCATGAACAATTCAAACAGGAAGGCAGGCAGTGCGGAGACTGCCATAAGGGAATGGCACGATCAGAGGATGGTTGGTGACAGCTTGCCTGTATTCTGAGTGACTAACTGCCAGGCCATCATGGGAGGGCCTTGATCCGGAGAATGAGATCGACCTGATGCTGAAAGTATGGGGTGCTCATAATGAAGCCCGAAGGAGGGTTATGTTCGGGCATAACAATCTTTATGGATTTATTGCAGGTTTAGAAGCTTGCTTCGTGATCTCGGTTTCCAGTAGTTTTCTGGCGCTCTGAGCACCGGGTAAACCTACCATTCTTACCCTACCTTCTACCAGTAAGGCCGGAAACGTCTTCAGGGCATTGGTGTTGGCCAGTTTTTTTCCGTCCGGTGAATCAAGATTCAGTACGATTAATTCCAGCTGAAATTCATCGCAGACCGTTTCCCAGAGTTTCCTGGTTTGTGCACATGAACTGCAATTGTCAGTCAGTATCAGTTGGAGCTGCATCCCGTATTCACTCGATAGAAAACTTTAGCGGAATAATTAATACCATTTGTTACTGTGTTATGCTTTGATATATATCAAGTGTCATATTTTATCAAAGACCACTCGTCGTTTCGGGTCAATATAATAATCAGGATTTGTTATGCCGGGAAAACAGCTTAACCTGAACGAAGTTCGTCAGATTTATTTATTCGAGTCACTTAATGACAGGCAGTTAAAGCAGATCATTAAAAGTGCATGTACCATTCATCTGGATGCCCATCAGAGTGTCTTTATGCATAAGCAGTTGGCAGAACGATTCTTTTATGTCAAAACAGGTCATATAAAGCTGTTTCGGGTTTCGGAAGACGGCAATGAAAAAGTTCTTGAGGTTATGCATGAAGGAGATACATTTGCCGAGGCGCTTTTATTCATGGAAGAAGGTCGTTATCCTGTTAACGCTGAAGCAATATTTCGCAGTGAGTTATACAGTTTTGATATAAGCGTATTCTCGGAGATTCTTAAAGAATCCATTGAGACCTGCTTTAAACTATTAGCTGGTATGAGTCGGCGTCTGCATGCGCGTATTGATGACATCAATAACCTGACCTTGCATGGGGCGACCTATCGTCTGGTCACCTATCTGCTAGATCAGTTGCCTGATGGCGCAATATTATCATCTGAGATACATCTTGATACACCCAAGAGTATTATTGCCTCGCATTTGTCTATCAAGCCGGAGACGCTTTCGAGAATACTGTCGCAGCTTGCAGCCAGAAAAATGTTATCCGTCCGTGGCAGCCATATTACCCTTCATGATATTGAAGGGTTAAAGGCAATCGTAGATGAATAGCCGGTTTTCATGCTGGCAGTTCTGTACGCATGTTGTTTAATTCAAGGCAGCGTTGTGCCAGTAGATCATTATAGACTTTGATTAATGCGCGTTCATAGGCGCAGTCACCATCAAGGCCCATGCCATTTATGCGCGACTGATACAGCTGAATTTCGCTGTTAAGAAATTCAACCCGTTTTTCAGTCTGTATATGATGCTTTGATTCCTGATATTGTATAAACATATTTTTTCTCCTGTTCATGGTTTCATGACAGGCAGCATGGCCGCTGAATATTACAAATAAATGAAGGTTTGATGAACTACGTATGAATTTGTTTTGGTTGGCCAGGCCATAAAGACCCTGGCCTGGATTATGGGTTCAGGTGGCGGTTGCGCCCGCGTATGATGATTTTTGTCGCTGGGCTGACTCGGCTTCAATAAAGATACGTTTTATTCTCGGGTAGGTCTCTTTAATCGTTACATCCATTGTTGCAATGATGCTTTCAAGCTCCCCTGTGGGCAGGTTATTCTTGAAGTCTACGCTCAGGGTCAGAAGGATAAAATCAGGCCCCATATGCAGGGTTAGTACTTCGTTGATTTTTTCAATCTCGGGATAAGAGCGGATAATAGTTCTTATGCCGTCAGTCACTTCTGGCAGTGCGCTTTCACCAATTAACAGGCTTTTGGTTTCGTATGCGAGCCAGATAGCGGTTCCGGCCAGTATCAGGCCAATTATGATTGAGGCAATACCGTCGAACAGGTAGATACCGGTTAACTGGCTGGCCAGTATGCCGGCAAACGCAACAATGAGTCCAAGCATCGCGGCCGAGTCTTCGAACAGCACAACGAACAGAGATGGATCTTTGCTATGCTTCACTGCATCAATGTAACCCCATTTCCCCTTGGCGCGTGTGAACTCCGTAAGAGCGAAGTACCATGCTGCCCCTTCGAATATCATGGCCAGCCCCAGAACGACGTAGTTTACTGCCGGGTTTTCGATGGGTGATGGTTTTAAAACACCATGTACGCCTTCATATATCGACACGCCCGCACCGACAGCAAATATTAAAATGGCGACAACAAAGCTCCAGAAATAGATTTCTTTGCCGTGGCCAAATGGAAATTTCTCGTCGGCAGGTATGGTTGAACGCTTGATGCCATACAGCAATAAACCCTGATTACCGGTATCTACCAGTGAATGAATGCCTTCCGACAACATGGCAGAACTGCCCGTAAACATGGCAGCGGCAAACTTGGTTATCGCAATCAGGCTATTGCCAGCCAGGGCGGCATAAATTACTTTTTTGTTCGATGACATAGTTCATCATCTTATAGGTCGTGTGCTATAAAATACAGACATAAAAGGCACCGCAGAATACTGCGGTGCCTGCCAGACATGACGCGATGAATGGTTAGTCGTTGCGTTCTGTGATAACACGGCCATTCAATGGCTGTATCGGACGGGCATTCATGTTAAAGAAGCCCTGGAACTGTGTGATTTGCGCACTGCTGGCCTCTATTTTCTCGTCCATGACATACCACTTTACCCCTTCGCTACACGGAGGCGTGGTCAGGGAGCCAGAGTAGTGATAGTACTCATCTGTTTCTTCCGGCAAGCTCCTTGTTATAGCTGCCTTCCTTTATAAACACACTCGCAACCGCGAGTTCACCACTGCTGTCCCATAAACATAATCGTGTTTATGTGTATGTTGCTTATTTTAAGATACAGTAGCTATGCCGAAGACATCTAAGACATGAAATTACGCAACATGCTAATCGACGCAATCCCTTCTCCCTCAGGGAGAAGGACAGGATGAGGGAATATATAAAACAATGAGTTATATCTATTGTGCCCCCTCACCCCAACCCTCTTCCTGAGGGAGAGGGAGTTTATGGGACAGTAGTGGAATGGAACTGTAATAAACGGGAGCCGTGAATCAACAGAATATAGTGGCTTTTATCCGAAAAACATGTCATCTGGTCAATAACCAGGATAATAACCTTTAAAATTGAGGTATTATCGGCATTATTCTCTTGAAAACTTGCGAAAGTGGGATATAATTCCCAATTATGGACAACCCAACTCAAAAAGCGCTATTCAAAGCGATACAGGTATTGCTCAGGCCTCTGGTCAGGGTACTGCTGCGTAATGGGATAGCCTATGGCAGTTTTGCAGAGTTGGCAAAGAAAACCTATGTAGATGTTGCGTTTGATGATTTCAGCGTACCCGGTAAAAAGCAGACCATATCAAAGGTCTCGGCGATGACCGGCCTGACACGCAAGGAAACCAAGCGTCTGCATGAGCTGGGTGATGATGATGATCTGGGTACGGTCGGGCGCTATAACCGCGCTGTGCGGGTTATCAGTGGCTGGTTGAATGATCCGCTGTTTACTGACCTGAATGACCAGCCGGCCATGCTTGCAATAGAGGGTGGGGAACGTTCATTCGCCGCATTGGTCAAAAAATACAGTGGTGATATACCTACCCAGGCAATGCTTGACCTTCTGGAAGTGTCAGCAACCGTACTGGTAACCGGCAACGAAGTCAGATTGAAAAAGCATGCCTATATCCCCGGTGGTGACCCGGTAGAAAAATTGCATATCCTGGGTACCGATGTTGGCGAAATGATCAGCACCATAGACCATAATCTCTGTGCCGATAAAACCGATTTGCGCTTCCAGCGTAAAGTCTTTAATGACAGCGTTGATCCGGATGCTGTGAACGATTTCAAACAAATGTCAGCAGAAAAAGCGCAAGCTCTGCTGGAAGAACTGGATGCCTGGTTGTCTGAGCATCCGGCCAAAAATAAATCATCGGCCAGGTCAGTGAGCCTGGGTATTTATTACCATGAAAAGGATGCCGATCAGGAGAATCCGAAATGAAACGACGTAGTATATTTCTCGCACTGGCGGTACTGGCTGTAACGATTCTGTCTTCCTGTGGCGGAGGCGGTGGCGGCACATTCGCTGGAATTGGCGGTACGGGTATAACCTCATCTGGCAGTATTACCGGGATAGGCAGCATTTACGTAAATGGCGTCGAGTACAACGTCGATAGTGCCGCGATTACAGTCAATGGCAATGTTTCATCCACACCCGCTGAACTGAAGGTTGGTATGGTAGTAACCGTAACCGGAACGCTTGATTCGGCCGGAAGCACCACGGGCACAGCCAACACGGTTGTTTACGACAATGAGATACAGGGCCCTGTTGTTGGAAAGGTAGATCCAAATGGTGACGGTTTAACCTGGAGCTTTACCATAATGGGTCAGACGGTTGTGGTTAGTAGTACCGCAACAGTATTTGAAGACGAAAAAAGTGGTAACTCTT
>ENA-ORDP01001899-ORDP01001899.1-marine-sediment-metagenome-genome-assembly--contig:-NODE-1899-length-10755-cov-2.909252_pt1 | contig 10755 bp, 13 predicted proteins | sample MGYA00248627_ERZ508539 | MGnify/ENA primary metagenome ERZ508539 (study PRJEB26208, sample SAMN05571518) | marine sediment metagenome | biome: deep sea; feature: Hydrothermal vent; material... | reverse complement strand
CTAATTGAGCTAAATAATATAATGATGAGGTAAAGTTGCTTCACTATTCAAATTAAACAAATCAAAATTAAAATTTTAATATGACTTTTGGTTTATTAAAAGAAATCAAAGCAATAATACCGCATAAACTCGTTGTGCATTTTGACTCTTTAAATATACTATTACGTCGGTTCGAGTAATTTTTGATAAAAAATTGTATCGAGAACGGTTGTTTCTAAATAAAATTACTATTCTCGATACTAATTTTAAGCCTAAAAAGGCTAAAATTCACTCGAATTGACGAAATTTTATCATAATGCACAACGGGTTAAATAAACTAAAGTTTTACTAGTTTAAAATATTTTTAAAATGAATAAAATAAAAGAAGAAAAGTTAAAATTAAAAAATAAGAAATTGTTAGAATTGTTTGTTAAAAAAATATCAAATGATGATAAAGAACGAGAATATTTTAAATCAATGTTTTCTGAAGTTATAGAAAATAATGTTATACCTATAGAATTATTAAAATATGTACCAATATCTCCTGAAAAAGCAGGTAAAACTAGATTTGACCAATTATATGATGCTGCAATGTATTTAATATTCCCAAAATATAAGACCACAACATTAGAAAGTCTAATAGGTCCAATAGGAAATATAAATCAAGAAAAAAATAAAATACGTATATGGAGGATAATGTTTCCTCCTAAATTTGAATTATCACATGTATTACTTCGTGCTTCTTCATTTCAAGAAGCTTTTTCTCTTGGGTGTGATTATGCGTGTAGAATGTCATTAAGAATACATAAAAAGATACCTTTAGATTTGACTTTAAGAGTTAAATTCATGACTGAAAATGCTATTCGATTAATGATGGATATACGAGTAACTAATCAAATGCAATTACATAATCAAGTTAAATTAATTGGTCGTGAATTTACTCCAACAGAAATAAATGGTGCAAGAATGGTTGCATTAGGAAATCCTACACAACCAGAGTATTCTATAGTAAGATATGTTGAGGCAAAAGATCTATTAAGTATATTTAATAGTAAATATATTGATAGATCATCAAAGATAGAACAAGAAGTTTTTATAAAAGATGATGAAACATAATTTAATACTATGTTTAATTGTAATGTAAAATAGAAAAACTAAGGAATAAAATGCAAAAAGGAAAATTTAATATTCTTCTTGATGGATTCTGGGGTAGTTCTGGGAAAGGCAAGATGTCAACATGGTTAGCTGATAGATTCAATATTACTAATGTTTCTTCATCAAATTTTCCTAATGCTGGACATACCGCACGATTTTCAGATGGAACAACTTTTGTAGCAAAAGCAATACCTACTGCTGCAATTCTTAAGAAAATTAAAGGAATAGGAGTAACATGCTGGATATCTCCTGGTTCAGGATTTTCATGGGATAGATTGGTTCTTGAATGGGCACAAGCTGGAAAGCCTCGTATATATATACATGGTAGAGCTTCTATTATAACAATGGAGCATTCTAGAAGAGAGAGAGAAGGAATAGAATCTACTAGACACCTTGCATCAACAATGCAAGGATCAGGTACTGCTCTTTCTGATAAAATTCTACGTAAAGCTGATTGCACATTAGCACGGAACGATTGCGCAGAAATGAAAAAAGCTTTCGGTAATCAAGATGAAGAAAATCGTGTGTCTGTAATAGATTCAGCATTGTTTAGAGATCTTACATGGGCTGAATTATACGACAATGGTAATACATGGTTACATGAAGGATCTCAAGGGTATGCATTATCGATTGATCATGGATCACACTATCCATTCTGTACATCTAGAAATTGCACATCCCAGATGGCAATGGATCAAATGGCTATGCCACCATCAATGGTTGGTGACGTATACTTAAATCTACGAACATTTCCAATAAGGGTTGGAAATGTTGTTAATGATGAAGGAATACAAGTAGGGTATTCTGGTGGTTTTTATCCTGATTGTAAAGAATTGACATGGAAACAGATTGCTACAAATTCTGGAATGCCAAAGGAAGAAGCTAAATCATTAACTGAACGTGAAAGAACTACTGTTACCAAAAGAATTCGTAGAGTCTCCACATTCAGTTATGATGAGTGTAGAAAAGCTGCACGTGTAAATGGTGCAACTAGATTAATATTAAATTTTGTACAGTATCTAAATTGGAGTGACTATAAATTGCGAGGTGGACGTGATGCTTTTATGAAATTATCAAAACAAACTAGAACCATGATTGATAAGATAGAAAAAACCTCAAATGTTCCAGTATCTTTAATAGGAACTGGACCGTCACATGAAGATATTATTAGTTTAATATAATGGTGCAATATAATGCCTAGAGTATATGAAGACGGGACCGTAACTATAGTGATCGGACAAGAACTTGGATCATGTAGTGTACATGTTGATTCTATGGAGATAGGTTATTTAACATCTATAGAAGTTATTTCTGATCAACTTACTCAAAAAGTACATATGAAATTTGCAAAAAGTGACGATAGGGATCTATCTATGAAAATAGAAGAATCTGTAAGAATTGCTAAAACGCTGCCTTGGGTAGAAATTAAAGATTAACCATTTTCTTTTCTTTTCCTTTTCATATGTATACCTATCATATGAGGCTCTCCTGAGTCTAGCTTTCTTTTTTCATCTGAAAAAAGTGAGTATACTGATTCAAAATAACCAGGTACAGGAATATTAGCATCTTCAAGAATCATATGTTCAATAACTAGCATACCATCATCATCATCACTAAACATCCATTCTTCACTCATTGGATCACAATTTTCTTTTTGGCTCCATACATTCCCATACGGAAACATCCATAGTATATATTCTGTCTTATTTAATCTAGGAGACGGTAATGCTGAATATTCCTCTTTTCTTTTAACGGAATAAAAAACTCCTTCTGGCAATTCTATTCCTGTAGGAGTAGAAGTTATCCATCTTCTAATACTCATCCATCTAGCTTCAGGAGTTTTAATCTTAGCGATCTTTCTACATTTTAATGCACAATTATATAAAGCAGATGGAGAAAGATCACATTTCCATGGTAAAAAATCTATAGGAACATTATTAAATGTATTGATTTTTTCGAAACGTGGTATTTCTATCTTCAACATTCTTTGTTGTAATATTATATCATTATTATCGCAAAGGTAATTCATGTCTATTTCACCAATATCTGATGTATTTTGCATAACAAATGAAGATGGAAGTCTTTTGCATCCTGCTATACAAGCTACTATACTAGCTAGATATAGTAGATCTTCACAATCTGCAAAAGAGATTGTTTTAAACCTGACATCTGAAGACGCTGATAAATTTCAAGAACGTTGGGTAGGAAGATATGGTCATAACTCGGTTGCTGAATTAGCGAACATACCAATTTGTTTTGAAAATATATCGATAATAGCATCTAAGTTTATTGAATCATGGCAACGTGCAGGATACTCTGAAAAAAGTACTCGTTATCAAATATTTAATAGAAACTCATTCATAACTCCTGACGGAGCTCCTTCTACTATGAAAAACTTTTCTTCTCGTTTATATGATGCCTATGAAAATATACTACCGAAACTATTAAAAATAGTGTCTGAAATTACTGGAGAAGATATTGAGAAAGCTACTGTTAAAGCTCGTGCGTTTGATAATATCAGATATCTGCTTCCAGCAGGAACTGGAACAAATGTTGCAGCGGTTCTTAATATTAGAGATGTGATCAATATGATCAAGTCCATGACTGGACATTGTAATCCAGAATTTAGAAAACTTGGACATGCTCTTTACGAAACTTCAAATCAATTTTGCCCTGCTCTATTAAAACATGTGTCTCCGAATAATTTTCAAATGCAGTTAAAGACTGTCGGAAAAATGAATCATGAAGTACAAATAGGGAAGAATAAGCCATATGTAATTATAGATAGACCACATTTAATGCCAGATCCAGTAATACAGCAAGATTCTTTTAAATCACTAGTTGAACAGAGATACGGAATGAGTTGGGAAGCTTTTACTAAATTTATGAATTGTAGACCAGAACATTCAGAAGTTCCAGATCCATTTAAAACAATAAATATTTCATTCGAAATAATGATGGATTATGGAGCTTTTAGAGATTTGCAACGCCATAGACGTTGTGAACAGTACGTAGAACCTCTTCGTATTGATTATGGCTATATTATACCTGATGATATAGCCGATTCTTCATTAGAATCGGAGTATAAAGATGCAATGGAATCAATTGAAGCATATGATGATGATGATGTAGTAATGGATGAACATCTTATGCAGTATATGATACCGTTGGGGTATTTACATAGATCAGTTTTTCAGATGGATCTTAAAGAACTTTACTATATTGTTGAATTAAGAACAAAACCTGCTGGCCACATTTCATATAGAAGAATTGCTCATAAAATGTATGAAATAGCTATGGATAGGTGGCCATTATTGATGCAATGGTGCAGGGTAAACACTGTAGATGAAATTGGTGTGCATAATTAGATATTACCACTTAGTTATGGGATCTAGGTATTATTTGATCAATAATCATATCTGATTTTTCTCTTTCATGTTTTATTCTAGGGTGCCAGATCATAGTTGTTGTAGTATATACATATCCAGTTGATTGATCCAATTGTGGAATTTCAACAATACTAAGGCATTCTCCGAATTTTTTCTGAGATTTTTTAGATTCTTCTGAAAGAATCTCAGAAGATGGTTTTTTTAATCCATATCCTCCTACTATGACGCACTCAATTGTTTGACTATTTTTTGAAACATATAAAGGACTTTGACCTTTATATATACAATATTCTGATATCAGACATTTATTGCAAAGAACACGTAATCTACGAGGTATTGGCATACGTGATAGTACTTTACTCGTAAATTGAAAGATATTGAATGTAAAATATTATTATGAGACACTTGGTATTCTGCATTTCTGGTTTTTCTGGTTCAGGTAAGGACGCAATAACATCACACATAATCGATAAATATGGGGGAATTCGTGCTGGACTAGTTGATCCTGCAAAGCGTTACATCTCTTCTTTATATGGATTCACACAAAATCAACTTTTCGGACCAAGTTCTGCAAGAAATAGTGGTGACATACGTTTACCTAAAAAGCAATTCAGATTATTAAAAAAATCTAATTATAGTTACTGTGATCCTCCAGATGGTTTATCGATTAATATGTCTGATAATACCATATACTATGAATTTGATATGTTATATGATGCCATATCATTTCTTGATTTACGTAAATATCCTCATATAATTCATGAATCAAGAAATGTTACAGTATTTGTTGAAGAAGGTGATCCAAATTTCTGGTTATCACCACGCGAAGTATTACAAAAACATTGTGAGAACATGAATAGTATGTATTTGAATACATGGGTTGATAAATGTATTCAAATACATAAAAAACTTTCTATAGTTAACAAAATAGATAATTGGTACTCATTCCATGAATATTCATATGATCAAATGAAAGGACTTATCAAGAATGACTCCAAATCTGGTAAAATCTTGTTTGACGGAACAATCATATCATGTATACCAGATTTAAGACACTTTCATGAAATTATAGAAATAAATTTATCTAGAGATGAAATATTTAATCCAATAATATTAAAAGTGGATAGAGCAGGCATAGAATTACCTCCGTATGATCATAGATCTGAAACTGAACAGACTAAAATACCTGATGAAGCTTTTGATTATGTGATACATAATGATAGTTCATTGCATGATCTACATGTAAAAATTGATATAATGATGAATGAAGTAATTGATTCTGAATGGTATCCTACAAGAACTACGATAATACCAGATATTTGAACTCTCTATGAGTTAATTCATATAGATGCAACAAGAAATAATATATTGGGATGAGATAAAAAATTATTTTAATGATGTATCACAAATTATAACATTAACTGATAGAAAAATATCTGGGATTGATAATTATATATCATATAACATTGAGTATCAAAAAACTATCTTTTCATATTCAATATATCTAGAAAATAATTTAAATAGCATATTTAATTCCACATCAATTACTCCAGTAGAAGATATTTCTAGATTTATCAATAATAAATCTAGAAATAAAAAATCGCATCATAAGATTAGTTCAATTGATTCATTTGATAATTTATATGAATCAATTGAACAAGAGGGTTGGGACTGGTCTATTAAAATGTTGAAATCAACACAAATTGGCAGATTTCCTGCATTAAATATTAAAATAGATAACGGTTATAGAGCAAATGTTGTTGTTGATGAGATTATATATGATTACCTATTTCAAATCATTGATTATCCACGATTAACAGAAAAAGGTACCACAAATAACCCGATAATTGATTTTAGTGATTTTAGTGGAAGTAAAGATGTGATGGATGCTGAGGATGATAGGAATTTAAGAGCAGAATCGTATGATATCGATTCGTATGATTCTGAACCGTATGAATCAATAAGAATACTTCCTGAACCTACTAAACAGGAGAACAGGTCATTTCCCCCACCAGGCCCAGAATGGGGACCTGATACTTTAAGATCTGGTAATATATATAATCAATATCTAGATACTATATATCTAGGAATTAACTAATTCACATAGAAATTTAATACTATTTATTAAATGTGAAATTAGCACTTATTACTGTTAAAGAAGTTAAAGAATATTTTAAGCCTTATAATCCGTTTGATATTAATAATGATTATTATGATGATGTAAACGGAAAAGATAGTTATATTACGTATTATATTAAACCAGAACAGATTTTATATAAATATGAAGTTAAATCGTTAGTAGATCCAATAGATTCAGCTAGTGATGTAACAGATTCCCCGGTAGATGCCATTGATAGGTTTGTTAATTTTCATGAACGTGAGAAAAATATTAAAGATAAACCGTCCACGATTTCATCTACTCTACTATTTCTTGCTTCAGATATTATGAAAAATAAAAATATATATGAAACTAGAAATAAACTTGATATGCTTCATGCATCATTAATTGGATCTACTAGATTATCAAGTGTTAATATAAATGATGAATTTATTTACATACGTAAAGAACTTCTTAATATGGGTTGGTCTGTTAAAAGAACAGATGATCGTATTTTAGCAAATCTTATTGGAAGATTTGAAGCTGAGATTGAAATTGATGATATACTATATGACTGCAAGTTTTTAATATACGATCATACAAGTTATAGAAGAGACGATGAATCTTATAATAGATTGATTGAAGAAAATTTTTTAACAAATGATCCAATTGGAGCTTACATTAAGTTCCATAATCGAAAAGATGTTAAGAAAATAAAAGAACAAACTAATTACGATGATTTTACAGAGTATAATCTAGGTAATGACTTTGCATATGAAATTCAAAATGATCCATCTGAACGTGAATTGAAAGAATTATCAAAAGTGTTACCTTCTGATAGATATACTAATTTAACATATCCTGATCATGAAGAGTTGCATGGTATTGAAACAAAAAGATCTGGAAATCATATGACAAATTTTTGAGTTTTTTTAATTTTTTACGAATATGCGATTATCTTTCACTACAGTAAAAGAACTTAAAGACTATTTTGATGGTTTTACGTATCAAGTCAGGGGTGAAGATGTAGCAGGAAGAGATCACTACTTAACTTTCTTCTTTGAACTTGAACAAATATTATATAAATATGAAGTAAAATCAATAATGGATTCTTCATATTCAGAAACAAATATAACAAAATTACCAGTACATGATATTAATGAATTTATTAAATTATATGAACATATTGGCAATAAATCTAAATCTTTCGCCATTTTAAATAGAAATGGCGAAAGATTTAGATTTATTGCCAATATTCTAATTGATGATGAATTTGTTAATATACGTAAAGAACTTCTTAGTGGTGGTTGGTCTGTTAAAAGAATTGATGATCATACTATTTTAGCAAAATTCATGAATGAATATGAAGCTAAAATTGAAATTGATGATACATTATATCAATGCAGATTTTTGATTTATGATCAAAAACTAGATAAATCCATTAGTAAAAATGTTTTAACAAATGATCCAATTGAAGCGTACATTAGATTTCACAATCAAGAAGATGTAAAAGAAATGATAAAAAGATTAAATTATGATAATTTTACACAATTTAATGATGATAATGACTTTGCAGATGAAATTCAAAATGATCCATCTGAACGTGAATTGAAAGAATTATCAAAAGTGTTACCTTCTGATAGATATACTAATTTAACATATCCTGATCATGAAGAGTTGCATGGTATTGAAACAAAAAGATCCGGTCATACGTACGATTAATATCCAGATCATAATAAACTCTTTGTTATGATCTGGATATATGCATTGTATCACTTCTGGAGTTATTACATGGGACGAATTACGTAACTATTTTAGTGGTTCAGGGTGGGCTAGAACTGATGTTCAAGAAGATAGGATCAGTGGGGGTTCCGGGAAGATATCTTTTAATATAGAACCTGAAAAAGTGATGTATTCTTATAATGTTTTTAGTCTAGATGATAGATCAGATAGTGAAGACGGAGTATCGGATGAACCATTAAAAGAAATTGCGAAATTTCTATCCAAGGACTTGCCTGGAGGGGAGTTTTTTACGAAAAGGTCTAATAGATCAGGAGAACCTGAAATTACTTCTAATTTTCTAAAGTATATCGCAGCAGCAACCATAAAAAATAAATCAAATCTATCTAAGATGTTAAGGCGTGTTGCTTGTAATATTAATATTTCTAATGTACAAACCAGAATTTCTGGGCTTGTTTGTACATATAGATTCGCGTTATCAGTGGGTAATGCTTTTAAAGAATTATATTGGAAAATTAAAGGAAAAGGGTGGGACGTTCATATCTCTGATGATGAACAAACACTAAAAATTACTTTAGGAGATGAATTCGAAGCTGACATAGAGGTACATGGTATACAGTATCATTATATATTCCAGGTTTCTGATCATACTGAGCTTACAGAAAGTGGCGTAACTTATGATCCAATAGCATCATTTAGGAATTATTATAAGGACGAAAAAATTTCTGATGCAATAAACGAAGTAAGACGTAATGTTACATATGAACATAAGGATGATGATGGAGGAACCACTGTTAATCTAGATAAGATTCCTGGTCCCCCGAATCTTCCACACATAGATCCTCCTTTAAAAAGTGAGGATTTCATTACTGTTGATCCGTTTGGTAAAACTATTAAGCCTACGTGAATTATGTCATAGATTGCTATTTCTGTAAATTGATAAGTCAATTGAATACACTTTAATTATGATTGATAAAAAAATTTCCAGAAATTTAGAACCTGGTGCGTTTATTTTAAAAAATGGATTATGTAGTATATATATCACAAAATCAGATGCTGTTCATATCGTGGAACTATTGAAAAATAGATTACGTAGGATAACCTGGTTAGATTCTTTCAAGATTGAAGAAGCTCATGAATGTCATAGAATATCAAAAATATGCTATGAAATTGTATTACAACTTGATAATTTGAATGATGAACCTTCATCGTTAGTATGTATCAATAACGTTTCTAGTGAAGATATAGACATATTTCTAGATTTCCCGAAGCATTGGAGGACCGTAAATTTAAAAAACATGATTAATGATGTTCGTCCAGATATTAGAAAATCTGGTCCAATATCTCCTATTGAACAAGATAGATTTGCTAAACAATTTATTGATGTTATGGAAGATTAAACAGTATTTTTAAATTTAACTATGCAAATTGTTAAATAAATGATGAAATAAATAAGGCTACAAGCCCACATCAAGTTCTTACCTCTCTCTGTTTCTGATGTACTTTGCACAAATGAACTAGCTGCAAATAATGCTACTCCGAATGCACTGAACATTATTAAAGTAGATTTATTTAAATTATCTATTCCGTTCATCATAATATTTCAGGTGTATTCACTCCAACCCATATATCACTAATTGATTCAATATATGAATCATCTACTTTAACATGTCCAAGATCTCCCCAGTTCTCTCCCCAACTATTCCTTAATCTCCACCATCTCTTGGATCCTTGCATTCCTACTCCAGTACAAATCATTGCATGACTTCCTTTAATTTCCCCTGATGGTGCCGTAAGTATCTCTTTCTCTCCTGCATACTCTTCGAATTTAATATCAACATCAACACCAAAAACGAATGGGTGATTGCTTCTAATGCTTATTTCAAGATCAGTTAGAAGTTGAGAAATTGATGAGGTTTCAGGTTTATAGAAACCAGATAATCGATTATTTGAAGCCATCGTGTATAAATCAAGTTCCGGACTCTTATATACAATATCTATGGTTCCTTCGTACGGAAAGAACTTTTCATCCACGATTCCTACGTTTTTTAATTGAGTTGCTGCTGATCTAAGATATGTTCCATTATCTTTATCAGTATCTCCAGTGTAATAACGCGAAATCCAATACAGGAAAAGTCTAGATAACTGATTTACCGGATTACCATCTAATCCACTAAGTATTTCCATCATGTCGGCCCACGCATTAGCAACACAATCATTTATCGGACCTTGATTGCTAATCGGAGTAGATTCTTTAATTAAATGTGGTTCACCTACTATACTTGATTTTATGTTTTTTATTAATTCAGGCATTATCAAAGATAATGATTTATCTTTCTTACTCCAATCCGGAGTGATTGATTTACCATTTCTATGATTAAATACTCGCATTTC
>ENA-ORDP01001897-ORDP01001897.1-marine-sediment-metagenome-genome-assembly--contig:-NODE-1897-length-10768-cov-7.196957_pt1 | contig 10768 bp, 9 predicted proteins | sample MGYA00248627_ERZ508539 | MGnify/ENA primary metagenome ERZ508539 (study PRJEB26208, sample SAMN05571518) | marine sediment metagenome | biome: deep sea; feature: Hydrothermal vent; material... | reverse complement strand
GAGAGGGTTGGGGTGAGGGGATAAAATACATGCAAATACTTATGCAACGATTAATGCTTGCCCCCTCAGAGATTCAGACATCACACTTGGCCGACCAATGATTCAGCTTGATCTCGGAATATTGCCCTCGGGACACTTGCACTGGTTACCTTTGCAAAAGGACAGCGACACCAGACAAAAAAATGCTCAGCCCACTCTCGCCAACGCATTTTCGCAAGGCATCCCTGAAGGCCTGATTGCACTGGCGGCAAAAAATGACGCTCACGACCTCGCCCCTGTGCCTGGCTATTGGCGGGCTTTCACCTGTCACTATCTGGCTGCGCGATGCCAGATGACGCCGGCCGACCCGGCGCATCCCGAGAAAATTGCCGCCCTCGATGAACGGCAAACGGACGCCTTGCTCGAAGGTGTACCACCGATGCGTGGTGCCGAGTATCTCTGCCCCCAGGTGCTGGACGGGATCTGGTTCTGGCTCGATGACTGGGTATGTACACAAATCCGTCGCGAGGGCGGTCTCGCCGCATTCCTTGAAAAGTACGCACCACGCTGGCATCAGGTTGGCCGGGTCTGCTTCCACCTGGCGGAGAACAAGCTTGATCGGGATTACCCGTTCGCATTTATGGCAACCTATGCGCCGGAACTCTCCCGCCACAGCCCAGGTCAAATTCGCCACCAGCCCTTGGCCAGAGCCTTGCAGGAATATGCGGGCGCCCGTAACAAGCAGGCCCTGATCCGTCTGCTGTCTCCCGTGCAGCGCGTATCCGAATCCAGCACTCTAATCCGGGAACTGATCGAAAACGGTGATCTGTACCATCCGCTCGCATGGACACCCGCCGAAGCTTACGCTTTTCTCAGAGAAACACCGCTTTACGAACAGTGCGGCGTAATTGTCCGCCTGCCCGACTGGTGGAAGAAGCGCACCCGGCCACAGGTGAGCGTCACCATCGGCAGTATTAAACAGCAGAAACTCGGTGCGGATGCGCTACTGGATTTCAAACTGGGGATTGCTCTGGGTGACCAGAGCCTGAGCAAGCGCGAATTAGAGTCGCTACTCAGATCACAGGAAGGACTGGTATTCATCAAAGGTCAGTGGGTGGAGCTGGACCATGAAAAACTGACCGAGGCGCTGGCCCACTGGAAAAAGGTGGCGGTCGGCGTGGCCAAGGAGGGCTTATCCTTTGCCGAGGGTATGCGTTTGCTGGCCGGTGCCCCGGCCGATCTAGGCCGGGCAGACACGCTGGCTGACGATCGGCAGTGGGCTTTTGTCCAGCCGGGTCCGTGGCTGGGATCCTTGCTGGACGAACTGCGCGCACCGCAAACACTCAAAACCATCGATCCCGGTAGCGCTCTCAAGACCCACCTGCGCCCCTATCAGAAAAACGGCGTCAGTTGGCTGTGGCTGCTGTCACAACTGGGGCTGGGTGCCTGCCTGGCTGATGACATGGGGCTGGGCAAGACCATGCAGGTCATTGCGCTTTTACTGGTGTTAAAAAAACGGCGCGGCAAAACGCCTTCCCTGCTGGTGCTGCCTGCCTCACTGCTGGCTAACTGGAAGGCCGAGCTGGAACGCTACGCCCCCTCCCTGCGCTGCCTGTTTATGCACCCATCACTCATGAGCAAACAGGAGATTGATGCCCTGACCAGTCATCACAAAACCAGCCTGGCCGGCATCAACCTGGTTCTTACCACTTACGGTATGTTGCTGAGACACCCCTGGCTAGAGGCACAGGACTGGCGTTTGCTTATTCTCGATGAAGCACAGGCAATCAAGAATCCCAGCAGTCGACAAACCCGTGCGGTCAAAAAACTAAAAGCCGTCTCCCGGATCGCACTGACCGGAACCCCGATAGAAAACCGGCTCGGTGATCTCTGGTCCCTGTTTGATTTTCTCTGCCCGGGCCTGCTCGGATCGGCGACGCGATTTAAAAGCTTTGTTAAATCATTGTCTGCGGGCGACAACGATCAATACGCCCCCCTGCGAAATCTGGTTCGCCCGTATATCCTGCGCCGGCTCAAGACCGATAAGACCATCATCAGCGATCTACCGGAAAAAACCGAACTGCGTGCGTGGTGTGGTCTGGCCAAAGCCCAGGCCGTATTATACCGGAAGGAAGTTAAACAACTGGCCACCGCCCTTGAAACGCTGGACGGCATACAACGGCGCGGCCTGGTGCTGGCCACCCTTATGCGCCTCAAGCAGATCTGTAACCATCCTTCACAACTGCTGGGCGATGAGATCTATAACCCCAGCCACAGCGGTAAATTCGCCCGCCTGGCCGAGCTCTGTGAAGAGGTGGCCTCACGCCAGGAGAAGATGCTGATCTTCACTCAGTTTCGCGAGATAACCGGCCCGTTGGCCGCGTTTCTTGCCGAGCGGTTTGGCCGGCCCGGACTGGTGTTGCATGGCGGCACCCCGGTCAAGCAACGCAAGCAGCGGGTAGATGATTTTCAGCAGGAAAACGGGCCGCCGTTTTTCATACTCTCGATCAAGGCCGGCGGTACCGGGCTGAACCTGACTGCGGCGTCCCATGTGGTGCACTTCGATCGCTGGTGGAACCCGGCGGTGGAAAATCAGGCGACCGACCGGGCCTTTCGTATCGGCCAGCGGAACAATGTCCTGGTCCACAAGTTCGTCTGTCAGGGGACGGTGGAAGAAAAAATAGACTCCCTGATAATGGAAAAGACAACATTGGCCAGTGATATACTGGAAGGCGGAAGCGAGACCCTGCTGACCGAAATGAATAACGCGGAATTGCTAAAACTGGTGTCGCTGGACGTGAACAAGATACAGGTCTGACGGGAGAACAATCAATGTCGTATGGTGGATGGCAACCCTATGTGCCGGTTGCAAGGCGGCGCGCCGAGGCGGCCCGTAAAATGAAAACGCTACGCAAAAAGGGCCTGAAAATCGAAGCCATCGAGATACAGGGTCGCAATATCGCCCATAGCTTCTGGGGCAAAGCCTGGTGCAAACATCTGGAACAATTCAGCGACTTTGACAATCGCCTGCCACGCGGTCGAACCTATGTCCGTAACGGTTCGGTCTGCCACCTGGCCATCAAAAAAGGAAAAATTGAGGCTATCGTTTCCGGTTCCAGTCTATACCATGTCGATATTCACATCACGGCGCTACCCTCCACCAGGTGGAAAAACATACGCAAGCAGTGCGCCGGCCAGATTGGCTCGATGCTGGAACTATTACAGGGACGACTCTCCAGCCAGGTGATGGGTATCGTGACCGATCCCTCAAAGGGGCTGTTTCCCCAACCCCGGGAAATCAAGTTCCAGTGCGACTGTCCCGACTGGGCCGACATGTGTAAACATATCGCCGCCGTGCTCTACGGAGTGGGCGCCCGCCTCGATGAAAAACCGGAACACCTGTTCACTCTGCGCAAGGTCGATCACCTGGAACTCATCTCGGCAGATCTGGACATGCAGGCCGCCACCACTAAACAGGGGAAACGACGCCGGCTCGCAAACCAGGATCTCTCGAATATGTTTGGCATCGATATCGAAGAGACCACGCCGCCGCTAAAAAAACGAAAAACACCGCAGAAAAAAACCGCCCGCCGTTTAAACCCTGCCAAACAGCCCAGGAAAACTACAACAGTGGCACGCAGCAAACCCAAAGCGGGTAAGGCAAAAACAGTCGTGAAAAAAAAGACTTTTACGCAAACCGGCGCAGCCGTTGCACGGCTGCGTAAACAGCTCAAACTAAGCCGCTCTCAGTTCGCCGATCTGATTGGTGTAAGCCCACAAAGCGTCGCGAACTGGGAAGCCAACCGCGGCAGACTCAAGCTTCAGGCGCGTACGCTGGAGGCGCTCCGCCAGGTATGGCGACAGCAGTAAACCCAAAGAGATTATAAAACGTTACTGCCACCACAGAGTCAACGCAGGAATGTAGGTCAGCAATAACAACCAGATGAGCATTAGCAGTAGAAATGGCAGGGCAGCCTTAAAGAGGGTGAGAATGGGTTTAGCAAAGCGTTGGGAGGCGATGAACAGGTTGATGCCCACCGGGGGGGTCAGATAGCCGATTTCAAGATTAGCGAGAAAAATGATCCCCAGGTGTACGGGATCGACCTGGTAGCGTGCCGCGAGCGGCAGGATCAAGGGCACCACCACGACGATAGCAGAGAAAATATCCATCATCGCACCGACTACCAGCAAAAACAGGTTGAGCAACAATAGAAACTGCAACGGGCTACTGATGTGCTGTTCCATCAGCGCCAGCAGGCGCATGGGTAACTGGGAGTCGATCAGCAGGTTGGTCAACCCCATGGCGACACCCAGAATAATCAGGATGCTGCCCACCAGTGCGGCGGAATCGCTTAGCACCCGGGGAATGTCACGCCACAGATTTAAGGTTTTGTAGACCACGGTTTCCATGAACAGGGCATAGGCAGCGGTCAACGCGGCCGCTTCCGTGACCGTGACGTAGCCGCCGAAGATGCCGATAATAATCACCAGCGGTAGCATGATGTCCCAGAGGCTGCCGCGCACCACCCGGAGCATTTCGGAGAAAGAAAACCTGTGGGTTGGCACCTGACTCTTTTTCGCCACTCTCAGGCTGTAAACAGACAGCATCAGTAATAGCAGCAGGCCGGGCACAATGCCCGCCAGAAACAAATCATGAATATTGACGCCAGAGACAATGCCATACAGCAAAATGGCGATACTGGGCGGAAACAGCAATCCCAGCGATCCCGCCGAGGTCAGCAGGCCGAGGCTGAAACGCTCCTGATAACGGGCCTGCTTGAGCATCGGATACAGCAGGCCCCCCAGCGCAATGATGGTCACGCCCGAGGCACCCGAGAAAGCAGTGAAAAAAGCGCAGGAGATAATAGTCACCACCGCAAGACCCCCGGCCATCCAGCCAAACATGGCGTCGAACAACCGGACCAGCCGTTGCGGGCTACCACCAGCCGCCATGATCATGCCCGCCAGGGTAAACAGCGGAATCGCAATCAGATTAGGCTGGGTCGCCAGACGATAGAGCTCGATGATCAGGATCTCGGGTTCCAGGCTGGCGCCTATGCTGGCGAAGATACCGCCGCTGCCCAGCACCACGAACAGGGGCAGACCAAACAGTGCGAATAACAAAAGAATGCCAACGACAAGGAAGGTCATGTGCTTTTTGCTTTGGCCTGCGCCTTCGCCGTTTCGGAGTCCGGATCCGATACCGTCTCAAAACCCAGTAGACTCACAAGCAGAAAATGCAGCGCCAGCACCGCGAAGCCTACGGGGATGACGGCTGCCATCACCGCCGCCCAGCGTTCGTTGCTTTGCGCATACTGCCATTCACCCAACCAGAACAGACCGGCATACCAGGTCAAAGCCGCACACAATAAAGCACTTAGCCCCATCAGGGGGCGCAGCAGTATTTTTCGTTGTTGGGGAGACAGCAGGCTGGCCAGCACATCAATCCGGATATGCTGTCCCCGTTCGGTCACCAGCCCTGCACCGAAAAAAATCACAAACAGCACAAGGTGACGGGAAATTACGTCCAGCAGGGGAAAGCCGGTTTCAAAAACATCCCGTGCGATAACCTGGGTCAGCACCAGTAGCAGTAATAACAGCAGGCTGCCTGACGCGACCACGGTTTCAAGCAGCACGAGCGCCCGTCTGAGCCGGGTCAGCATCAGGGTTTGCCGGCCACCTTCCCTGCGCGGAAGGCTTCCAGCATTTTGCGCGTGCGTTCAAAATACTCACGCGGGATATAACCGGAGTCGGCCATGATTTTGGCAGCTTGATCACGTAATGATAGCAACTCCCCGGACTCCTTTTTATTCCAGTCCCACATGAATTTAATACCGCTTTGTTTCAGTTGAGCGATACTTTCCTGGTTGTCCCGGCGCATAATGGCGGTGATACGCTGGCCGGTAATTTTCCCCGTGCGTTTGAGCAGCGCTTGCAGATCAGGCGGCAGGCGATCAAAAAACCGGTTGCTCACCACCAGGCTACCGATGGCGTTGGTCAATGAAATGTTGGTGGCGTATTTCAGTTTGGTGTACCACTGCAAGGCCAGAACACCAAAAGGAGAATTGTAAACCGTGTCGATGCTGCCATGCCTCGCGGACAGTTGCATATAAACGTCCATGATCGAAAGAGGAATCGGCGCCACACCAGCGGCTTTCGCAAAAGCTTCCCCCATGGGATCACCCTGCCACAACCAGATGTGCCGGGTTCTCAGTTCAGCCAGCGAGTGAATGGGGTATTTGGAGAAGAAGTGAATAAAACCCACCTCCGGCCAGCCCAGCAGTTCAAAACCATGATCCCTGAAACCCTGTTCAATTTGCGGCATCAGCCGGTCGCGCACATAGTCGGACTCAGCGGTATTTTTAAACAGGAAGGGCATCTCCAGAACCCGTGCCGGGGAATAGATACGGCCTATACCATAGCCGGTAAAAAAAGCACCCTGCAATTCACGACTGCGGATCTTGCGCAGCACGTCTGGCTCATCCCCCATGATGCCGCCGGGATAGATTTTGAACCTCAGACGCCCCTGACTTTCTTTTTTCACCTCGGCCGCCCAGCGATCCATTTCTTTCATCCAGGCGGTGTCCGGCGGGATCAGGGTGGCGAACTTGAGGACCCAGCTATCTTTGGCGACGCTGTTGAATGACAGGGACAAAAGGACCATCAACAGGCAGCTACGCATTAAAACCATTCATCTTCCCTCTTCAGTAATTCCACGGCTTTTTGTTTTGCAATCGTATTGATGAAAGCCTGTGCCGGATATAAATCAGGCGCGGCCTTAATAACCTGTTGCAAGTGCCGATGAAAGGCGGCGCGATCAAATCGCTGGCGGTCCAGGTATTGCGCCTCTAACAAATCGGGAAGCAGTATTTTATTATGCGTATCTTGACGCGCACGATTGAAGTGTTTTTCTGACAGGGCGAAGTTCCCGCCCATCATGGGTGAACGGCTGCCGTAATACACGCCAAAGAACAGGTGTGCGCCACTAAAATAATAGTTCCCGTCCAGTTCCAGCACCCGCTGCATCAGTAACACGACCCTGGGCATTTGCGCCAGCGCGCGAACGCTGTCACGGTTCATGTCAATCCACTTGGCCCAGTTGGAGGCGGTCCAGAACAGCGCTGGCACGGCATCCTTGTCCAGTTTCTTTACAGCTGCCTGTAACACATCCAGGTGGCCTTCGAGTTGCGCTTCATTCAGATCATACTCTGCCAGCGCCGCTTTACCGTGTATGAAGCCACGGTAGTAAAGCTTTGACGCGCGTCTGCGATCATGATCCTCGACGAACGCATAGGCATAACCATAATAGGCCTGGGCGGCATATTCATGCAGCAGAGAATTTTCGGGATCGTTTACCAGCAGGGCTTCCAGCATGCTCATATTGGCGGGAATCGCCGTTCGCGCCAGCTTCAGATCGGTTTCCCGGTTCATGGCGACAATACCGCCCTCGATCATGGGCATGGAGGCGCGTACCGTGAGTGCGCTCATCGAGCAGGCGTTTAACAGTCCAAGCAGGACAGACAGCAGCAGAGCCCGGGTTATTATTTTATTCATCCTTACCCCTTATTCTACCCAATCACGGAACATCCTTATTCTGGCTGAAGTTACCACCATCGGGTACGTATTTTGTGTTGGTATAACGCACTCACAGCATTAGCTATACTATATTTATGGAATAAAAACAATGCACCAAGAGTCTTATTCTAACAATAATAAGATCCTATGCCATTTCCTGGTAAATCACCTTAACGAGCAAGTAGTATATGAATATTCGCGGTTTCAGCCTTATCTTTATTCTTTTTTTCAGCTTAATGATCACCTCCTTTGCACAAAAAGAAGACAACACCTTGCTCTGGGCTGGCTGCGGCATTACCAAGAAAGCATTCATGAAAGAACTGGCTACCGCCTACACAAAGAAAACCGGCGTGCAGATCATTCTCGAAGGTGGCGGGGCCACCCGTGGAATCCGCGATACCGTTGCTGGCAAGGTGGACATCGGCGGCACCTGCCGCATGAGCTTGCCCTCCTCGAATAAATCCGAGCTCTATGCCATCCTGTATCCGGTGGCCTGGGACGCGTTGGCTATCATCGCTCATCCTTCCAACCCTGTGAATAATTTGACTATGCAACAGGTCCGGGCTGTCTACACGGGCAAGATCACTAACTGGAAACAGCTTGGCGGACGAAATGCAAAAATACATCTCTATACCCGCCGTGGAAAAATATCCGGTGTGGGTTATGCCATTCGCCAGTATATTTTCAAGAACAGCAATATAAAATTCAAAAGTTCATACATCGTCAGATCATCCGGGCCACTGGAAAAAGCCTGCGAAAAAGATCCCGATGCCCTTGGCATTACCGGGATCAGCAGCGCACGCAAACGCAAGGTCAAGGTGCTCAAATTCGGCGGCAGATCGCCCACCTATGAAAATATTAAGAATGGCAGCTACGGTCTCTACCGGCCGCTCTATCTGGTCACCAGCCCCCATCCTTCCCGGCTGGCGAAGGACTTTATCAAGTTTGCTTCATCAAAGGAGGGCCGTCAGATCATTCGTGCGAACCATACCGTACCCTATCTGGATGCGCCAAATTTGATGTCAAAGATGCTGATTTACGGTTTTGATGTGAAATAGAGACAGGCGTTAAGCACAAAGCGCCGTCCCGAAAGAGGGCAATGATCATCCCTGCCTGTCAACCTTGCCGTATTCCTGCGCCTTCAGTTATGTTTTTCACTCTCTTTGGCACCCTGCCAGGCCACTTCCATCTCATCGAGGCTGGCCTGCGCAAACCCGCCCTGCGTATTCAAGGCATCTTCTACATGGGCAAAGCGTGACTCGAAGCGCCGGTTGGCCGCGCGCAACGCCGTTTCCGGATCCATGCCCGTATGGCGGGCCAGATTCACCACGGCAAACAGCAGATCGCCTATTTCATGCTGCATCCGATCCGCGACCACCGGCTCTTCCAGCTCGGCCTCCACTTCGGCGATTTCCTCCTGAATCTTCGCCAGCACGCCCTGAATATCCGGCCAGTCAAACCCCACCCGTGCGGCGCGCTTTTGCAATTTCAATGCCCGGGTCAAGGCCGGCAATGCCTGGCTGATCCCATCCAGTATCCGGTTTTTTCCGGTGACCGATTTTTCCGCCCGCTCATGCGCCTTGAGCCGTTCCCAGGCTTCGGCCTGTTCGGCTACCGATACCACCTTTTCACCGGCAAACACATGGGGATGGCGACGAACCAGCTTGTCACTGATATTGCGGCAGATCCGGGCAAAATCAAAAATCCCCTCTTCCTCGGCGATCTGGGCATAGAACACCACCTGAAACAGCAAATCACCCAGTTCATCCGCCAGCTCGTTCCCTGCGTCATTCTCTATCGCCTCCGCCACTTCGTAGGCCTCTTCAAGCGTATAGGGAATAAGACTTCGAAATGTTTGTTGCTGATCCCAGGGACATCCAGACTCAGGATCACGCAAACGCTGCATAATATGGAGCAATTCATCAATGGGAGAGGGAGAGGGCATCATATTCCGGAAAATGGCGAACCTGCCGCAAGATACCGCAGCCAGAAGATTATTTCAAAGCGAGTGTTGCCTGCTTAGATCGGATAGGCGCGTGGCAGGATCACGTCCAGGGCGTCGCTGAAAAGCGGCCCGGCTTTCCTGGAGACGGTTTCGATCACGCTGGCATCCGCCGCCAGCACACCCCAGATCCGCTCATCAATAGGCTGGATGATCGTTTCTATATCCACATCCAGACCTTCTTCCGCCATACCGGTAACGTGGTTAGCCAGATGTATAATGCCCGCATCCATCAGACTGTCTGTCGCATCGGCAGGATGGTGGTGAAAGTACACGGCATCACACAGCGTGGGCGGCATTTTCCATTCCCGTAACAGGGCGCCACCCACATCGGCGTGATCGAAGCCCAGCTCCTCCCGCTCGATTTCATAATCAACGCGTTGTTCAGCCGCAACGCGTTGCTTGATAATTTTCATTTTCTCCGCCAATCGGTGGGCAATGATCAATTTGCCAATATCGTGGAGCAGGCCGGCGACAAACAGGCGTTCGCTGTGCAGCACCTTGCATTCTTCGGCAACCAGTTGTGCGACGACGCCACAGTAAACACTATGGCGCCAGAAATACACCCGATTGAGCACCTCGGTAGGGATTTTGGAAAAGGTTTCCACTGCCGAAGCGGCCAGCACCAGCCCACGCAATTCGCGCAAACCGATGACGGTCACGGCGCGGGATACGGTTTCGATTTTGGAAGGGAAACCATAAAAAGAACTGTTGACGATCTTCAACAAACGCGCGGTAAGGCCGGCGTCACGGCTGATCACCTCCCCCAGCGCTTTAGCCGTAGTAGAGGGATCTTCCATCATTTCATTTACCCGTATACACACCTCAGGCAGGGACACCAGCCTGATTACACCTGTTACCAAATCTTGAGGAGTCATAAAAAAAGCGTACCGCCATTAAGCTGAAGACCTGCTTATATAGCGACATCCGGGGTAATGGGCTTTAGTTGCTTCAGGAATAATTTTTTGTGCATTTCCCGGAAAATTACTTTGTGAAGCTGTTTATACCCCCGAGGAGGCACGGGAGAAGACCTCCCCCGGCAGTCCGGAACAGTCTACGGCGGGATCAGGCAAATGACGAAAATCAGCGGATTTTCGGCACGTTCCCGCACTCAGCCTTTGTAGGGTGGGCACGAGTTTTGTGCCCACAGGCATTTTCTTCCGTCGCCCACACAGAGAAACTCAAAGCTCCGGACATTTTAATAGCAAAAAC
>ENA-ORDP01001896-ORDP01001896.1-marine-sediment-metagenome-genome-assembly--contig:-NODE-1896-length-10769-cov-2.793634_pt1 | contig 10769 bp, 10 predicted proteins | sample MGYA00248627_ERZ508539 | MGnify/ENA primary metagenome ERZ508539 (study PRJEB26208, sample SAMN05571518) | marine sediment metagenome | biome: deep sea; feature: Hydrothermal vent; material... | reverse complement strand
AAGGTAATGGTGAAATGCTTTTAACCGCCGACCATGGAAATGCAGAAATGATGGTAAATCCCGAGACAGGGCAGGTACATACTGCCCATACCACCAATCTTGTTCCGTTGATCTATATAGGTCAACCGTGCGAGTTGATTACACACGGAGTTTTATCTGATATTGCGCCGACCATGCTTGAATTGATGGGCCTGGATCTGCCCACGGAAATGACCGGACGTTCGCTTATCAAGCCAACGGAACAGGCAGCAGATTAAGCATCAAGCATAATAGATGCCGGCTAAGAGCATATCTGTAGCCCGCATGAAGTGAAGTGTAATCCGGGAAATAATATAAACAAGCCTGGATTTTGCCTTTCTATATTTAAGCTGCATCCAGTTTACAAATATGTAAATTTTTGCCCTGCCAGCAGCTATTAATTTCTATCTCTTCATGGTGCGTTCATAGAGTGACTCGGGTACACTCAGATACATGGTTTTTATTCAGCTACCGATGCACAAATGGCAGGCCGTACTGCTAAGCAGTCTATTTAGTTTTATTCTTTTTTTACCCACCGTACTAAATGCCGATGAGGATGATGCTGCCTTAAACAAGGTACGCCGCGATATTGGTAAAATGCAAAAAGGGATTCGCGAAACTCAAATGTTTCGCGACTCGGTACAAAATGAAGTTCTCAAGCTGGAGATCGAACTTGCCGGCCTCGCTAAAGATTTAAAGCGGGTTAAGTCAAGAATTCGTCGTCAACGGCACAAGTTAAAAAAACTTCACACGCAACGCAAAAGCCTGAAAAAGGATCTAAAGACACAGCATAAGTTATTGGCGAGTCAGGTTAAGTCGGCCTATATGATGGGGCAACAGGAATACCTGAAGATTATTTTAAACCTGGAAGATACTTCATCGATTGGACGGACGATGACCTATTACAATTATTTCAATCAAGCGCGTTTAAATCGAATCGAAAAATCCCGCAGCACTCTGGTGTCGCTTATGGCCGTTGAAAAAAAGATTCATAAGCAAACGGCGGTGCTCAAAGGAACGAAACAGCAACAAACGACGAAACAAAAAGAATTAAAAACCGTCACACAAACACGCGCTATTGTGGTGGCCGAATTACACAAGCAATTGCGCAGTCAGGAACAGGATTTATCGATATTAATTGAAGATGAGCGGCGCCTGCAGAAATTGATCAACGAGCTGGACGAAGTCATGCCGGCGATTTTAACCGATCCGGGTAACCGCACGCCTTTCGCAAAACTAAAAGGAAAACTGAATTGGCCGACTAAAGGGAAGTTGAGAAATAATTATGGCAAAAAACGCAAAGCCGGACGCGTTAAATGGAATGGCATCATGATCATGGCTCAGGTTGGTCAGGATGTGAAGGCGGTCTCACATGGGCGAGTGGCTTTTGCTGAATTCCTGCGTGGATATGGGTTATTGTTAATCTTGGACCATGGAGATGGGTATATGAGCCTTTATGGCCACAACCAAACTATATATAAGGAAATAGGCGAATGGGTTGAAACTGGTGAAACAATCGCCAGTATTGGTACCAGCGGAGGGCAAAAACATTCAGGTCTGTATTTTGAGATCCGCACCAATGGCAAACCCAGCAATCCGGTTCGCTGGTTTCGCTCAGGTTAACTATATTAAATGAGATCCCGCGCTAAATGCGGTAATCTATTGTTTTATTTGAACCCGACTTGCAACTAGCCCGATCATACGAGGTAGAGGAAGGACATACATGAATAACTTTACGCGCAATACACTTATATTAACCACCGGTTTGATTGCAGGTATTACCCTGGCAATTGGCATCGGTGTGCACGCTGAACGTGGTAGCAATGGACTAAAAGCCATACCGATTGAAGATATCCGTTCATTAAGCGAAGTGTTTGGCAAGATTAAAGATAATTATGTAGAAGATGTTAGCGATAAAGAATTATTGGAAAATGCGATTCGCGGCATGATGACGGGACTGGATCCGCATTCAACGTATCTGGACAAAGAGGCGTTCAAGGAATTACGAGTAGGTACTAGTGGAGAATTCGGTGGCCTTGGTATTGTGGTCGGTATGGAAGACGGCTTCGTAAAGGTTATCTCTCCGATTGACGATACACCGGCATCGCGTGCCGGCATTAAAGCCGGTGATTTGATCATCCGCCTGGATAAAAAACCGGTTAAAGGCATGAGCCTGGATGATGCGGTCAAGATCATGCGTGGCCGCCCGGGCACGGAGATTGAATTATTGATTGTACGTGAGGGTGCGGATAAACCACTTACCTACCATGTCACCCGCGATAAAATTCGCGTTAAAAGTGTCAAATCAAAAATCCTGGAGAAAGGCTTTGGTTATGTTCGTGTTTCCCAGTTCCAGGAACGCAGCAGCAGTGACCTGAAAAAAGCAATTTCAAAACTGAAGAAAGATAACGGTGGCAAGTTAAACGGCATTGTATTAGATCTACGAAATAATCCAGGCGGCCTGCTTGATTCGGCGGTTGAAATCTCTGACATTTTTCTTACCAAAGGTGGGATAGTCAGTGTTAAGGGCCGGGAAGAAGGTTCGAAGATTGTGCACAGCGCGACGTCGGCCGATTTGCTTGATGGTGCCCCGATCGTTGTACTGGTCAATGGCGGTTCTGCATCCGCATCGGAGATTGTTGCTGGCGCGCTTCAGGATCATAAACGTGCGATCATTATGGGCAGCAAAACCTTTGGTAAGGGCTCGGTGCAAACAGTTGTGCCGTTGGGTAACAACACGGCCATCAAGTTAACCACGGCCCGTTACTACACACCATCCGGCCGGTCAATTCAGGCGAAGGGTATTGATCCTGACATTATCATCCGTGATGTAAAATTGACTGAAAATGATAAAAAGAAGATCGAACAGATTAAAGAGGCTGACCTGCATGGTCACCTTGAAAATGAAAAGAAAAAGGCTAAAAAAGGCGACAAGGGCAAAAAAGAAGACAATGGTAAAAAGCTGTTGAGTGAAGACTATGCACTTTATGAAGCCTTAAATCTGTTAAAAGGTCTGTATCTGGTTAGTCAACGATAACGTTTAATCGTCGCGGTGAGCGATTGAGGATGGTTATGCGAACCTGTATCAGTTTGCTGGTTTTAATACTGCTTGGTAGCAACACGCTTGGTGCCGAAGAATTAGCGTTAATCGAAAAACCACGTCTTGCTATTATTATCGATGACCTTGGTGACCGTTTAAGTGACGGTCGTAAGGTCATTGCCTTAAACGGTAACATAACCGTTGGCATCATTCCCTATACTCCTTACGCACGTAAACTGGCGCGTCTTGCTAATCAGCAAAACAAGGAGCTCATGCTACATTTACCGATGGAATCAATTGATCGTCGCTATCTTGGCAAAGCCGGTTTGTATATGGATATGACCGAGCAGGAAGTCAATGCCAGTTTAGATCAAAGTCTGGCATCACTTGAGAATATTCGGGGTATCAATAATCACATGGGCAGTCGGCTAACCCAGAATACCCAAATGATGCGATGGTTAATGAAAGATTTACAGTCCAGAGGCAATCTTTATTTTGTTGATAGCCGAACGATTGATACCAGCCAGGCCGTATCGATGGCGCAACAGGTGGGTATTGATCATGCCACGCGCGATGTGTTTTTAGATAACGATAAATCCAGTCAGGCAATGGCGAGGCAATGGCGTTATTTTTTAAAATTGGCCAACCGGCAAGGCAGTGCGGTCATGATTGCGCATCCTTATCCAGAGACGATTGCCTTTTTAACGCAGCACTTAAAGACACTGCAACAGGACTACGAGCTGATAAGTGTTTCTGAGTTGATTCGTTGGCGACATAACCGGAGCAAACTGGCATGGCAACGCCCCGCATCCTCGTCCCACTAGCCCAGGGCTGTGAAGAACTTGAGGCGGTGACCATCACTGACCTGTTAACGCGGGCTGAATTTGATGTCGTTACCGCGGGCCTGGATGATCAGCCGGTTACCGCAAGCCGCGGCATGGTGTTAATTCCTGCTACGACGATGCAGGCTGTTATGTCAGAAGATTTTGATATGATGGTGTTACCCGGCGGTCTGCCAGGTGCCGAGCATTTACGTGACCATCCACTCGTGCAACAGAAACTAAAAGAATTAGCGGCACAGGATAAATATGTCGCCGCGATTTGTGCCGCGCCTCAGGCGCTGGCCAGTGCCGGCCTGCTGGATAATAAAATAGCGACTAGCTATACCGGTGTGCTGGATAAACTTGATGTACCGGGTATGCAAATATCTGAATTACCGCTGGTGGTTGATGGCAAGGTGATCACGTCCCAGGGGCCCGGTACCGCAATGGATTTTGCTTTGAAGTTAATCGAAATAATCGCTGGAACAGAAAAACGTATGCAGGTTGAACAAGCATTATTGCGGCCGGTGATTTAAATCGTATTTTATAAAAATATTTTTGATCGTTTTTTTTCTTATCTTTATTACTTTATCCTCACCGCGGTCATAATAAAAAATCAGGGCGTCAGGAAGGTGGACTTATGCGACTAATTGAAGTGTTAGGTGACTGTGGTCACGTTGATACCATACGCGGTATCGCCGAGCAACATGAAATTATGGACTGCTGGGTGGCCAAAAGTGAAGAAGAAAGTCGTTGTAGTATGCGTTTACTGGTGCGCCAGGAAAAACAACAGGCGGTAATTGATGCGGTACAGCAAGCGTTAACCGCCGTGCAGGGCTGGAGGATTATAATATATCCGATAGAAGGTGCATTGCCACGACCGGAAGAAATCATTGCTGACAAAAAGTACAGTGGTAGCCGCAGTCGTGAAGCGCTTTATCACGAGGTCGAAGCCGGTGCGCGACTTGATTCTAATTTTATTTTACTCGTTATATTTTCAACCATCGTCGCCGCGATTGGTTTAATTGAAGATAATGTTGCCGTTGTGATTGGCGCGATGGTCATCGCGCCGTTACTGGGACCGAACATTGCGTTTGCGTTTGGCGCGGCATTAGGTGATAAGGTATTAATCCTGCAATCCCTGAAAACTAACTTTACCGGAATATTACTGGCACTGGTTTTAGCGTATGCGATGGGAATGATCTGGGATGATGGCATGAACAGTCAGGAATTATTATCGAGAACGGATGTGACCATACCCGGTATGGTGTTAGCGCTGGTTGCCGGGGCGGCGGGTGTGTTGTCGATGACCACGGGTATTTCAAGCACCCTGGTTGGGGTAATGGTGGCGGTAGCCTTATTACCGCCGACTACGGCGGTAGGTTTAATGCTTGCCCATGGAAATTATAAACTTGCCCTCGGTGCGGCTGTAAACCTGGCGGCCAAGTTGGTGTTATTATTTAAAGGCGTCAAACCTCGAACCTGGCTGGATAAACAAAAGGCGCATCAGTCTATGCTTATCTACATTATTGTGTGGATTATCAGTCTGGCGGTGTTAGCGGGAAGTATGCAGGTATACCACCGTTACATTCAGTTATAGTATTAGATTTAATTACTAAGGTGGATCTCTGGGCCAGGCGGCTAATAAAACGGCGATGCCAACACTGCCAAGCACCCAGGAGGTAAACGGTACATTCCAGAGCATAGTTTTGGCATAATCGTCCAGTGCAAAAATAATTGTGGCCGATACAAATAGTCCAGTGCCAAGCAAGGCGGCAAAATTACGCTGGTTATTACGTTTTAATTGATCTTGTATCGCATTGAATTGTTCATCATTCAAACTAACCTTTAATTTCCCGGATTTCGCCTGTTCTATCACATCAAAAATCAGATTAGGTAATTTAGGCAGACGTTCAGCCCATAGAGGAGCATTTTCTTTTAAATGTTTAACGAACGATCGTGGACCAATCTGTTCTGACATCCATCTTTCCAGAAAAGGTTTTGCGGTTTTCCATAAATCAAGATCAGGATACAGTTGACGGCCCAGGCCTTCGATGTTGAGCAGGGTTTTTTGCAGCAGCACGAGTTGGGGTTGTACTTCCATATTAAAGCGACGGGCGACCTGAAATAAGCGCAATAATAACTGGCCGAATGAAATATCTTTTATAGGTCGATCAAAAATGGGTTCAAGCACGGTTCTAATCGCTGCTTCAAATTCATCGACCCGAGTGTCTTTATCAACCCAGCCCGAATCAATATGCAGTTGAGCAACCCGGCGATAGTCGCGGTTAAAAAAGGCGAGAAAATTTTCAGCCAGGTAACGTTGGTCCGATTCATTGAGGCTACCCATAATACCAAAGTCGACGGCAATATATTTTCCCTGTTCGGAAACAAAGATATTACCGGGGTGCATGTCGGCATGGAAGAAACTGTCGCGGAAGACCTGGGTAAAAAAGATCTCAACACCGTGTTCAGCAAGCTGTTGCATGTTGATGTTATGTTTATTGAGCGAGTCGATATCGCTGATGGGTATGCCGCTGATTCGTTCCATGACAAGCACCGACTTGCGAGAAAATTCCCAGTGTACTTCAGGCACATAGATCAGGCTGGAGTCAGAAAAATTGCGTCGCAGCTGTGACGCATTGGCCGCCTCGCGCATTAAATCGAGTTCATCAATAATGGTTTTTTCAAATTCAGCGACCACCTCAACGGCACGCAGTTGTTTACCAGCTTTTACGTGACGCTCAACACCGGCGGCGATGGTATACAACAGATTAATATCACGTTGAATCGTCGGCATAATGTTGGGGCGTACCACTTTGACGATGACATCTTCACCGCTGTGTAATACCGCGCCATGCACTTGTGCAATTGAGGCGGAGGCAAACGGGGTGGCTTCAAAGCTGGCAAACAGTTCATCAACGGATTTTCCGTAGGCGGTTTCGATTAGCTGGCGCGAAATTGGGTCAGGGAAAGGTGGCACCTGATCCTGTAATTTTGCCAGTTCGTTGGCGATGTCATCGGGAATTAAGTCACGACGGGTTGAGATGATCTGACCAAACTTAACAAAAATAGGCCCGAGTTCTTCCAGTGCCATGCGAATACGAGTGCCACGAGCCGCGGGTTTGCCGCGAAACCAGTTCCACGGTAAGGCATGTTGAACCCAGCTGATGGGACGAAACAGCGGGCTGGCCAGTAATAATTCGTCGAGTCGATAGCGTACCAGCACCCAGCCGATGTAGAGTAAACGAGGAAATTGACGTAATGCTGACATGTAAGTTGACTGATTTGTTCTAAGCGTTTGAATAGTCTAGAGAATGCGATGCTGATTAGCCAGCAATTACGGGCTAAAACAGCGATTTAGTTGATTTGGGTGCGTTTTTCAATCACCACCGTACCGGCCAGCTTATCGTGCCAGCCCTGTTTGCGGCGATCGAAGGCGACCCACAGAAAGCCGAGCAGAAACGGAAAGATAGAGAGGTAGTACCCGAGATATCGAATGATGAGTTGTCGGCTAGTGGCTTTACCAAACGTTTTCGCATCCACTATTTGCGCGTTAATGGCCATTTTACCTGGGGTTGCTGATTTGAATATCCAGAACAGGATCACAGCGATGGCGGGCAGAAAGTATTTAATAACAAATTCACCGAATGCAGGTGTCATATTCTGTAATGTTTGAACAAGATCAGGATCTACACCAAGAGAGAACAGACCCTTGCCATAGATTAAAAGTAATATCGGCAGAATGATCGCCGTGATAGCAATGGTATCGATGATTGAGGCGGCAAAGCGTAACCAGAACCCAACATAGACAATGTCATTTTCCTGTTGCGGTTCGGAATTCGTCATATTGATTTATAAAATTAAGCCTCAAACTGTTTAAAGGCGGATTTATCCTTAGTCATTAATACTAATAAAAGCACGACCTCAACCGACATCGCAATCAAAGTACCCGCCATCAGCAACAGGGCTATGGTATCCAATGCCTGCACGGCAATGGTGGTGCGAACAAGGGCAAAGGCGATGCTCAGTGGCAACGCAATAGCAAGGTAGCGTGGTGCATAGGGTTTTAATTGCATTAACCAGATCGAGGCAAACAGGTAAAAGCCGTGAATTAACATTGAGATAATGCCAGACAGGACTAGCCAGTTTAAATACCATTCAGGCATATTAAGTATTTTTTCTAACAGTCTAGCGATGGATTTAAACATATTACTGATTTGTTGAGCTTCTGAACCAGGAATTTGTTCAATATCAGTATTTTGCTCAGCTTCAGTGGTCTCAATTTCAGCGGCTATGTTGTTAAGCTCTTCGATCATCAACTCATAGTCTGTCCGTTGAGCATCCAGCATGATCGGCGTGAGTGCTTCCTGAAGACCCCCCATGACACCAAAACCACTTAAGACCATAGCTATTATAGCGACGGCGGTTACCCATCCAGGTTTTATTTTCGTGTCCATAATGCGATCCTTTACAGCTAAAGTTATATATTATTTTACGTTAAAAAGTTGTTCAATGACATCGGGTACAAAAGGTCGGCCACGCTCATTGATGGCGGTGCCGGTAATTTTAGCTTTTAATGCTAATTTGTTATCTGCGGTACGGTAGATATTCTGAAAAAAATCAAAACGAACTTTTGACGTTTGTTGCAGGTTTAAACCCACCCAGAAATCATCTCTGCTGATGAGCGGTAGTTTGTAATCAAGTTCGGCGCGCACCACCACTAAATTAATTTTCTGGCGTGTAAGTTCGGCGAAATCAATTCCCATACTAAGCAAAAACTCATGCCGTGTGTGCTCCAGATAATTCTGATAAACACTGTTATTGACCACACCCTGTAAATCGCATTCGTAGTCGCGCACCTTAAAATCCAGTTTAAACTGATAGTCCATTATTAATTATACCCAGAATTTACTTTTATACATTAATCCTCAATATTACCGCTATTTTGCACGGTCGCAAATGCTTCTGCTAACGCTAGTTCACGTAACTGGAAAATATTATCTGAGCCAATCAGGCCAACAACTTGTTGTTTAGTGAGCGTAGCCAGTACTTTGCCCTTTGCTCCCACCAGCATAACGTGTCGATGTAACGAATGGGCGTCCATAATTATTTCGCTTACTGCCTTACAGGATGTGAAATCGATCAATGGTACGGTGCTAACATCGAGTACCAGTACATCGTAATTTTTATAAGTTGATAACATCTTGGCCATGTTTTTAGCCGAGCCAAAACTCATTGGCCCGCCCAGACTAAACAGTAAAATTCGCCCGCCGGCATTGGTCATGAACTCTTTTTCATTATCATTTAGCGGCATCTCTGATTGCTCAGAGGTCGTTATCTTCAATGATTCTATTTGCAGGTCGGTCATTCGCTTCAGGAATACCAGGCTGGACATCACCATGCCGGTGCCGACCGCAATCATCAGATCGACAAAAACAGTCATAATTAAAACGACCAGCATAATGACCACTCCGGCGAGTGGTGCACGGTGTACCTTTTTCAGATATTCCCAGTCAATGATATCAGTACCGACCTTGACCAGAATTCCAGCTAACACGGCGTTGGGGATGTGAGACGCCAGTCCACTTGCGCCGAGCACGATAACCAGCAATATCAAGGCATGCAGTGCACCGGAGAGCGGCGTTAGACCGCCGGCCTTAACATTGACGACCGTGCGCATGGTAGCGCCGGCACCCGGCAGTCCGCCGAAAATTCCCGCGATGGTGTTGCCGATCCCCTGACCAATCAGTTCGCGGTCGGATTTATGGTAGGTACGAGTCACATTGTCGGCCACCAGCGAGGTCAGCAGCGAATCAATAGAGCCGAGCGCGGCGAGTATCAGGGCGGCAATGATCATCGGTCCCAGGTGTTCGAGCATGATGGTCGGTAACCTGGGATCGGGTAAGCCCGATGGTATTTTGCCAAGCGTAGCGGCAGATTCATGGTCCATAAAAAATAAGAAAAACGCAGTCCCCACGATCAAGGCCAGTAAGGGTGATGGCATGAGTTTATTCAGCTTCGGTAGGAGTTTCGGAATTAAATAAACGATGGCCAGGGTGAGCAAACCTAATATCAGCGCTGTTTGTTGAGGACTGGAAAGATGCCCGGGCATCGCCAAGGCGGCGGCCAGTGGTTTTGCGGTGGGTGCGTGACCTAACAGCGGCCCAATCTGGATTAGAATAATAATCACCCCAATCCCACTCATAAAACCAGATACCACCGGATGGGGTACTAATTGAATGTACTTACCAATTTTTAAGATTCCAAAGGCAATCTGAAATAGCCCGCCCATAATAACCACGGTGAAGGCCAACGCGGCCCCCGTAGCGGGATCGCCTGGGAATAAGCCCGTGAATTGAGTAAAAATGCCCGCCATCACCACGGTCATTGGCCCGGTGGGCCCCGATACCTGGGCTGGCGTGCCGCCGAGAAGGGCCGCAAAAAAACCAACAAATATGGCACCGTACATGCCAGCGATTGGGCCTGCGCCCGAGGCAACGCCCATCGCCAACGCCAGAGGCAGGGCTACCACGGCGGCGGTTAGTCCGCCATAAATATCGCCCCGAAGATTGTTGAAATGCAGGCCATTTATGTAGTTTTGTACTTGTATCATGCAGATTCCCAGTTTTTTGCGGCGTAAGTATATCCAGTATGCAGCAGGCTGTGAACCGGCGATAAGCATGCAGCAATCTTAAAGGGCTGTAGAAGGTGTCTATTTCAGTTGAAAATAGCGTCTGGTGAATTTATTGCCGTTGAGGATGATGGTGATACTGTGTTTGCCTGGGTAATATCGCCGCGTGCTAATGGGTTTGAATGAATGAGATTTATTAACGTCACGTTTTTTATCACTATAATCAGTTTCTGATATTTTAAACACCTTTTCAGAC
>ENA-ORDP01001895-ORDP01001895.1-marine-sediment-metagenome-genome-assembly--contig:-NODE-1895-length-10770-cov-2.905180_pt1 | contig 10770 bp, 9 predicted proteins | sample MGYA00248627_ERZ508539 | MGnify/ENA primary metagenome ERZ508539 (study PRJEB26208, sample SAMN05571518) | marine sediment metagenome | biome: deep sea; feature: Hydrothermal vent; material... | reverse complement strand
AATCAACTTCCACCGAATCCAGAATATTTTCATTAATTGTCAATCCTGTTGGAATGGTCGAAGCTGCACCAAGTTCAAAATGAATATCTCCTCCCGTTAGCACACCATCGCTGAATAATACTAATGCGCGTTGCAGAACATTATCGAGTTCACGAACATTGCCTGGCCAATCATGCGTTAATAGTTTTTTCTGAGCGGCTTCAGATAAATCCGGTATAGCCGTATTTAATTGCTTACATGTTTTCTCAATTATGCGCCGAGGCAATGCAATGGTGTCGCCCTGGCGTTCTGCAAGCGAGCAAATATTTATGGGAAACACATTAAGTCGATAAAATAAATCTTCGCGAAATTTACCTTCGCTAACATAATTTCGTACATTCCGATTTGATGTTGCAATTACTCGAACATCCAGTTCAATAACTTTGCTGCCCCCAAGCCGTTCAACCTCACGTTCCTGCAGTACTCGCAACAACTTTGCCTGTAATCCCGGATCCATCTCGGTAATCTCATCCAGTAACAAAGTACCACCTTGCGCTTGTTCAAATTTACCAGGACAAGCCTTATAGGCACCAGTGTAAGCGCCTTTTTCATAGCCAAACAAAGTTGCCTCCAGCATGTTTTCTGGTATGGCTGCACAATTTATTGCCACAAAGGGTTGCTCACTACGACTCGAGTGTGTATGAATGTATTGCGCCAACACCTCTTTACCAACACCACTATCGCCGGTAATCATTACGGTTGCATTACTTTGCGCGACACGATTAGCAATCGATAACATTTCTTTTGATTTCGGATCTTCGGCAATCATATCGGTACCGGCTACTTCCGGTCGCCCGGCATATCGAGAAACCATATTCACCAATACTTCTGCTTCGAAAGGTTTAACCATATAATCAACTGCACCATCCCGCATAGCATCAACGGCTTGTTGAATGCTGCCATACGCGGTCATTAACATAACAGGCATTTCCGGGCGCTTTTCTTTCACTTTCTTTAATAAAATATGTCCATCCATATTCGGCATCTGGATATCGGTAACGATTAGATCGAATACATTATCTTCAAGCACATGTAACGCATCGCGTCCGTCTTTCGCCTGAGTAACTGAGTAACCAGCACTTTGCAATGTTTCTGAAAGTGCTTCTAGTAATTCAACATCATCTTCTACGACTAATAACTGTGCTACAGACATATCTACCTCTCTTTCAAACCATATCCGAAATATTCGGGTTCATTATAAATTCGTTTACTGTGTATTTTCTTTCACTTCCAGAAGTGGAATCTGCACCATAAAGGTTGTGCCAACGCCTTTTCCCGTGTCCACAATCACCTCACCCTTGTGTGCATGAATGATTGCTCGTACCACGGCCAGCCCCAATCCAGTTCCATCATTTCTTGTAGTGAAAAACGGATCAAAAATATTTGCCAATTTTTCATCGTTAATGCCAGGCCCATTATCACAAACCAGTATTTCCAGACTGGTTTCACCTGATAACCGCGCAACAACCTTTAACTTTCCATCACCCTGCATTGCCTGGATCGCATTTACACATAAATTTAATAAAGCACTTAACAGCATTTGTTTGTTGGCCGTGATCTCGCGCGCGCCGACCAAATTATGCCAACTAAAATCGACGTTGCTATTCAATATCTGTTCATCTAACAACAACTCAAGTTCATTTAACAATTCAGTCATGCTAAACACATCATCTCGACCCGATGTGTTACTTTTAGAATACAACAGCATGTCGTTTACAATATGCTCAAGATGATCCAGCCTGTTTTTAATTTTATTCGTATAGCGATTAATGTCAGCTTCACCTATGCCTGCTCGTTTAAGGTTTGAGGTATACAATACAGCTGAGCTTAAGGGTGTTCGAATTTGGTGTGCTAAAGATGCCGCCATCTCGCCCATCGCCACCAGACGTTCACGTTGATTTAATTTCTCCTGCAGTTCGCGCATTTCACTCACATCAGTAATCAATAAAATCTGCCCTGGTTCATTAATCAACGGACAAGTTGAAATGTTTACGCGACGGCCATCTACCAGCGACACATCATGCCCGTCATCAGACTTTGGCGAAAATGCACGGCTAATAACCTCTGACCAATACTGATCTTTTAAGGGTTCACCAAGGTAATCTAACGCGGTTGGATTAAATTCCTGTATTTTCCCATCACTATCAAGCACCACGACACCACCCGGCAAGGCCTGCAGTAACGTAGATAAGCGATTAGCAAGTCGTTCTTTTTCGGTGAGTTCTTTTAATCGGGATTCATGGGATTTATTGAGTTCTTCATTTAAATGCGCAACTTGTTGCTCTAAGGCATGATATGAAGAAGCAAGCTGGTTTGAAATTTGGTTAAACGCAGAAAAGGCATCATGTAATGCCTGCCGAGATTCAACAGCTCCTTTAGCGCCATCAACCCCATTAGACCCAGGTAACAAACTATCACTGGACATTGCGGCCAGATAATTTGAGCTGTCTACCGTTCCTTCTGGTTCAGGTGACGCCTCCATGGCCACTCGTTTACTTAATTCTGCACTCATCTACCTTCTTCCCAACAAATAGTTCACCGGCTCGAACAAAACGAGCCTCAGCTAATCTCTATTGTGGTTGAGCAAGAAGTATGCCTAAATAAATATTGCTATTGAAACAAGTGCTTACTGTTACTAACATGCTAGACGGTCAAATACCCGACACGTGTTCTTGACGTTGCAGTCCGTATTTGCGCATTTTTTCGACCAACGTCGTACGCCGCATCGACAAACGTTTTGCGGCATGCGCGACCACGCCATCGGCCTCGTCCAGTGCCTGCTTGATTAATGAAAACTCTAGCTGACTTAAATGCTCTTTTAAATCCAGTCCATTACGCGGTAATCGCATTGCTTTTGATATTTCGTCTTCGTCCTCAAGCATTGACGCATCAGGCAATACAAAATTTTCATTGAAGTCGACTACCTGTCCCCTGAATTTTTCAGGTAAATCACGGACGTCCACAACCCCATACGGATACATAATAATTAATCGTTCCATCAGATTGGACAACTCACGTACATTACCCGGCCAGGGATAATGAGCCAGCGCGGCTATCGCGGTCGGGGTCAAACGAACGGAACCACGCTGATCGTGTTCCATGCGGGTAACCAATTCTTTAATTAGTAAGGGAATGTCATCGCTACGATCTTTTAACGCCGGCATCTCTATTGGAAATACGTTTAGCCTATAAAAAAGATCTTCCCTGAATCGGCCGGCCGTTATTTCGGTCTCCAGATCACGATGTGTCGCCGCAATGATACGAACATTGGCTTTAATACTTTTATTACTGCCGACGCGCTCGAATACGCGTTCCTGTAATACCCGCAATATTTTAACTTGCATGCTCAGGGGCATATCGCCAATTTCATCCAGGAACAAGGTTCCACCTTCCGCAAGCTCAAATCGACCCTGTCGTGCTGAAATGGCTCCGGTAAAGGACCCCTTTTCATGTCCAAACAGTTCACTCTCTAACAAATCGGCGGGAATCGCTCCACAATTGACCGGAACAAACGGACGATCGCGTCGCGAAGAATAATAATGAAGGTTCCTGGCCACCACTTCTTTACCGGTACCGGAATGTCCAAGAATGAGCACATTGGCATCGGTATCGGCCACCTGCTCGATTAATTTGCGGACCAAAATAATGGAACGCGAATGCCCAACCATACTGCGAAACAACATCGGCATCGAACTGTCATTATCTGACTGTGACTCACGATAAACCTGGGCTAAATGTAATGTATGCAGCAATTGACGATATTTGACGGGTTCTTCAATCACATTAACGATCGCTGCGGCAATCTCCGGCTGCAATAAACTTTTATCATGCAGTTCAGTTAATAAAAGTACCGGCATAATGGAACCGAAGGTCTCTTTTACTTTTGAAATGGTATCTAAAATATTGGTTGTATCACCTACTTCGCCAATAATCACAACTTCTGGGGGTTCTTCGACCTTACTGGACATCCAGTTTTCGGATGATGCTCCTGCATATAGCTCGTAGTCTATAAAATGCAGCAAGAATTCAAGTTTCTCTCGCCGCTCAACGTTATCATCAATAATTAGAATAGACATAAGCTCCCAGTTATATTTAAAAGTAATGAGTTAGTTATCATTTGCTTGCAGTAAAGAGCGTAGACAGTGTCTGCGGGAAAGTCAAAATATTGGCGTTAAATACTTTAGAAAATATAATTAGTGAGAAATAATGAGTTTAGTCACGCTGTAAAGGCATGTTTAGATAGGTAAGTTAGATAGTCGCTTGTGCCCTGGCGAGGGCGATATGTCGTCTGTGTTGCCGAAACACCCAGTGCTCCCAGGTCGCCTGCTCTTCAATACGGTGAAAATTAATTCGCGCATGACAGCAGCCAGATTCTATTTTAATTACCTGTGCAACCATGTTTATTGGTAGACGATAATCTTCACTCAAATAAAGGCCCACTTGATACGCCTGATCAACCATTGCCTCGGGAAAATGCCAGGCTATTTCATCGGCGCTGAGTTGAAGCTTTGTCTTAACGGGCAATGTTGCCCCAGATTGCATCATTTGACCTAACATCTGTAATATCAGGTTCACTTTATTTTCGATACGATGAAGTGCTGTGTCATCTTCACTGCCAGCATCACTATGATGTTCGTCATGGTCTTCTAGTAATGCGAAAGCGACCGGGTTCATCGGGAATTCGACTGACGAATCTTCTGTATTAAGCAAAGTCCAGGCAAATGGCCGTTCTATTTCGAGCAAACAAGACACGTTTATTTTCTTTTAGTATGGGAATATATCAATAATAGTACACTGATGATGAATTGCTTGTTAAATCGGGTAGCGTATTTATCCTGTGGAATTTTCTCGGTAGAGATTCACCGCCTGATCTTGCGTGCTTTTATGGTGAAGATTTTGTAATAGTGCAAACCGTTCTTTTTCGGTAATTTGAATGCATTCCCGGTCGACTTCCAGCACTTCAAATAAGATATCGGCCAAGAGTGGTAAACTCTGCTCGATACCAGGGTGATTAAACAGGTGCTTAAGCGCACTACCCCGATCGATCTCTAACTGAGCTAACCGATCCCAGTCCTTGTCGATCGCCTGTTGTAACATACACTTCGAGAGCCGTAATATTTTCTCAGCAGTATGCTGCAACGCTATATATTGAACATCCATTTAAATTATTTTATATTTGCCACGGTGGGAATCTCATCCCAGGCATCTTTGATTGAACGCAACAGCGATACCACTTCATCAAGCAGATCAGGATTATTTTCAGAATTCGAGCGTACCAGGCGACGTATCATGTAGTCATACAAATCATCCAGGTTATCGGCAATTTCACCACCGGCATTTTTGTCCAGTGACGCACGCAGCCCCTCGATAATTGAGATCGCCCAGCTAATATGGCCGCCCTTTTGTGATATCTCGTTTCGCTCCATAAATCCTTTAGCCATCGCAACTTTCTCGATTGCCCCATCCATTAACATTTGAATGAGTCGGTGTGGGCTGGCCTGCTCTACCCCTGAAGAAACCCCTACCTGGTTGTATTCATTTACTGCGCTGTGTAATTTTGACATATTCATAACTTACTCCAATTACTACTAATTACGTATCTATTACATTTGTAAAATTTATTCGCTAATTATTACTTTCCCTGACGCCCGGTAATGCGGCCAATCGGCTTGATAGAAAATTACTGGTACCTCTCATCTTACCCAGCGTGGCATCCAATGATGAAAATTGTTTCATTAAGCGCTTCTCTGCCGTCTCTAATCGTCTAGCCAGCTGATCCCGTTGCCGGTTAATATCTTCTATACGTCGATTGAGTCCTTCTGAGCGAGTCTGTAAAACACCCTGATTTCCAATGTAACGCTCCAGGGTCTGGCTAAGTTGTTCGGCTACACCCATCGAAAAAGAAACATCGCCTCTCGTTCCTTCCTTGCCGCCAATCACTTCAATTTTAAGTCCCAGTGCATCTCCGGTTCCGGTCAGTGTCTGACCCTGGCCTTCCGCTCCAAGACGTCCTATGCGTCCAGCGATATTTTCCCCTGCAATACCCTCAGCGGGATCAATTCCCAGATCTTTAATATTATTATCCGCCGAAATGACATCAACCCGTGATTGTCCCCCTAAACGATTTGAGGTAATCACCATCTGGCCAACAACATAACTGACCGAAACGGACACCCCTTCACGTTTTAATACTTCATCTTTATTAATCTGGTTTTGAATGGCTTCCGCCAGTTTAGAACCACTTTCATATTCACCTGCATCGATCGTTACGGGTGAAGTGGTCACGCCGTCGACCTGTAGTACCAGTCTGTTTTCACCCGCTGCGATTATGATAGAAGCATCCGCCCCAGTATCACGACCGAAGTAGGTGCCTTTACTGGCTAACTGGGTAATGCTGATATCATATGTCCCCATATTCGCTTCGTCGCTGGCCGACACATAGCGAATAAGCGGATCACTGGTGGCACCTGCACGCGAAAATAACTTGGTAACCTGTGCTAGTTCTTCTTCAATGGCTGATCTGAGTTTGCTGTCATTAACCACCAGGCTGCCATCACGTTGAGTCTCAATGCCGATACTCGCTAGAGAACCAAGATCTTCATTAACGCCGTTATACGATGCACCGATGACTCGTCGTATCTGTTCTGCCAGACCACGCACAGATGAGTCGCCGGCCAACGGGCCGGCCATTCCTGTTTCAGGATCCATTCCCGAAACACTTTGTATGGTATTAATAATCTCGTTATAAGCAGTAACAAAGGTTCCAATACTTTCCTGTACTGCACCAATATCAAATTCGGTCGTTAATAATACGGGTTCATCCGTTAACGCATTGATCTCGATCGACACACCTTTAACCGCTTCAGAAATCGTATTTGAGGCATTGTTGATTCGTATCCCATCCAGTAACACGATCGCATCCTGCGCGGTGGCGGTTTCGATCATGTTCATCGCATTCGGCCGGGTGGGGTCAAACGATAATCTGGATAAACCGCGGCCATCATTCATTAATCCGTCTTTGTCACTCACCACCAGGCGCAGGCTGTTTATCTCACCCGTCGCCACGGTTGATAATGCCAGTCGGTGACCTTTGCCATCGTTAATGATGGACGCTCTTACCCCGAACTCTGCCTGATTAATCATCTGGGCAACCCCTAATAACGAACTATTTTCATCGCTTATTTTAATATTTTTAATCTTTGCCTGATCATTACCAATAAACTGACCACTGCTTGTATCAACGCGACCAAACTGAAAACTTAGATTCCCGGTACCGATTGATTCTAATTCAGAATTAAATGCCGCTGAGGTTAATCGATGTGATTGTGCTAATTGTTCTACCTCAATTGAATAAGCTCCGGCCTGGGCTTCGTTATTGGTCGTGATCATAATTTTTTCTTCATCCGACGAGGTTGCCGAAGTCTTGTTAAAATCCTGACTGGAACGTAAATCCTCGAGTGAAGCCTGAAAATCGGATAAGGCACCACGAAAAACCCCAAACGCGGAGATACTGGCCTGAGTCTCAATTTCTTTTCGATCCAGCCGATTTTGGGCAGGTGCGCCCTCAGCCGCGACAAGCTTGTCGACGAGACCTTCCACGTCAAGATTGGAACCGCCGAGCCCGGTTGGATTGATGCCTTGCATACCTCTCCTCTAATATAAATTCAATATCGCTAATATTCGAGATCGCCGGTCCCGCCTATTCGGAACCGGCCTTACCGGTAATTTGCAATTCCAATGCCAATCCTAAGCTTTTAACTCCAATAACATCCCTTTCATCTCAAATTGATGCTCATCCATGAATTCTTGAATACGATGCGATAGAACCAGCATCTCTTCGGAAGGAATTTGCCGTATTACCGAGTCATTTGTAGAGTCCACTACGCTTACGATTACTCGCCCTGTCTTATCATCGATATGAAAATTCAGGTTACGTTGTGAATTCTGTACAAAAGATTCCAACTCGCTGACAACCCTTTCGAACGACTCTCGTGAGACCTTAATCTGTTCTGCAGACGCCTCTCGGGCCTGAGCGATACTCTGTGCTGCATCAATCCTGCTTGGCTTCACAGCCGCAACATTAACATCCCTGATCCGAGTAACACTAATCTCACTACCGTTGCTTCGCGTGTTTACCAGCGAGGTAATCTGAGCTATGGTTTCATTCGCCATATCAGCACCTCTAATGGTAACGGGAACGTTTCATTAAATAACACGTTCCACTCACACACTTATTGCAGCAACGACAAGACGCTCTGTGGAGCTACGTTTGCTTGCGCAAGCATGGCCACACCGGCTTGTTGCAGAATCTGATTCCTGGTTAATTCTGCTGTTTCCATCGCAAAGTCAGCATCACGAATCCGTGAACGCGCCGCCGTCAAGTTCTCAGCATTGGTGGACAAGTTAGCAATGGTAGAACCAAAGCGACTTTGTATCGCACCAAACTTCGCACGTTGTGAGTTCACTGTATTTAATGCCGAATCGACAATCGCAAGAGATAGATTTGCACCCGCAACGGTACTTACATCCAGAGCTTGCACTGCATTTAATTCAGATGCTTCCTGAGCCATTATGTTGGTAGCACCACCAATACCCGACACACCAAATGATTTGTCAGAGTCAAAGGTAACTTGTCCAACAACCACCGCTGTATCAACCGCACCGTTTGCACCTAATACAGTTCCTGCTGAACCTCCGGTACCATCAGGTCCTGGGGCTCCACCACCAATCATCATATCACCCGAATTTGGATTCACAGTGTCACGCATGGTGATGTTATTACCCGTCGCATTGGTTACTATAACCGTTTTACTATCACTTAAACGGGCGGTAACACCTGTTTTTGAGGCTACATCGTTAAACGCGGTTACCGCAGCTGACAGACCATCGTTACCTTCGGTACCCGCCAGGGTAAAGGAGATAGACTGGAAGTCTTTATTATCCGATTGGATACCAACCGTATACGCACCAGCCGCACTAAATGACACACCAATCTCAGTTTGCGCAAAGGCACTGACACCGGTTTCATTACTTTTCGCATCAATTGCGGAAGCCACTGATTTGGCATTTGACTCCGGATCAACCGCAATGGTACGCGTACCCAGATTACCGGCAATCGTTAATGAATCTCCTTGTGCATAACGGTTGACTTCACCGGCTGAAGATTCAACACCTTCAATACGATGATTACCAAACTGTCCAATACGGAAGTTATTGGTGGTCGTTTGAATCGTCTGATTCGCATTCGCACCGACCTGGAATACTGCTGTACCAAAGGTACCGTCCAGTAATTTCTGTCCATTGAATTCCGTGTTAGTAGCAATACGATCCAGCTCCTGCACCAACTGACCGACTTCAGCCTGAAGGGCCTGACGATCAGATGCCGAGTTCGTGGCATTAGCTGATTGCACAGACAATTCACGAACCCGTTGCAGAATGTTGCCGGACTCGGCCAGTGCACCTTCTGCTGTTTGAGCTAGTGAAATACCGTCATTGGCGTTCCGTACTGCTTGATTCAAACCACGAATCTGTGAAGTAAAACGCTCAGAAATCGCAAGTCCTGCTGCATCGTCTTTGGCACTATTGATTCGTAAACCAGATGACAGACGCTGCAAGGAAGTTTGTAACGCCTCTTGCGAGGTGTTCAAATTACGTTGCGAATTGAGCGACATAATGTTTGTATTAATGACCTGAGGCATGACGCTTATGCTCCTCTTCGAACTTAAATCTCAAAACCTGTGGTTCAGGATTGAGAATCCAACTTTAGCGGACATACGCACATGGCGTAATCACCGCTCCCGTGGATCACTAGCGTCCCGGATTATGGCTTCTTTATAGCCAGACCGGAAAATAATTGCCGCCCCCGACAGTCATAACCTGTTGTTTTTTATATATTAATTTTCAAGTTACTCATGAAACATTGAGATAGATCACTAAATCGTATCGATAATTGATATATCATCTATCCAGCGTTGATGAGGTTAATATGAATAGCGTCAAATAAAGTAATAAATTCAAGCTATTAACCTCACTATTTGTTCCACTTGCAAAAAATAAAATTTGGCCCATGCTTAACAAAATTTATGGATATTTATAACGCAAATATTGAAGTACATCGTGGCGGATCTAAATTCAGGCACAACGCTGAGCGCTACTTTTATCTTAAACAAACAGGCTGGTTTGTACGCACCCGTGGCGATGCTGTGCTTTGTGAAGGTCTAGAGCTCACTGATGGTGTCGCTGGACCGTTTCGTTCGAGAGCGGCGGCCAAATTTTTCCTGTTAAAATTAATCTATGAAGAACATCCAGAGTTATTTGATAGAACCAATGCTAATGGTGATGGTGATGGTGATGTCATCTTAACTAGCGTTAACCATTAACATTGCCATAAGGTATTTTTATCTTATGGTTGAAACTATGCCAAACGAAAAAATCACTGAACAGTCGGAATTATTACTGGGTATCCATAATGATCCGTAACCCTGGGATCAAACGGTTGCCTTTGCAATAGCCATAAAAGAAGGTATTCGACTTGATGAGACACATTTTGAGGTGTTGCTGTATCTGCGCCGCTGTCACAGCAAGTTTGGAATCATTCGTCACACACGCACGCTCACACAGGCACTGGCAGCACGATACGCAACTAAAGGCGGGTTAAAATATTTATATCAATTATTCCCAGCCGGTCCTGTTTCACAGGGATGTAAACTTGCCGGCGTTCCCATACCACCT
>ENA-ORDP01001894-ORDP01001894.1-marine-sediment-metagenome-genome-assembly--contig:-NODE-1894-length-10778-cov-2.682178_pt1 | contig 10778 bp, 11 predicted proteins | sample MGYA00248627_ERZ508539 | MGnify/ENA primary metagenome ERZ508539 (study PRJEB26208, sample SAMN05571518) | marine sediment metagenome | biome: deep sea; feature: Hydrothermal vent; material... | reverse complement strand
GAAGATTGTGGCAGATAAAGATAAGCGCAGCGGTAAAACCACTTGGGTTATCTTATAGTAGGTTCATCAATGCACTCAAGAAAAAAGAAGTGGGGTTGGACAGAAAAGTGCTGGCAGATATGGCAGAAAACGAACCCAAAACTTTTGAAAATGTCGTTAAACAAGTAAACTAATTTAAACAAAAAATACCAGCGATAAAGCTTCTCAGAAATCCAGCTCCACTGATTGTCCTTCTTCTGGTGAAACAGCATCAACATCTATATTGTCTTTAATTTTTTGAACAAGATACAAAGATGAAGAGGGTTCTCCCATTACTACAAAAATCTTCTTCAGGGTATCACTTGAACGACTTGCAAAATCAAGCAAGTCTTCAGAATCCATATGAGCAGAATAACTGCTGATTGTTTCTATTCGTGCGTTTACTTTTACTTTTTCTCCTGAAACCGTTACTTCTTTAGCTCCTTCTTGTATTTCTCTGCCTGTAGTCCCGGCAGCCTGATACCCGACAATCAACAAAGTGCTCATCGGGTCTGATAAATATCGTTTCTCATGATAAACAATTCTACCTCCTGTTGACATTCCCGACCCTGCAATTATTATTTTAGGATTTATTGAACTGTTAATTTTAATTGATTCTTGCGCACTAAGAGTTGGGTGCAGGTTGGTAAACTTAAATACGTCATCGCCTGACTTAATGATTCTTTGCGCTTCGTCATTAAAATAACTACTGTACTTTCTATAAATATCTGTAATCTTAATAGCCAATGGAGAATCGAGAAAAATAGAAACTATGGGAATCTTGCTATTCTCCACTAAATCATTCAAGTCAAACAAAAGCTGTTGTGTTCTTTCCAGTGAAAATGCGGGAATCATTAAAACTCCTTTTTTATTAACAGTATCTTCTATCACATCCTCAAGCTTGTCTTTTCTTTCTGTCACACCCTCATGTTTTCTATCCCCATAAACACTTTCCATAACTAGATAATCCGCATCGGTAATCGCTTCAACATCACGCAATATAGGACTTGAACCACCACCCATATCTCCCGTAAATGCAATTTTTTTGCCATTATATACAATTTCTACAATAGATGAACCGAGCACGTGTCCGGAATTTCGAAGAGTCACCTTAAAGTCATCTTTAATAACAATCTCTTCTCCGTATTGCAGTGTGCGCCAAAGGTTCATTGTTTTTTCAACATCCCGCTTTGCGTAGAGAGGTGGTAATTTTCTTTCACCTGTACCAATACCAAAAACTTTTAAACTGTCCTGAAGCATTATTTTGGCAATGTCATGAGAAGGCAATGTTGAATAAATAACCCCATTAAAACCCTCTTTTACGAGCTTTGGAATTCTTCCAATGTGGTCGATGTGAGAGTGCGTAACAAAAAGCACATCAACCTCAGCCGGGTCATACCTGAAAGGTTTTCTGTTTTTTTCGTCGCAAGTTTCGCATCCTTGGAAAAGACCGCAATCAATTAATATTTTTGCGTTATCATTTTCAAGTAAAAAATTTGAGCCTGTAACAGTCCTTGCACCTCCATAAAATGAGAGTTTCAGTTTCTTTGTTTTGTTATCCATTTTATTGTTTTTTTAATTTAAAGATAAAATACATAGTTGCGGTAACACTTCCAATTATATCAAATACGAGATCGCTACTGGTATCAAGTATACCATTTTGCTCCGGAACAAACGTCATTGTACCAATATTGAATTCAAACAATTCCCAAAGCCCTCCAATAACCACCACTGCCAAAAGAGAAATCAAAAACACGTTTAAAGATTGTTCGGGTATTCTTGGTGAAAAGAACCACAACGCAACAGACCCAATCCAAAATCCTCCAAGAAAATGCATCGGCATATCCAACCACGGAATTCGCCAATACCAAGAAAATTCATTTGCGAGTCCGTTAACAACCGCAATGAACAAAATAAGGACCAGTAAAGATAATGGGAATGACCTTTTTTTCATTATTTAATTATATCCAATTATCCGAGTTTTGCCAAAAAAAACTCCACCCCGCCGAGGCGGGGTGGAGTTTTTTTGAAGGATTGCTTTAAAGTTATTGCTCCTAGCATAAACTAGGTGGGTGCTTTCAATGATACACCACAGCATATCATAATGTTAAACTCCCTGTTGTTTTAAATTAGAAGTGAACAATACTCTCTAAAGTAACCCTGTGTTTATTATACTCCTACTGAAATAAATTTTCCAATATTGCTATTATTTAAAATTTATTTCGTAGTTTATAAAAACCAATAAAAGTGAGTTTTTGAAGCTTTATTTTAGCTATTGACTATAGGTGCTATGTATTGCAAAGAAATTACTATTCTAAAATGCCATCAAGATTCACGTCGTAGAGCATTTTTTCATTGATGTGTTTATAGTCCATAAGCTCATCTTCTTTAAACCATACTTTGATTTCTCTTTCTGCTTCTTCCGCAACATCAGAACAGTGAAGAAGGTTGCGTACGGCGCGACCATCGAGATTTGCCAGCTCGTATGAATCAACCATTAAATCTCCGCGAATAGTACCGACATCAGATGTAAGCGGTTCTGTGCTCCCGACTATCTTTTTTATAACTCCGACCGCCTGATTCCCTTCAAAAACCATCGCTACTGACGGACTACATGTTAAATACTTTGCAAGTGATTCTATTACATTTTTGCCATACTCAATAGATTCTTTGTCAGGATTATCTCCTGCTTTTTTCATATTATCTACTATCCTACTGCCAACTTTTTCAAACCAAACATCGTCTTTCCCGTAATGAGAAATCGCCTGCTGCCGCGTCGGTATGAACATTTTAATTCCCACTATTTTAAGACCTGTTCTCTCGAGTCGCTTCATTATCTCGCCAACTAAAGACCGATGAAGACCGTCGGCTTTTATCATTACAAATGTTCTCTCTTTTATAGGATGTGCCATAATTGATTTTTTTATTATTTTTCTAAAAATAGTTGCCTCATCATACCAACAACGAGGCACAAAATCAACCGCGAATTTATCTGTGCAGTAATTTTAAAATATCTTAGAGTTTCTACAAGCTAAATTACTTTCTCTGTTATTTTTGTACAGAAACCAATGTCGCGCGCTTCATATATTCCTCCACATTTTCACCCAAGTTCGGCTGTACCCCCGTTGTGTCAATCAGATTACGAAGATATTCTTGAGTTTTGGTAACTATTTTTTCAGAATTTATTCCGACTGACTCTATTTCATCTCCCCAAATATCTTCATCCGGAAATGTATTTTTACTCATCACAGCATCAACTGTTTTTGTTTTAATGTCCAACCAGTCAACCGAACGCTCGCCGGGAGTAGAAAGAAAACCGCCTCCAAAAACTCCTTCCGAGCCATACAATGATTCTACTTCTTGTGTGACAAGATTGTCTACTTTTTCTAAAATAGCAACATCTAAAATCCCTGCCGGCTGGTCGCCGACCATTTCTCCGTTTAGGATTTTATCAACTACACCTTCATTAAGTTGAGTATTTGGATGTGCCTCTGCCCAGTCTGCAATTTTTATATTGTTCGCCTCAATTGACACAACTTGTGCGTCAGTAAGATTTTCCGCATCAAACACACCACTGTTTACACTCTCAGTGTCCATAATCTTCGAAAAATCCAAATGTTCGCCTGCTTTTATAAGATTTGGATCACCACTTCCAATACCAAATTCTTTAAGCTCTTGTGGCGACATTGCAGAAACTCTATCTTTCAGTTCATCAATCAAATAAGTACGTTGACCTTCACTAAGTCCGCGAAATACATCGTGAGCTTCCAGCTTATTTTCAATAATCTTCCATATATTATCCCCTGGCTGAACAATGTATTCGGGTGTTTGTTGTATTTCACCAACTAAATTACGAATATTTTCCACAGTTTGATTTTGCACACCTCCGGAATCTTGCATATCCAACTTCCCTCCCAACATACGTTCGTAGGATTCTCTCACTGCATCACCTGGGCCTGATGTAGGTTGTATCGGCACGCCACCTCCTGAAACAGGATTATTCTGTATGTCCAACTTACTTCCCAACATACGTTCGTAGGATTCTCTCACAGCATCACCTGGTTCAGGTGTTGGCGGCGTTGAAACACTCCCTGCAACAACTGCATCCATTGAATGCAATACATCAACAGATACCCTTCCTGCGATGAATGCTGCAGAAATTGCAACCAAAGTTTTAGCAATTAAAGCTTTTTTCTTAACGTTCTCAATCCTTTCAAGTCTCTCATTTGACAATCCCTCCATTTTGTCCAAAAAATGCACGTCAAACCCTTCGGTAAATTCTCTTTCAGAACTTTTTTCAACACTGCCAACTATATTTTCACCAATCCTGCCGGCAATCTTTCCAAAAAAAACCCCGGCAAGCATGCCTACCGCGCTACGCACTAGCTTTTGTCCGGCATAAATACCTGCAGCTGCTCCGGCGCCAACAACCACAACAATACAAGCCAAAAAAAACCCCCCCCCCCGCCAATGCTCCTGTTACTACTGCTGTAGAGAATAAAACCTTGGGAATAACACTCTTCTTGCTGTACCACTCTACACCTTTCATAAATAGGTTTTTCTCCTTCGTGCCCATTGCCTCCACTTTTGCTTTCTGTACTTCTTCTTGCGCAGACAGCTCTACATCATTAAAAATCTCTGCTGTAAAATATTCTCTATCCATCCTGTCGTTCATTCTTCTCGCTGCGTCAATATCAATATCGTCCGCATTAGACATATCCGGCATGTCATCAAACAGCTCCTTCTTCCTGTTTCTGTACTCACTCTGCATGTAAGAGATCTTAGTATCTCTGTATTTAGACATTAAATCTTTCAGCTCGTCAGGCCAGTCTTCTTCTTTTTTGCTTATACCCAAAGACTCTCTCAGTCTTCTTTTTTTTATATAATCCGTGTATTTCAAAAGAAAAACTTCCTTTGCTGTATCCATGGACAACTTCTCGTTCGTTTCCACATCTTCGGCTTTTTCTTCACTGCCTTCTTCTTCTGTATCCTGTTCTTTTTCTTTTTTATTACTTCCCTCAAGCTCCACTAGCTCTTTCCCCAGTGCCTTTTTTTCTTCTTTGTTTTTCCACGCAGAGTCATGATCTTTTTCAATCCCTTCCAGACGCCTTTCAATCTCTTTACGTCTCCGCGCATTCTCTTCCGCCCCCATTACCGGCTCACTCAATTTCTCCATACGTATCTGCTGTTCTTTCGTCCTCGGACCATTCCCGACATGCTCTGGAACCACAATTGGCGAAGACTTTTCTTCTTCTTTTGTTAACACATCTTCTTCTTTCATAGATAATTTTTCAGGACTCATAATATTTAAATTATTAACGGCATCTTACACAAAGCTACTCTTCTTTTTTAAGTTCTTGCATTACACCCTCACTTTCTTCTTTAAACCTTACAATTTCTTCAGCAACAATATCGTCAAAATTATTGATCTTTGCCATCAAAAATTCCAAAACTTTATCACTTTCGCCTTCTTCTTGAGCTACCTCATCAAGTAATTTGTTAAATTCATCCTGCTCTTCTTCACTCAAAATCTCAACAACCCTTATTATTATATTTTGATATATAATCTTGCTTATCCTCAAATACACCTCTTCTCTTTTATCTTCTGGCAGGTTTTCAAGACCAAGTTCTTTTATGATATTTTTCTGCAATATGTCCATATTTTTATTAAAATTAAAACTTATAACCAAAATTTAACCCCTATAACCATAGTTACACCATACTTTATACCTTTATACAATACCTTACCATATATTCAATAAAAAATGCAAAGCAATATATCCTATGTTCAAGAAATAATTGTAGTACTTCCGCATAATACCCCACTCCGCTATCACCACCAATCTATGTGCGGGCATAACAGTGTTTGAGGTAGAAAAACTTTTTAAAAACAATACTTACATATCCTCAAGAAGCCATTTATAAACAGGAAAAATGTGTACGGTCTTGCCATCTTTTTTTATAGTTTCTTCTTCGCTGTAAGTCAAAATAAATCCTTCTTTGAGTCCTGTTTCATTCATCGCATCCATTAAACCGTCCAACTCACGCTCTCTTTTCTCCACTCCGTCCAAACTCCACACAACCTGAATAAGTATTTTTGGGTTCGTTTTTTCTTTTACAAAAAAATCAACTTCTTTTCTGTTTTTAGTTCTATAATAATATATTTCACTCTCACGCGCGCGTAAATGAAGATACACCAAATTCTCAAGCATCCTGCCCTTGTCTTCAGAAAACTTAAAAGATACCGCCCCTGCAAGACCCGTGTCAACTGCGTACACTTTTTTTAGGGCTTTTGTTTGTTTTTTTAAAGAGAACGAAAACTGAGACAGCTCAAACACCAAAAAAGCATCTTTTAAATATTCCACATATAAATCTGCAGACCTGAAAGATAAATTAAAGGCATCTTTTATAGATTCCACGGAAACAATCTTACCGGAATTACTCAAAATAAACACCGCTGTTTTTTCAAGTGCATCTTTGTCCCGCACTTGGTGGCGCGCTATAATATCTTTTTGTATAATGTCATAAAAATATTCTTTCAATAGCTCCTGACTACCCGTTATCACCGCCTCGGGAAAACCACCTGAGGAAAGATATTCATCAAACTTTTTTGAAATCAATCGGCCTTTTAAAACCAAGTCTTTTTTTGAATCAATACTTATCTTTTTAAAAAAAAGAAACTCTCTAAAATCAAGTGGCAACACCATATATGAAAGATGCCTACCTGTAAGCGCGGTAGACATCTCGCGACTCAAAAGACTCAAGGAAGATCCTGTAACAAATATCTTGTATTCTCCTTTGTCTCTTAATTTTCTTATTGCTTTCTCCCAATACTGAACCTCTTGTATTTCATCAAAGAAAAGATATTTTAAATTACCCCCATAGTGCTCCCTAAAAACATCAATAAGGTCTTCCACAACCTCCGGACCATTGTGTTTTATAAAATATGGATCCTCAAAATTAATATACAAAAAATCCCCACCAAGCCCCAATCGACTGATTATGAGTTTCAGAATTGATGACTTTCCGCTTCGCCGTGGACCTAGAATATCAATGACTTCCTTGCTCTTGTAATTAATCTTTTCCACCAGCTCTCTGCCAAAAAGCTCCTCACTGCCAATGTTCGTGTTCCAAAAATCTATCACTTTTATTAAGTCTTCTCTGCTCGTTTTCATAACTTATATATTACTAAAATCATACTATTTCGTCAAGTATAGTTTATGAAAATATAGATTTACGGTATACATTCAGTGGTATTTACAATACCTACCCTCGATACTTCTTTGCTATCTCCTCCTCCACCTGTGCGCGGTCGCGTCCGTGTTTAAGTCTGTGTTTAATTGTTATTATCGATAAATGTCTTTGCGATGTCTTGCGTCAATAAGTTGTATTGTTTCTTCATCAAGAAAACGAAACGTTACGCGATAGTCGCGTGTGATACGAAACGAAAGAATCCCTATCAATGGTTGCGATAATCGTTTTGTATGAAGAGAAGGATGGAATGGGTCAGATTGTAGAGTTGGCAACAGTATCGCAAGTTTATCTTGTTGGTAAACCGGCAACTTAGCCACGTTCTTTAAAAAGTTTCTTTCGTAAGAAATTCGTATCATGCGTATTTTTTCACATCTTCCAGAAATTTTTCTGGGGTTGTGAAATTATATGTAGGAGTGTGCATTGATGTTTTTAAAACACGCCGAACAAAAGTTGGCTTATAAGAACCCTCTTTATCCCGCCCGACAATGCTTATTGCAAAAGAACGAAGCAATTCCAGTTCATACTCGATTTTTTTAGTCATTGCAACCATAATCACATCATATCAAACTAGGCAACATTTTACAAATAATTATTTCTATGACTACTTCCGATACTTCTTTACAATCTCCTCCTCCGCACGGTCACGACCGTGTTGTCATTGACCAGCAAAAATGAATTTTGCTGTCAGCACTTTTTTGTTCCAGAAATACCAAACACAACGGTTCTTCTTTGTTCTCTGGATAATACATCCGCCATCCGCATCAGTACATCCACTGTTATGTTCTGATTTCCACTTTCCACGCGCGCAATAAAACTCTGGCTCGTCTTTAGTTCTTTAGCAAACGCGCTTTGTGTCATTCTTGTTTTTTCTCTTTCTTCTATTATTTTTTGCGCGAGATTGAGCCGCCTTACAGCCAAAAGGTGCCGTTTTTTAAATTCAGAATCTTTTAATTTTTCAGCCAAAATGTCATCAAACCTGGGAAGTTTTTTTATTTTCTCTATATCATATCTTTTGTGTTGTATTTTATTTTTCATATTGTTTCAATCTTTTAATCGCTAATTCTAAACATTTTCGCGGGATCTTACTAGTTTTCTTCTTAAATATGTGCAGAAATATCACATTGTCTTTGCGCGCATATGCATAAAGTATCCTGTAATGATCTTTCACTTTGATTCTTAGCTCAAAAATACCTTTACCTATTTTTTTACAATGCGGCTCTCTTCTGAATTCTTCATTACATTCAAATTTCGAAAGAAGTGCATAAAGAACATTTTGTATATCGTTCTCAAGATGGTTTATGTAATGTTCAATCACGTCCCTCCCAGAACTGGACACGTGATGATATATATTTAATTTCATTGCTTTTGTTATCTTACAAATATACCTTATGAGGTATATTTGTGTCAAGCTGTTTTCCGACAACTGTTAGTTTTTATACTTTTTCGCAATCTCCTCCTCCACCTGTGCGCGGTCGCGTCCGTGTTTTAGGTATGAGAGTTCTTTGATGCTTTCCATTACACAAAAACACCCGCCCATCTGTCAACTTCTGTCACCCCCTACCTGACAAAAATAGCGTTGTTTTAGTACTATTTCGTTCTTGTTTTGCGGGCTTTGTGGCTAATTTAGGTATATTTGTAACATGCTATTTGACATATTACTTAAACTCTGCTATACTGTGGGTAGATTAAAAATAACAAATTTAAGACATTTGTTTTGTTCTTTGAAGTCAGGTGATATAAATATTTGTCCCTACTCTCTGACTAAGCACCAAGGTTGGTGTTTAGCGGTTACCAAAGCCGGTAAGTTTGGAAAGAAAGAGAGGGTTGGGATTAAACAATTATTAATTATCTGGTTTGTCAAAGAGTGTCGCTTTGAGTGAATATGGAACAGACAGACTCCATAGAGCTTTGAAGCTTAGGCTAGAGGTAACCCAACGGCAACCAAAGCACTCCCCCGTTTTCTAATAAGGAGATCGGCTGTCAGTATCGGAAATAAACCACCCGATGTTGGTAGAAATTTCCTTGTTAAGTAATCAACTTAATATGTTTTGCTAAACTGTTAAAATAATACTATAGTAATAAGTATGTTTGAAAAAATACACTCAACAAACGACAATGAGATACACAACTCTAATAATACTACTTCGCAAAAAAAAGAAAGCGGTTTAGGTATTGTAAACATACCAAACCTATCGATAGATAACGAAGAATTAGAAAAAAAAGTAAAATACTTTTTAGGAGAAGAAGTTAAACATCTTTCGCAAGAGGAGGTTAACGACAAACTTGGAGTGCTCATTGAAGATATTTCTTTGGGGGATATAGATGGATTTAACTTGTTTGCATTCGCACTACCAAACACCGCAACAAAAGAAGAAATTGAGAGTGGTAATTCATCTGCTGCAAAATTGTATCGCGCACTATTTAACTTTCAAAGTACTGCAATATACAACAAAAGCCTAGAGATTCAAAAAATCACTCGTAAACTAGAGAGTGTAATCGACCAAGAACCTCAAATGATGGGGCCCGTAGCAATGTGGCAAATCGCTAAAGATGTAATGTGGCGCAAAGATATACCTCCTCATGCCAAAAACAGTCTCATGGGTAGTATGACTTACGCGCTTTCTTTCTTTGATAAATCTCAATATGAAAGTGAGTTATTAAAACAACTTGATTTTAAAGATGCAAATAATTACACAGAGGTGGCGCATATGCTTGAAGCTTTAAAACAATTCTGGTTACATGGTCATGAATCTTACGCGGAAGACAGAAATGTACCAGATTTTTATCTCAATGCACTAAAAAAAATCGAGGAAACACCTGAAAGCAACTATCTACTTTCAGTGCGCGCACGAGAAATATTATCCATACTTAAAGAGAGTGAGGATTTCCCTACAGAAAATATAGATATCACGCCTTTTGAATTATCTAGTGGGGTATATGCGTCTACGCAAAAAGAAGGGCTAGCTATTGTTCCTAGAGAAAATTACGATGACACAACTAAAGCAATAGAGCTATTTAATGAAAACGAGGGCCAAATTACTCCCCCTCAGTGGATGGTGGATGAAGCAATAGAACGAGGAGATACTTTTGTCACTTGGCAACCTCCGCAGGAGTTACTGCGTAAAAGAAAACAACTGTTTGATGAGATGCATAATTTTGCCACTATTCCTATTGAAAAAACAATTGGTGACACAATAGTACTAACACCAGAAGTTAAACAAGAATTAGTATTCGATTACGAATATTTGATTTCAAAGCCAGTTAGGGAACTAATCCAGAGAGAGTTTAAATTTGAGCTTAAAGACTTAACTATTAAAGAACAGTTTAGCTTTCTTAATTATCTTAAAGGGGTAACTGTTGAAGAGGTGAATTCGGTTAAACAATTCATTATGCAGTATGGGATATCTGGACTTAAAACTTTTTTTGCAGCTCAATACGGTGAGGATTATGGCGATATAATTCTCAAAATTGGCGAGGGCGACAAGCAATTTGCGCAAGAAATATTT
>ENA-ORDP01001893-ORDP01001893.1-marine-sediment-metagenome-genome-assembly--contig:-NODE-1893-length-10782-cov-4.721823_pt1 | contig 10782 bp, 6 predicted proteins | sample MGYA00248627_ERZ508539 | MGnify/ENA primary metagenome ERZ508539 (study PRJEB26208, sample SAMN05571518) | marine sediment metagenome | biome: deep sea; feature: Hydrothermal vent; material... | reverse complement strand
GCTAAACGCCCTTGCCGAAGCCATAAAGCGTACTGTTTTAAAGTACGAGCCTCGACTGCGTCAGGTTAATGTTGTTTATCGTGCCCCTGCGAGTGGAGATTGTGTGTTGCAAGTTGAGATTAACGCGTGCTTAGTAACGGGCGCAAAAGTACAATTTGAAACCTTTTTCTTGAGCGGCGGCTATGCAGAAGTTAAGGCACGCCGTGGTAAGGGATTGCGTTAATGCGCGACTATTATGAAGCTGAATTGCGGTTGTTGCATGAATCAGCCCAGGAGTTCGCACGCGCCTACCCCGAAGAAGCTGGGATGCTCAATCTTAATGAGCTAAATGACCGAGATCCCTACATTGAAAGATTGTTGGAGGGTATGGCTTACCTGACAGCACAAATTCGACAACGTATCGATGACGATATTCCTGAAATAAGCGAAACGTTGTTAAATCAATTGTGGCCGCATTTTTTGCGCCCATACCCATCGGCGTCGGTTGTCAATTTCACTCCACGCATCGGGCAATTACAACAAACGCAGACGCTGAACAAAGGAACGTTATTGTTAACATCACCGGTGGGTGATGAGCGTATTATTTGCCGCTTTCGTTCCACGACAGACGTGACCTTGAATCCAGTGCGCATTATTAAACTGGATCTTGATGAACCGGCAAGTGGTGGTACGACCATTAGTCTGACCCTCCAGATGGACAACGGAATTTCTGGCAATGACCTGGATTTATCCGATCTAAAATTCTATCTGCACACCGACCCAGCGATAGCGCTGTGGCTACATTATCAACTGTGTACACAACTCAATAAGGTGCGCATTCTGTTCCCTGATCAACCCACGCGTAAAGCCGTAGAGTTATCAGGCCATACTTCGGTGAAACCAGTTCACTTGTCATCGGATGATGCCATGATCAATATGTCGGGCCGGAGTTTTCATGGTTTTCATTTGTTGCAGGACTTTTTCTGCTTCCGTGAGAAGTACATGTTTTTCTCACTGAAGGGTTTGGAAAATATTGATTGGCCCTATACCTCTTCAACATTTCAGGTGCAGTTTAAGATTAAGGGTATTTTCCCAGCAGACCATAGCTTGAAAAAGGAAAATTTTTTGTTGCACTGCGCCCCTGTTGTGAATCTATTTGAACATACGAGTGAACCCATTCATTTATCGCACAAGCGCAGTGAATACCCGGTAATAGCGGATAGCCATGCCCGTGAGGGGATGCAGGTGTATAGCCTGGACAAGGTCATTGGGATTGATTCGGAAACCGGTGATCGTACTGAATACAGTCCGATGCATACCTTTCAGCATCGCCAGAAAACAGGTCGATACTATAATAGTCATCGCAAGGTTCTCGGAACCGGTCGCACTGATACGATGCTTGCGGTTGGAGGCAAAACTAACTTTAAAACGGAAATGCTGTCCTGCACGATCACGGCGAGTAATAGCGGTTATCCACGCCGATATTTAAAAGAGAATGATATTCGCACGCCGTCAGTCGATTTTCCGTCTTACGCGGCATTTTCAAACGTGACGCGGCCAACGGCGATGCTTGAGCCGCCGGAGAGGGCACGCTTTCAGTGGAACCTGATTTCACACTTATCACTAAATTATAATTCGATCACAGACCTTGAAACGTTAAAACGCCTGTTACTTTTATATGACTGGTCTAACAATGAACAGAATAAACGCCGTATTGATGGTTTAAAAGATATCGAGGTCAAGGCCGTTGATCGTATTCGTCGCGGCGCGTTGATGCGTGGTCTGGATATTCGCCTAACCATGCACGAAGACCATTATCGCTCAATTTCAGATATTTATTTATTTGGGCAAACCTTACACCACTTTTTCAGCATGTACGCAGCCATGAACTGTTTTATTCAAACACGCGTGTTGTGTCATCCATCTAATGAGGAGCTCGTGTGGGAACCACTCGTCGGCGAAAACTCCCCGATTTAATCGAGGACGTTTTTGAAAACGCACCTAAGTACGAATTCTATCAGGTAATGCGCCTGTTGGAATCTGGTTGGTATGGCCATGGAGAAGTTGGGCGAGGGCTTGATAAATGGTTGCGTATGCGTCCGGCTCCAGAAATTAGTTTTCCAGGCGCGGATGTTAGGCGTTGTGAATTTGATGATAATGGCCATGTTGATTTGCAATTAAATTTTATGGGTTTGTACGGTGTCGATGCACCGGTACCTCATTATTTTACCGAGTTTATTGCGCGAAACGATGAGTCCAGCGCAAGCATGCGCGCTTTTCTCGACATTTTTTCACATCGCATATATGCACTATTTTATTTGGCCTGGAAAAAATATCGACCGCACGTTGATTTGGATAGGCCAGATTCAGCCTATCTTGATTATGTGATGGCATTATCGGGTCAAACACTCGATCGACACGATACTGTTGAACTGGGTTTTAGTGGCCAGATGGGTGCGAGGGTTCGTAACGCGACATCACTAGCAGGAATGTTAACTGAATATATGGGCGATACACCGACAAAAGTAGAGCAGTTTGTCCCACGCTGGGTGAAAATAGATAGCGAAGCCTTTGTTGGTGGCGAAGGTCATCAGGCGATGGAGCTCGGTGATAATACTATTCTTGGTGATGAAGTGCTCGATATTAGCGGAAAGATTGATATACGTATTGGCCCCATGGATGTAACCGAAATTAAAACGTTATTGCCGGGTCGACCTGATTCGCTGGCGTTAGGTAATCTGATTAAACGCTACCTGGATCCTACTATTGATTTTGATTTGGTCCTTATTATCAAGCCATCATCCGTTCTTGGTATGCAATTAGGCTCAGATGATGTGATGCTGGGTTGGTCCACCTGGGTCGGTTATCAGGTCGCCGAGATGGATGAACTGCGGATTCCTGGGGAGAGTCTATTTATAACGAATAAGCCGCAATCAGACGAGACGAAAAAAACCAGTGCAAAATTAGCGATGGTTGCATAACGACAAGGATTTGAAAGGGGAAGGATCTTGAATAACAAACACGTGAGAACATTATTGGAAAAGCTGAATGACTATTGTGCGCGTGCATTGGAAAATGCGGCTTCATTTGCTGGTACCCGTACTCATTATGAAGTTACGCTGGATCACTTTGTTATCAAGTTGATGGAAGAAGGTGGCAGTGACTTTGATCGTGCGCTCGCACACTTTGAGGTAGATCAGGATCAGCTGTGGGCAGAAATCCTTGAGCACATGACCACCTTTAATTCTAACAATCAGGGTAAACCTGGTTTTTCACCGGTATTATTCCAATGGCTTGAAAAGGCCTATATCGCATCATCGTTGCACTACGGCATGGATCAGATCCGCTCTATTTCTTTGCTGGACGCACTAATCGAAATGTCGCCGACGCTACCGGGTTTAGCCTATCAAGTGCTGGATAATATTCCCCTGGATATGCTTCGGAAAAATTATGAAGCGATCATTGATGGCTCCGTTGAAGCCGAATCATATACACCTCCTGTTCTGAAAATGCCAAATACAGGTAAAAAAGGCGCGACAAAACAAACAGTGGCCGGCAAAACAGCAAAAGCAGGGCTCGCTCCTTCAGTGGCGCAGGCCGGTGAGTCTGCATTAGCACGTTTTACAGAAGATGTGACCGCGAAAGCAGCGGCAGGAAAGATTGATCCTGTGCTGGGACGGGACGATGAAATCCGCCTGATGATCGATATTCTAAGCCGCCGCCGTAAAAACAATCCTATTTTAGTTGGTGAGCCCGGCGTGGGTAAAACGGCACTGGTTGAAGGCCTTGCGCTGCGTATCGTCGAGGACACGGTGCCCGATAGTCTTAAAAAAATCCGTGTGCATACCCTGGACCTTGGCTTGTTACAGGCAGGTTCCGGTGTAAAAGGGGAATTTGAAAAACGTCTCAAGGGCGTCATCGACGAAGTTAAAAACTCGGCGACACCGATTATTATGTTTATCGACGAGGCACATACCTTGATCGGTGCTGGTGGTCAGGCGGGGATGAGTGACGCCGCGAATTTACTCAAACCTGCTTTAGCGCGTGGTGAACTACGTACGATCGCCGCCACGACCTGGTCAGAGTACAAACAATACTTTGAACGTGACGCTGCGCTTGAGCGTCGCTTTCAGTTGGTAAAAGTCGAAGAGCCTTCCATCGACAAGGCCATCCTGATGCTAAATGGCCTAAAAGATAAATATGAAGAACACCATAATATATTAATAACCGATGAGGCGATTGACGCCGCGGTGAAACTGTCCAGCCGCTATATCAACGGTCGCTTCTTGCCAGACAAGGCGATTGATTTACTCGATACCGCTGCGGCACGAATCAGAATGGGCCAGGCGGCAAAACCCGCCTCCATTGAGTCCGCAGAGAGCCATATCGCGTATATCGAGAAACGCTTAAAGCAACTTGAGGATGAAGGGAAAGACGGACTTTTTGTCGATGAGCGTTTGGTTGGGAAATTGCAGCAGGACATGCAGGAAACGAAAAAAGGCCGTGATGAACAGATCGCCAAATGGGAACAGGAAGTTCAACTGGTTGATCAGATTCATCAAAAACGGGGTGAGCTTAAAGAACACTATGCGGCAGAAAAGCCAAATAAAAAGGCCATTGACAAATCACTAAAAGACAGCAAAAAAGCGCGTGTCTCGTTAGTTGATCTGCAAGGTCAGGAACCTTTAGTTCAAGCCGAAGTGAATGGGGCAGCGATAGCCAAGATTATTTCAGACTGGACCGGCATCCCTGTTGGCAACATGCAAAAGAACGATGCGACCGCCTTAATCGCCTTTGAAGATCGAATTGGCTGCCGGGTTGTCGGCCAGGACATGGCGATAGCCAGTATTGGTCGCGCCATTCGCAGTGCCCGAGCGGGTCTGAGTAATCCAGAGTCGCCGTTGGGTGTATTTCTGTTAACCGGCCCTAGTGGTGTTGGTAAGACCGAGACTGCTCGTGCCATATCGGAAGAATTATATGGCGGTGAACGTTTTCTGATTACGATTAATATGAGTGAATATCAGGAAGCGCACACGGTTTCACAGTTAAAAGGCTCACCACCGGGCTATGTTGGTTATGGTGAAGGCGGTGTGCTCACCGAAGCCGTGCGCCAACGGCCTTATTCTGTTGTCTTGCTTGATGAAGTTGAAAAGGCACACCCGGACGTCATGAACATGTTCTATCAAGTTTTCGATAGAGGTTTTATGCGTGATGGTGAAGGTCGCGAAATCGATTTTAAAAATACCATTATCCTGATGACATCGAATCTTGCCAGTACAGAGATTACAGATATGACAACTGACGTGACACGAGAGGGGTCACTAGAGACTATAGAAGTAGATAAGCTTGATACACAGGAAGCTGTCGATGAAATTTCGGTAGATGCAGATAGTGAAGAACAAGAAGAGTGGAGCAAGCCCAGTATTGGTTTAATCCGCGAGAGCATTCAGCCAATATTGCTACATCATTTTCAACCCGCGCTACTTGGACGTATGCAAGTAGTGCCTTTCATCGCCCTTGATCAGGATGCGCTGAAAAATATTGTGGCGTTAAAACTCGATGCGGTCGCGCAGCGACTCAAAGATACCCACGACATGGAATTCCGTTGTACACCAGACGTTCTGGATTATTTGGCCGAGCGCTGTACACAGATGGAAACAGGTGCACGCTATATTAATTCTATTATTGAGCAACAATTATTACCGGAAGTAGCGAGAAGTATTCTGGCTTATATGATGGAAGATGATATGCCCGATATCTTAACGCTTGAGCTGGATGAAAATGACGAAATGTCACTCGTCTTTGCAGACAGGCAACCGGAGCCGGGTGCGAAAGAAGCTCAGATAAAAACGGAAGCTATTGCGTAAGTAGCGTAACCAGGAAATAAAAGGATTTGTAGTAAAACATGGATGCAACAACCACAGGGAAACTCGGACTCGACGTCGCAGCGGCCAACCAGGGCCAGCTGAGGCTTGCGATCGCCGGTGTCAATACGGACGATGTCACTTTCCTCAAGTTCAATAGCCAAGGTCATGGTCTGTCACAGGACTATCGCTTTAACTTCACCCTTGAGCTCAAAACGGTGCTGGACCTGAGCCAGGTCATTGGTGCGGCCGCCTATTTTGAGGTGAGTGATAATTCTGAGCCGGTCTATATCCACGGCATTATTGCTGAGGCCACCTATTTGGGGTCCCGTGCCGATGGGGAAAGCTATTACATCAGCATGAACTCCATGCTCTTCCCGTTAAGGCACAATTTGCAAAATAAAGTCTTTTTAAACAAAGATGTAAAGCAGATCGTCACCGATGTGCTGGAAGCCTCGAAATTTAACAACGCCGAGTTTGAGTTCAAAACCAAAAACGAATACCCCATTCGTGAATTCACAGTTCAGTATAATGAGAGTGATTTCGATTTTATCGCCCGCCTGTTAGCCTATGAAGGCATATTTTATTCCTTTGAGCAAACGGCGGATGGTGCCAAAATAGTCTTCTATGACAACATTAGTGATGTGCCGGCTTTCGAGTCAGGCGAGCTGATGTATGAAACGCAAACGGGCAGCGTACGTGCATTGCAAACCATTTACAGCTTAAACCGTCATTCGCAAATGCTAACGGACAACGTCAAGTTCAAAGATTACAACTACCGCACCCCCGAGGCCTCACTCGAAGCCGCTACGTCTCGCAGCAGTTCGGTAAGCGGGCAGGGCACGGATTACCGCTATGGCGAAAACTACAAAACCCTGGACGACGGCGATCGCATTGCGAAATTACGCCAGCAGGCCCTGGACTGGCCGCGTGAAACCTACATTGCCGAGACCGACTGTCGTGCCCTCATCCCCGGTCAGAAATTTACCTTAATCAACCACCCCAATGCCGCGCTGAATGGTGACTATTATATAGTATGTATTGCCCATCAGGGCGACCAGTCGGCTGCGCAGCCCATCGGCGCACGCATTGATGGCATAATTTATAAAAACACGCTTACCCTGGTCAAGGCCGGTATCCCCTATCGGGCAAGCCTGCCGGAGCCCCGTTATCAACACGGCGTCTTTAGCGCAAAAGTAGAAACTACCGGCGGCGATTATGCCTATCTGGATGAACAGGGCCGCTATCGGATCCGCATGCCTTTTGACCTGTCGGCCCGACCCGACGGCGAGGCCAGCCATAGCGTGCGTCAGGCGCAAACCCATTCCGGGATGGAATATGGCATGCATTTTCCGCTGCAGGCCGGCACCGAAGTGATCCTGACCTGCGTCAATGGCGATCTGGATCGGCCCATCATGTTGGCGGCGCTGCATAACCCGGATCTGCCCAACCTGGTGACCGCCGACAACCATAGCCAAAATCTATTACGCTCCTGGGGTGATAACGAATTGTTGATGGAAGACCGCAAGGGTGAAGAACGTATTGATTTATTTACCCGCGAGCGTAAAAATTCTCTACGGCTTGATGCTAAATCAGGTAAACATAAAGTCTACCTCGGCAGCGACGAAGGCGAGATGGAGCAGTACGCAGCGAAGACTATGCTGATTGAGTCCGGCGATAGCCAGACCGTGCAAAGTGGTAACGACCATATCCTGACCATCGAAAACGCCCACAGCCTGCACACCGAAAAGAAACAGATCGAATACAAGGCCAAAACCGATATTCGATATAAGGCCGGCAAGAATATCTTCCTGCGCTCGGAGACCAAAAACATCGAGATGCAGGTCGGCAAAGACATGGTCGTCGATGTAAACAACAACCTGTCACTCGAAGTGCGCAACAAAGATTTAAGCATTGTTTGCAAAAGCGGTAACTTTGAAATTAAGGCCGCCAGGGCGATGACCGTCAAAGGCCAGGGCGGCGGCAACATCACCGTCAGTCAGGCAGGCGGCTCGGTGGTGATCGACACCGGTGGCGCCATCACCATCGCGGGCAACACCGTCAACATCGATGGCGACAGTGTCTTTCTCAAAGGCGAGACCGGCAAACAAGGCGGTGGCGGCAGTGGCCGCGGCGCGAGCGGCTCACAAAACGGAACGGATATTTCAAAGTTAAACCTCGCCATGCTGGACGTGTTTACTCACAGCGCACGAAAGGCGCAGGACCTTGCGGCCAGCATCAATGCAGCGACCGTAAAAGAACAAATTAACAGTGAAGATGTGACGGTGGATCAAGTTGCGGCCCAACAAAGCTCAAACCCAAGTAGCACATCAACCAACTTAACCAGCGCGGCAGCGGCATTAGCGGCGAACAAAACGAATCCAGGCGAAAACAGCGAACCGGGAAAACGTGTTTACGGTTTGGCCTGGTCTAAGGACAGAGCCCCGGTGGGGATACCCGTCGATTTAACATTCTCAGTACAAGGCTTCGCGGGGGGTGAAACGGCCGAGATTCAGGTGATAGAAACCGCTGTGGATGGGGGTAAAAAAGTTATTGATACAATTCAAACTCCGCTTACATCCGGTTCGGGTGGTCAAGTTGCCCAGTGGGATACCAGGCCACAATCCAGCGTTAAAGCCAGTGAAACCCAAGGTCAACTCAACACGAATAAATATGCCTTCCAGTGTACGGTCGCCGGGGTCAGCTCAAATGAAATATCATCCCCTCTTTGTTTAACGACAAACTTGAAAGTTCAGATTGAATCGCAAGGCGATAATAAAGCGACGGTAGATAAAGTTTCAATCAAAGCCGGTGATGGTAAAACTTATACCGGTTATGTTCAGAATAATGAGGCCACGGTTCGAAATGTACCTATCGGTAATACCGAAAAACCCAAAATTGCGGTAAAACAAACGGGTTACCTCTTATCCAGTGCGGCCGCGCCATTACCTAGTACAGGTGAAGTGATCACCTCAATAGGTAATTTACCAAAAGAGATCCATGGTGGTGGTTGGGAACCGGCCAATCAGGAGAACTATCAAGGATCAAAACAGGATAAGCCCAATGCATTCAATAAATTCTGGGCTCTGACTCGTGCTGCAAGTATCGTGTTGGGCGTGATAGTGGTGGACGACACGCATGAGCCTGTCGCCCGATGGGAAGCCAACGGTTATGGATACAAGTATGATATGCCATCAGGTCTATTATTTGTTTATCAAGGTGGTCAGCAAATAGCGGAATACCGGGTACACAATAATAACTATGGGGAAGTACAGCTAGCCGGTAACCAGAAAATTGTCGCGACAATTGATGAATACGGTAACGTGACGCCTATACAAAACCAAATACTCGCACCCGAAGAGCAAGAGCAACTCAACTACCGAACCTATGTTGCTAATGGCGGGGAAGGCTCGTTTTCGGTTTGGAAGGGGTCGGGGATGCCGTTGGAGGTGGGGGGTGAAAAGGTTAGCGGAGATGTAAATAAAAAATTAAACACAGGTACAAAAGTTCCATATGGAAGCACTGATTTAAGTAAAAGTACTATAGACTGGAGAAAAAAACAAAATTATTGGGGTGGAAGTAATATTGCTGCTGCAAGCTATAAAGACTTAAATGGTGAAGTGCAAACCATAGTAAAGAGAAGCAATCTTGGAGGGAAACACTCTGAAAGATTATTAATAGAAGAATTAGAGAGTAACAATATTCCATTAGAAAATGTCAATGAAATTTATAGTGAGTTGGAACCATGTGATGTACCCGGTGGGAAGTGTGCGAAAATGTTAAATGAAAAAGTACCAAATGCCAAACTAACTTATAGTTTTGATTATCCAGGTCAAAGTAGTGCATCACGAGAGCTACGGATACAAGGTTTGAATGAGCGTGCTGAAGCCTTAAGCAAGGTAAAAGGTGAATAGAATGGACAAAAATATAATATTTGAAGTTTGGGACAATAAATTCTTCAACTATACAGGCTTAGATCGATTTAGAAGTCTCGATGATAGAAATAGGACATGTTTGGAAGATATTGGGCTCCCTAAAAATGAAATTTTGTTGCTGAAATTTAGAGGAAATCTTATTCGTCTTAGTGAAGAATATAAACTCAGAGAAATTGGAAACTATATCCTATTAGGTTATGAAGATGAACGAGACTATATTTGTTTGGATAATAAAAATCAAGTTGTGTTGGTAGAGAAGGAAACAGGTCTAAGCAGGTTTATTAACTCTGGAGTTTGTGAGTTTATTGATTCCCTTACAGAATATAAATTATTTGTGGACAGAAGGGTAAATTTCGATGAGTCTGAATATAATGATAATAGTCAGAGATATGCAAAAGAGCTAGAAGTGAAACTCACTGCTATTGATAATAATATAAAAACAGCTGAATATTTTTGGCCTGTAATATTAGAGCAGATCGAGTTTGGGATGGTGTGATAAATTATTTAATGTTTGGAGATAGACAGTCCCATCGGCCATGTTTCTCACCTTGAAGAGGGGATTAAAGGTGTGAGCTGGATGACCGTTTTATCGGATGAGTTTTTATCTAAATTAGGTGGGCTTGACGATTTAATCAAAAAATTAGGAACGGATGATTATACCTATAGGAAGTTTACGAATGGTTGCATTATCCAGACGGGTGAACGCATCTGTGACATGGGGGAAGAATTAGAAGTTCCTGAGCCGACAATCAAGCTAAATGTGGTACTCAAAGCTATCCGAGCCGAGGATATTGGGTCATTTTCAATTGGTAGTATTTATCCCGATGTCATTAAATTTGATACACAGTCAACAACTAAATGGCCATCGAGATTTGATTAGAATTATTTCATTATGATAAACGTAAGCAAACAATGTAACACATCAAACCAGATTGGTAATCCGTTATCAATGATGGCGTTTGCTTATCCTGAATTAGGAAAATTAACCCAGGACGTCGCGGCGG
>ENA-ORDP01001892-ORDP01001892.1-marine-sediment-metagenome-genome-assembly--contig:-NODE-1892-length-10784-cov-3.571255_pt1 | contig 10784 bp, 8 predicted proteins | sample MGYA00248627_ERZ508539 | MGnify/ENA primary metagenome ERZ508539 (study PRJEB26208, sample SAMN05571518) | marine sediment metagenome | biome: deep sea; feature: Hydrothermal vent; material... | reverse complement strand
TGTTCAATGCCGCGCCGGCGTTGCCGGCGCCGAAAATACCCAGCGCCGTGCCTTGATTTTTTTTACTGAACCAGGCCGAGGTGTAGGCGATGCCGATGGCGAACGAGCCGCCGGCAAGGCCGACGCAAAGGCCGATCAACAGGTACTGCCAAAACTGCTCGGCGAAGGCCAGTCCATAGGTAGCGATGGCGACCAGAATCATCTGAATGAAATAAACGATACGACCGCCATAGCGGTCGGTGAGCAGGCCGAGGGGCAAACGCACCAGGGAGCCGGTAAGGATCGGCGTCGCCACCAACAGGCCGAATTCGGTTTCGTTGAGCCCGAGTTCGGCCTTGATCTTGATTCCGATGACCGCGAACATGGTCCACACCGCGAAGTTGACCGTGAAGGCCAACGTATTCATGGTGAGGACGGTATACTGCTTCCTTTTATCGAATTCGGTAACCGTGCCCATCGTTCCAAAGACCTCGAAAGTCGGGAGAATGTTTCAGAGGTTTCCAGGCACGCCTTATTTTTTCAATGCCACGTATTTTCTCATCGAAATATAGGGCCTGGTGATGTATCCGAACGGATAGCTAAAAACATGCACCATCTTGGTAAAGGGGAAATACGCAAAGAACAGAAGTGCAACGATGATGTGCAGTTTATTGACAAGCGGCGCGCCGGCGATCATCGCAACATCGGGCTGTAATTTAAAAATACCGCCGATCCAGGGCCCGGCCGAATATGATATTCCAAAGACCATTTCCACAGAGGACTGATAAAGCCCAAAACTACCGATAAGTATCAGGAACACGAGGACGATATAATCATCCGGTGTGCTCATGGCCTTGACCTGCGGGATGATGATCCGCCTCGCCAAAGCCCATGTGATTCCATAGACAAAAAGAATTCCGCCACCGAGCCCCGCCCACCTGAAAAAACCAACCCAGGAGGGGAGGTTGTAGGCGCCCCCTATAAAACCTGCGAGATGACCAAAAAACAGGGTGATGATGCCCCAGTGCAGGCAAAGCGAAGCCGGGCCGATGGAGGCACGGCCAAAGAATCCGGTGGACCGCGTTGTCCACAGATAATCCCCGCGAACGCTTAAGTCCCACTTTCCTCTGTGTTCACTCATCATGCCGCTAAAACTGCGGTAAATGATGCCACCGAAAAACAGGGTGATGGTGATGTAGGGCAGTCCGATAAAAAAGAAGTTATCCCACATGGCTTCCCACCTTTCGCTCTCTTTGTTCTGATAAAGGTTGTGTTTCCACTTCGATGCCTATGACTTTCTCCAGGGCATCAAGAAGATGGAGATAGGGCGTTTTTAGCTGTTCCAGCTGGTGGCGCATCGGCGGGAGAAACGGCAAAATATATTCATTAATGAATTTGCCTCTCACCGGGTCGTCTTTTGAGTCACACGTCAGGGCAAGAAAATCGACCATTAACGGCAGGTAATCCGGCAGTTCCCTTCCATTCGGCTTGCGCCCGAAATGGCTGTAAATACCGCCCAGTTCAATCATGTATTCGTTTCTGTCTGAAACGGCGGCGGTGGCGCACGTCGTCGGCTCGTCATAGGTATGACTGCCGAGATAGAGGGCGCATTGAGGGTCTAATTCAAATAAATCGATATAATCTTCTTCGGCAATTGCGTTTTCGCCCAAGAACCTGGAAAGCATTGTCGCACTCTCCTGATCAATGTCTTCCAGCCTGCCAACCACGGCTTCGGCTTGTTTCCTGAATTCCGCTCTCTCGGCTTCGTCTTCGGGCGGACTGCACCACAACTCGGCGATCAGCGCATAAACATCTTCCAATATTCGATTTTCGTTCATGCTACTCGTAATCCTTCGTATCCGAGTGATACGATTTGTGAGAACTTTTCTTTCGTTTCATGGCCGACCAGGGGTTCATCTGATCGAAGCCGGCGAAGCCACGCTCGGTATAGGGACTCATGTTTGCGTCTTCGCGTTTAGCGTTGGGAACCACAAAGCGTTCGTCGTAGAAGGCAAGGGAAAATGCCCGCACTATTCCGTTTGCGTCTTCTTCGCTCAATCCAACTCTTTCGAGCACGTCCAGATCGGGCTTGCCGTCCACCCTTTTGCTCCTTTCGTAGTGCCTGACCGCGAGTTGACGCATAAGCGCCGTCTTCACCACTTCGTCATTGCCGGCGCTGAACATGGTGGCGAGATACTTGAATGGAACCCGGAATTTATCCATTTCGTCGAGGCTGAGAAGCGGGCCTTCCAACGGTTTATCCATATCAAAGATATCTTCATCCGTCGGCGTATTCTTGCCCTTGCTGGTCGTGATCGGTGCCAAAGGCGGAATATAAAACAAGCTTGGCAACGTCCTGAATTCGGGATGAAGCGGAAGCGCCAACTTCCATTGTTTGACGATTTTGTAAACCGGCGAGCGTTGCGCCGCATCAATCCAATCGTCACTGATGCCGCTTTCCTTGGCGCCTTTTATGACCTCCGGGTCAAAGGGATCCAGAATGATGTCTCTCTGCGCCTCGACCAGGTCTTTATCTTCCGCCAGGGCGGCTTCCTCTACCCGGTCCATATCGTAGAAAATAAGTCCAAAGGAGCGGATTTTTCCGACGCAGGAATGAAAACAAACAGGCGGCATGCCCGATTCAATTCTCGGATAGCAGAGAATGCACTTCTCCATCTTTCCGCTGGCCCAGTTGTAATAGGGTTTTTTATACGGGCACGATGAGACGCAATAGCGCCAGCTGCGGCATCTTTTTTGATCAATGAGGACGATCCCGTCTTCCTCTCTTTTATAGGCGGCGCCCGATGGGCAAGCGCCGACGCAAGCGGGGTTGGCGCAGTGATTGCAAATACGGGGAAGATAGAAATAGAAGACATCTCTGAACTTGAGCACCGCTTCCATTTCTTCATCGCTGACGTCCTTAAAATTCACATCGTGCTTGCCGGTAATGTGGGTGCCGCCGGCGTTATCTTCCCAGTTGACGCCCCAGTTAATGGGGATATCCTCTTCATCCGTGACCATGGATTTAGGCCTGGCCACCGGTGGTTGTTTGGACTGTTCGGTGGAATGCAGGTCATCGAAGGTGAAGGAATATACGTCACCGTCACCGTAGTAATCCTTCATCTCAGGCGTGTGGGGATTGAAAAATAGGTTCGACAGCATGGCGGCCTTGCTGCCGAAGCGAAGTTTCAGTTTGCCGTCCTTCTTGACCCATCCACCCTTCCACAAATCCTGGTTTTCCCATTGCTTCGGGTAACCGATGCCCGGTTTGGTCTCCACATTGTTCCACCACATGTATTCGGCGCCTTCCCGGTTCGTCCATACGTTCTTGCAGGCGACCGTGCAGGTATTGCAGCCAATACACTTTTCCAGGTTGAAGGTCATGCTTAATTGAGCTTTTACTTTCATGATCTTTGCACTCATTCCGTTGGTAGTTTATGGAGATCTTTTTCTTGATAAATCGGCCTGTTTTCAGCGCCCAGGGGCATTTTTCGAATGATCACCCCGTGGTCGCGTTCAGACGGACTGGTTCCCCAATAGTTGATGTAATATGAAAACTGGGCGTATCCGCCGATCATGGTCGCCGGATTCATCAGGATTCTGGTGGTGGCGTTGTTGTTGCCGCCGCGCATGTCCGAGCTCTTGTTTTTCTTGGCAAGAGGTGAAAACGGAACATTCACATTGCGTTCCACCTGATGATAAGTGATCGCCATGTTGCGCGGCACCTGATGGCTGACGACGGCTCTGACGACTTCAATGCCGTTTTCGCAGTACATTTCCACCCAGTCATTGTCGATCACCTCAATCTCTGTCGCATCATCGGGATTGAGCCATACCGTGGGGCCGCCGCGCGACATTTGCAGCATCGGCCAGTGGTCCCTGAATGAACTGTGTATCTGCCATTTGCCATGCGGCGTGATGAAACGGAAGATCTTTGATTTGGGGCCGGCTTTATCCGGTTTGATATCGCCGATAGCGACCATGTCCAATGGCGGTTTGTTGGTTGGAAGGGCTTCTCCCAGTTCCCTGAGACCCTGATGGTCGTAATAAACTTCCTGCCTTCCCGAAAGGGTATGCCAGGGCTTCAGACGTTCCACATTCATCGTCCACGGGCTGAAGGTCCTCTGTTTTCCATCCTTATCGGCCAACACACTGCTCCACTGTGGTGTGGTATGGATTCTTCTCGGCTGTGAAATGATATCCTTGTAATGGACCTTCCTGTCTTTGACTCCATCGACCATGTCGGCCAGGGGAAGCCCCACTTTCTTTTCCATTTCCTTGAAAAACATCGACGAAAGCCGACCGTTGAGTTCAGGGGAAATCTGCATGATAAGCTCGCAGACCTGTTCCGGCTTTTCGAAATAGACGCGGTCGTTTTTAACGTCCAAAGCTGCGTTATGTTTGAGCTCTTCCTCGACGATCGGCGTCAGGTCCGTGTACTGACCTTTGGAACCATAGCCCTTGGGCTTGCTGACCAGCGGGCCCAGTGAGACCAGTTTGTCGTAAATCTTGGTGTAGTCCCTTTCCACGATGGCGATATTGGGGAATGTTTTGCCGGGGATGAGTTCCGTATCGCCGTTTTTCCAGTCCTTGATCTCTCCCAAGGGCTGGGCCATTTGGTCCGGGCTGTCCATCCACAAGGCATTGAAGACAATATCTTTCACCGGTTCGGGGAAATGCTTCTTTGCCATTTCCGAGAACTTCTTGGCCATCAGCTTAAAGGATTCCCAGTCGTGCTTGGCTTCCCAGGGCGGCTTCGTTGCCGGCGTCAGGGGGTGCACGAATGTGTGCATATCGCCAAAAGTGATATCGTATTTTTCGTACCAGAAGGCGGCCGGCAGAACGACATCGGAATAATTGGCGGTGGAATCCATTCGGAAGTTGAGATTGACCAGAAAGTCCAGTTTGCCGATGGATTCTTCGTCATGCCATTTGATTTCATTGATAAGATCCTTAGCCGGTTCCTCGTCCCATTGGACGTTATGACTGGTTCCGAGGAAATGCTTGAGTGACAATTCATGCCCCCTCATGCTGGTTCCAATCAGGTTGCCGCGATAAACGGTGAGCATTTTCAGCTGGTTTTCCGGGGCGTCCACATCATTAATGGCAAAATTCAAGGTGCCATCCCTGAACTTCGCGGCGACCCAGTCTTTAACCTCGGCATCGGTTTCGCAGCCTGCGTCGACGGCTTCCTGGTACAATTTCATTGGGTTTTTCTTGTCGACCTGTGGGAAGAACGGCAGCCATCCCATCCTGACGGCAAGGGAGTTCATATCGGCCGAATGGTTGAACTTGGGAAGTTTCTTGGCCCCGGTGGCCCACTGGGTATCGAGCGGCATGTTGTCGTATTTCCACTGGCCGGTATGGAAATACCACAACGAGGTGCTGTTCATCAGCCTGGGCGGGCGCTGCCAATCGAGGGTGCCGCTGAGATTGACGAAGGCGGCGTTCAAGCGGGTGTGCTGGGTGCCGACATAATGGTTGAAATTGCCGCCGTTGACGCCGTTGCAGCCGCACAGGGCAAGCATCACGGCCTGGCTGCGGTAATAGAGCGATGCGCCGTGATAAAAGTGCTGAATTCCCGGGCCTGTGATGAACAGGGATTTGCCTTTGGTTTTTTCGGCATTCTCGGCGAATTCCCGTCCCACCTGGATAGCAAGGTCTCTGCTGACGCCCGTCATTGCTTCCTGCCAGGCCGGGGTATAGGGCTTCGGATCGTCATAGTCCTTGGGATAATCGCCGCCCAGCCCCCTCGACACACCGGCCTGCGCCATCAACAGGTCGAAGGCGGTGGTTACCAGTAATTCCTTGCCGTCGTGTGTTTTGATCTTTTTGGCGGGGACTTCGCGCAATATTTCAACAGCGTTCCGGCTTTCCCCGGTTGATTTACCCAAATCGATACTAAAGGTATCTGTAAAGTCGCTGAACGAGACCATTGCCTTCCGGTCATCATTGCCGAGAAGGGTAAGGAGCGGATCGAACTCCTCTTTGGTAACGGCGTTTTTGAGTTGCAGATTCCAGTTGCCTGTTGGCTCTTTCTCCCATCTGAAACCGAGCGATCCGGTGGGAAGATGCAGCTTCCCATCGACATCGGTCATGATCAACTTCCAATCGGCATTTTCCTCCTCGACGTATTCGGAAATATCAGACGCCCGCAGGAACCGCCCCATCTGATAATTATCGCCGTCTGCATCCAGAACAACGAGGAAGGGCTGGTTGGTGTATTGTTTTGCATACTCGATGAAGTAAGGCGTTTCCTTATCGACATAGAACTCCTTCAGGATGACGTGGATACACGCCATCAGGTAGGCACCGTCGCTTCCGGGAACGAGCGGAACCCATGTATCGGCATATTTTGTGACATCCGAATAGTTGGGCGAAATCACCACTATTTTCGAGCCGCGGTATTTTGCTTCGGAAACGAAATGGGCGTCGGCCGTGCGGGTCATATTGATGTTGGAACCGGCAACAATCCAGTAGGTGCTGAGATACCAGTCGGAACTTTCGCAATTTTCCGTTTGGTCGCCAAACATCGAGGAAGAAACATGGGGAAGGTCGTGATACCACTCGTAATAGCTACAATAAATGCCGCCCAGCAAATTGTTATACCGGTGCCCCGAAATGAAACTGAGCAGGCTCATTGCGGGGATCGGTGAAAAGTTGGCCATGTGGTCGGGGCCATACTTTTTGATGGTGTAAATCTGGCCGGCGACGATCATTTCAATCGCTTTGTCCCAGCTCACCCTTTTCCAACCCGCCTTGCCTCTGGCGGATTTATATATTTTTGACTTTTCCTCGTCTTCAACGACATTTGCATAAGCATCGACGGGATCTAATCCATCTTTGATTCCTTCGGCATAAAAATCCCACAGCACTTTGCGAACGTACGGATACTTCGGCCGCAACGGGCTGTATGGATACCAGGATGCGGTAACGCCTCGTTGGCACCCCCTGGGTTCGACATTGGGGATATCGGGATCAATCTGCGGATAATCGGTTTTTTGAAGCTCCCAGCAAATAAGCCCGTCTTTGACGAAGACCTCCCAGCTACAGGCCATGGAACAGTTCACGCCATGGGCCGACCTGACGCTGTAGTCGTAGTTCCATCGTTTTCTGTAAAATTCCTCCCACGAACGAGAATCCTCGCTAACGTTGAACCACTTGCTGATTTTCTTCGTGACATTCATTTTGATCTCTTTTCGATATCCATGGTTTTCGCAGTCATCTCACATCGACTTTCTTGCTTGCCACCTTGAGCCCTATCAAGGTGAGGCCAATCAACAGCAAAATGCTGATGATCAAAGTCGGCACATATTGAGGAGGAACACCGACATCCACATTCGTTTGTGATTCGGTGCTTTTTAAAAAGGTTATGACCGCCCTCACTTCGGCATCGCTTAGTTCGAGCGATGCCATCGGCACATTTTCGGATGCTTTCAAAAGCTGCATTACAATGGGATCTTTTTCGGCAATCATCCGTTCGGGATCCTTGATTTGCCGAACGAGCCAATTTTCCTCCCGGCGCGAGGTTACGCCCTTCAAATCAGGCCCGACCAATTTCCCCTTGCCGATGGTGTGGCAAGCCGTACAAATTTCCTGGAAAATTTCCTGGCCGATCTCTGCCTCTGCGGCCTGACCCTGAACGACCGGTCCCAACCAAAGGACGGCGATCAGAACCCCTAATGCAGGGGGCCACCAATTTTTTGAAAACCCGGTAGTCATATTTGCCAACCTTTCAAGTTTGAAGGCCCGTTACCCCACTCACCTGCGCCAGGAATTCGTTCAATGTTTCCAGATCCTGGAAGTGAGCTTCATCGTTGCTTTGGACGTGGCGGACATGCCCGCGCCATATCGGGTCTCCATTCGTTCCAGCTTCAAGCCAAATCCGCGCGACGAAAGACATCGAAGCCTGTTTGTTTTCCGTTGGGCCCAATCCCATTGGACACCTCAAATATCATCTGTGGTCCCCTTGCTAACATCGGCCGGTAACAGTCTGGTAACATATGGAGAAAACGCAGACAGACCGCCGCCGTCGCACCATGCCTGAGAGGCGGCGGCAGCCTCTCAGGCATGGTCAAATTCAAGCGGTGAACTGGCGTTGGAATTTTGAACGGGGAGATGAAGACGTTGTTATTCGTCGTGCCGGTCGGCCTGTTTTCTGACCGGGGCTCCTCCGTGACTTTCGAGAATTTGCCGATACAGGCGTTGTGTCTCGCGCATCGGCTCGACGCCAAGTTCGTCGCCGAGAAGACGGTAGCAGCGGTGATACTGAGCCAATGCCCAGTCAGCGCGTCCGAGCAAGATGAGATATTCCATCAGTGTGCGGTGGAAGCTTTCCCGGTATGGATCGCGGACAAGGGCGGTCCGGCAAACCTGCACCGCTTCGGCATAGTGGCTGTTTTGGGCATGGCATTCCGCCATCCCGGCCAGCATTTCCAGATAAATCTCGTGTAGCTGTTCGCGCTCGGCGGCACACCAGTCGGCGTAGATATCTTCCTCCATATAGTCGCTTCGATAGAGGTGTTGTGCGTCCTCATAGCAGAGAAGCGCTTTGTCCCATTGCTGCCGGCGTTGCAGCACCGCGCCTTCGGCGACGCACCTCTCGAAGGCCACTGAGTCTACCCACACCGCGTCCCGCCTGAGCGCATAGGTCTTGTCCACCGTTTCGACAATGTTTTCGTCGATGCCGGCGGCGCGTAGCTGTTGGCGAAGGAAATGGACCGTAACCTTGAGACGCTTCCAGGCTCGCTCCCCGTCGATTTCGGGCCAAAAAAACTCACTCAGGGTCTCGCGATGAACGGGGCGGCCCAGGTGGGCGACCAGGAATTTCAACAGCGTCACGGCCTGCTTGCGTTCCCATTTTTCAATAGAAAGTCCGTGCCCTTTTGCGACCAGGCCGAAACGACCGAGGGTGAATATTTGCAGCTTTTGTTCTGGCAGTGGCCGATCATGCTTTTCGCTTTCGCTGCGCAGGAAGATAACGGCAACGGCGGCCGCAGTGTCCGAAGTGTCCGAAGTTCGGGCACGCTTCGGCATGACGATAGAGGCGAAGTTTACCGGAATCCATGCACCGTCCTTATGGCGCATCCGGCACGATGGGGCGGCGAAGGCGCGGGATTGTTTAAAACACATGGCCCCCTCACAGCCGGGGACGCATAATGGCTCTCCATCCGGACAGACGGCTTGAAAAACGTCCCAACAGTGCCGGCCCAGAACCTCGCGCCGGGTGTACTCCATAAGCCGCCGGGCGCCGTAATTCCAGGCGATGATTTTCTGCTCGTCATCAATGGCAAAAGCGGCGTCGGACGCGTAGTCCACCAGATACCGGGCGTCCATCATGACGTTACCCCTGACTGATTTTTCTCACGGACCAATCCCATGTGGTCATAAATTCATAAACCCGGTCAACCGGCCTTGACCGCAGTCAAGCCATTGGCTGGTTGCTGATGGCATGATCTGGCCCGGATGGTGAAATTCTTTTTGCGAGTCGGGGGTTTACTTGGCATTGGTGGATTACTTGGCAAATGTCGGTGCAAATAGTGCAAATAGGGGGAGCAAGGGAGGCCGGGCATGAGACTGACCGACATGCTTCGGGGTGAGCACGCGGTGTTCGGCGCGTTATTCGATGAAATCGAAGAAATGGCCTCTTTTGCGGGAGAGTTGGCGCAAATCGAAAGCGCCATGACCGTTCTGTCGACCGAGGTGAAATCACATGCATCCTTGGAGGAAAAGCTGCTTTTTCCAGCGCTCGAACCGCATCTGGAAACGGGCGAGTTGGTTACCGAGATGCTTTCCGAACATGAACAAATCCAGTCTGGGCTGGGGCGCATTGAAAACGCGCGAGGCCTTGACGAAGCGATTGAGGCGGTGCGGCAGACGTTGGCCATCGCCCGCAACCATTTTAAAAATGAGGAAGAAAAATTCTATGCCTTGGCCGAAGAGGTGCTGGATGACGAGACACTTATCGAGCTTGGCGAGGCCTGGGCAACGGCCCACGCTGTCAAGCGCGGATGACCGGCAAACGCCGGTTTTTGGAATTACGGCCGCGCCATATCTGAACCGCAGTGAGCGGAAAAATGGCGGATTGTTTTGGTTGGACATTCAGATGCTCGCTATATCTTGACCGACCGCAATCTGAGCGCGTTGCTGATTACGGATAGCGACGAAAGGCTCATGGCCGCCGCCGCAAATATGGGTGAAATCAGAATCCCAAGGAAAGGATAGAGGACACCCGCCGCCACCGGAACGCCAGCGGCGTTGTAAGCCAGAGCAAAAAACAGGTTCTGCCTGATGTTGCGCATGGTTGCCCGCGACAGTCGGCGTGCCCGCACGATCCCGTTCAGGTCACCCTTGATCAAGGTGAACCCGGCGCTCTCAATTGCAACGTCGGCACCTGTCCCCATGGCAATGCCAACGTCAGCTTGAGCCAGAGCCGGGGCATCGTTAACACCATCCCCGGCCATCGCCACCTTGCGGCCCTTGGCCTGCAAATCCTTGATGATGTTCGCCTTGTCCTCTGGCATTACGTCGGCGCGAATTTCATCAATGCCGAGTTTCGCCGCAACCGCCTTCGCTGTGCGTTCATTGTCACCGGTCGCCATAATGATATGGAAGCCTTCCGCATGTAAGGATTTCAGGGCATCGGGCGTGGTCTCTTTCACCGGGTCGGCGACGGCAACAAGACCGGCGATTTCTGACCCGATTATGACGAACATCACGGTCTCGCCTTCATCTCGTCGGGCATTGGCAGCCTCGACAAACTTGCCGCCATCAAGGCCCAATTCGGCAACCATTTTGGCATTCCC
>ENA-ORDP01001891-ORDP01001891.1-marine-sediment-metagenome-genome-assembly--contig:-NODE-1891-length-10797-cov-2.741482_pt1 | contig 10797 bp, 11 predicted proteins | sample MGYA00248627_ERZ508539 | MGnify/ENA primary metagenome ERZ508539 (study PRJEB26208, sample SAMN05571518) | marine sediment metagenome | biome: deep sea; feature: Hydrothermal vent; material... | reverse complement strand
TGGAACCGCTTGCAGTTGGAAGGTGCGAACCCACTGCTCAAAGGGCTCGATGAGAGCCCATCCTTCGTCTATTTTGTGCACAGCTACGCGGCACCTGTAACGGTCAACACTCTGGCCTATTGCGAGCATGGCGTGCCGCTCAGTGCGGTGGTCCGGAAGGGTAATTTTTACGGTATGCAGTTTCATCCCGAGCGCTCCGCAGCGCTGGGTGCGCGGCTATTAGGAAATTTTTTGAGCTTATGACTTTTGCTGTAATCCCTGCCATCGACCTACGTGCCGGCCGGGTGGTACGGCTGCTGCAGGGAGACTATGGGCGCTGTACCGAGTACCCGCTGGAGCCATTGGCGTTGGCCCAGGCTTATGCCGCAGCCGGGGCCGAATGGTTGCATGGGGTCGATCTTGATGGAGCCCGTAGCGGCACGTTGGAAAATCTACCTACCCTGCGCCGACTCGCGTCATCCGGCTTGCGTTTGCAGGCCGGTGGAGGCATTCGCAGCGAGGCGGACATCGAACGTCTGTTCGAGGCGGGTGTCAGCCGGGTGGTGGTGGGTAGTCTGGCCATTTGCAAGCCGCAGCAGGTGATGTGCTGGCTGGGTAAGTATGGCGCTGAACGCATTACCCTGGCTCTGGACACGCGTTGGCGCGAGGGTGCCTGGCGCTTGTCCAGTGGCGGCTGGGAAAGTGACGAGAAGATCACTCTGGATGAACTTTTGCCCCGCTATGTGGAGGCCGGTGCCCGGCATCTGCTGTGCACCGATATTGACCGGGATGGTATGTTGACAGGTCCCAATATCGAGCTGTTGCAGCACCTTCGTCATGCTGCACCGACCTTGCAGGTGCAGGTATCGGGCGGGGTGCGCAAGCTTGCCGACCTGCGTGAGGCCCAATCCTGCGGTGCCGCAGGGGTGATTCTTGGCCGGGCACTGCTTGAAGGCCGCTTTACCCTGGCCGAGGCCCTGGCCGTTGTGGATTCGACCGTTATGCCTGCAAGTGCAGCGGGTCGGGAGCCGACTTCATGCTGACTCGGCGTATTATTCCCTGCCTCGATGTACGCGATGGCCAAGTGGTCAAAGGGGTGCGTTTTCGCGATCACCTAGTGATGGGTGAAATCGTCGATCTGGCGCTGCGCTATCGCGACCAGGGTGCGGACGAACTGGTGTTTTACGACATCACGGCCAGCCCTGAGGGACGCCGTGTGGATCGCGCCTGGGTCGAACGGGTAGCGCGGGTCCTTGATATTCCCTTTTGCGTGGCCGGGGGCATCCGTCAGGTCGATGCGGCTCGCGAGATTCTGCATGCCGGTGCGGACAAGATCTCGATCAACTCCCCGGCATTGGAACGCCCCGAGTTGATCGCTGAACTGGCTGCCGCCTTCGGGGTGCAATGCGTGGTCGTCGGCATCGACAGCCTGCGTGCTGCCGACGCTGAGTGGTGGGTACGTCAGTATAGCGGTGATCCGAGCAAAACCCGGGCCGTGGCCCGGCGTACCCTCGATTGGGTGGTCGAGGTGCAGCAGCGGGGTGCCGGGGAGATTGTACTCAACTGCATGGATGCCGATGGGGTGCGTCAAGGCTATGACATCACCCAATTACGCACCGTACGAGCCCTGTGCCGGGTACCGTTGGTGGCCTCCGGCGGGGCCGGTTGCGAGGCTGATTTTGCCGAGGTTTTCCAACAGGCCGATGTCGATGCCGCCCTTGCCGCTAGTGTGTTTCACCAGGGCAGTGTACGTATTCCGAATCTGAAAACCACTTTGGCGGCACAAGGTATTGCCGTGCGGCCAGCCAAAATTGCGGAGAGAACCGATGCATGATTTCCCCAAGTTAGTATTCGACCTGTCGCCCGAGACACTGGACTGGGACAAAGTCGGTGGTTTGTTACCGGTGATCGTGCAGCACTGGCGTGACGGTCGGGTACTGATGTTGGGTTACATGAACCGCGAGGCCCTGGGGGTTACTCTGGAAAGCGGCAAGGTGACCTTCTTCAGTCGCAGTAAGCAACGTCTGTGGACCAAGGGCGAGAGCTCAGGACACGTACTGATCGCCAGGTCCATCCATATCGATTGTGACCGGGATACCTTGCTGGTCCACGCCGAGCCGCATGGCCCCACCTGCCACCTGGGTAGCGAGACCTGTTTCGGTGCGGTGGCCGACCCCGATATCACCTTTCTGCCCCAATTGGATACCCTGGTCGAACAACGGCAACGCGAGCGGCCTGCAAACCATTACACCACCGCACTGTTCGAGTCCGGGGTGCGGCGTATCGCTCAGAAGGTGGGTGAAGAGGGGGTAGAAACCGCCCTGGCGGCGGTGGCTCAGGATGATTCGGCACTGATTGGCGAGGCGGCCGATTTGCTCTATCACCTGCTGGTGCTGCTGCGTTCGCGGGGTCTGGGTCTGGTTGAGCTTGTGGGCCGCCTGCGTGAGCGACACACCGCGGACTGAGGAGTCGATCAAGCGTCTCCAGAATTCTGCGCTTTATAGTGATCAGGCCGGTGCGTGTTACCTGGCGGGTGTTGCGTAGCGAGAGCCAGATCCATCAGGTAGAAGCGGTTGCAGCCGCCATGTCCGGTGTTACCAAGAGGGGTGTCGATGGGGGTGAAACCACTTTTCCGGTACAGCGCTGCGGCGGCATCCATACCGGTCAGGGTCTCGATGTAGCAGCGATGGAAGTCGAATTCACGCGCCCGGTCCAGACATTGCTGCATCAAAACGCGCCCCGCCCCGAGACCGCGCAGGTTGGGCAGAAAGTACATTTTCCGAAGTTCGCAGGTGTCTGCGCCGCCACCCTCCAGTGGCGCCACGCCGCCGCCGCCCTCGACCCGGCCTTCACGCTCCACCACAAAATAGACACAGCGTGATGGCGAATACGCCTGGCTCATGCCATCCACTTCGGTATCGTGAATAGCAAAACCCACACCACCGGCACCGAATTCGGGCATGACGGTGCGAATGATAGCCGCCAGGGCCGGATCATCACGGGTTTCGATCGGGCGGATTTGAAATTCGTGCTCGGAGGGCGCGGATAACATGTAGCGATCCTGGATGATGGGGGCGGAAAATGCTCAGAGTCTACAAGAACTGGCCCTGACCCAGTTTTCGGAGCGATGCCATCAGGAATCAATAGGCGGGGAAGAAATAGCCTCGATTGATGCGGTTCGTACCTCCCCACATCCTACAGGCTGGATTCCGCCTACGCGGAAGTGACGACAAGGGTCGTTGCATGCTTGTCTATGGCCGTGGTTCGTAGTGCGGGGTCAGGGCAAATCCCGTAGGGCGGCCGGCATGGAAGCCGGTCGGTTCGTTGCCAGCTCAGGGATGAGCTGGCAACGAATGCCCGCAGCCCTGAACGCACCCGTAGGGCGCGAACCCCGGCCGCCCCTCTCTTCGCCCCTTCTCTCGCTCGCCCGAGAGAAGGGGCACGCCCCCGCAGGTGGGTGGAAGCTTGTCGCTCTGGACGTACAGAGCGTCCGTAGACAAAAGTCCCGTCATCCCGGGCGATGCCCCGGGATCCAGCATAAGGTCGTTGGATCGAGATTGTTTGTCGTATACAGAACCATCAATAAATAGCGAATGTCCACTCCGTGGTCCCGGTTGGTCACTATTCGCTACGGTGTGGCAGTCCCGTTGTTTCTGATGGTGTTGTGGCAACCCCCTGGCCCGCATCCAGGTAGCGGTTCTTGAGCCTCACGTAGTGTGCGGCGGAGTAGGCCAACTGCTCGATCTCGCCGGCGTTGAGCTTGCGCACACAGCGTGCCGGGTTACCCAGCCACAGCTCACCGCTGGCAACAATCTTGCCGGGTGGAACCAAAGCAGCGGCACCGATCATGGCGGTCGGTTCGACGACGACGCCATCGAGCAGTACGGCATGAATACCGATCAGGCAGGTGTCGCCAACGCGGCAGGCGTGTAGGACCGCACCGTGGCCGATGGTGACCTCGGCGCCGATTTCCAGAGGCCGGCCGCCGGGTGAATAGGGGCCATCGTGGGTGACATGCAGAATGGTCCCGTCCTGCACACTGGTACGGGCACCGATGCGGATGTGTTGCACATCACCGCGAATCACCGCACCTGGCCACACCGAGACATCGTCGCCGAGCTCCACGTCACCGATCAGCGTGGCCGATGGATCAATATATACGTGTTTGCCAAATTGTGGCTGGGTACCGTTAAAAGGGCGAATAGATAGGTGCATTGATGGGTTTCTGTTGGGGCGAGTATGGTCTGGCATAGATGCCATCCTAATGCTGCGGGGAGTCAGATATGTACACTGAACCGAACGAGTCCGCATTACGCGAACTACTGCAAGGCCAGCGCCGGGCACAGGCTGTAAAGGTTCCGGACCGGGCTCAGCGCCTGGATGATCTGCTGCGCTTGCGGGAGGCCTTCAAGGCTCGCCTGGATGATTTGTGTGCGGCCATGGATGCGGACTTCGGGCATCGTTCCCGGCATGAGTCCCTGCTTGCCGATGGCCTGGTGGTGATCAATGCGATCGACGATGTACGCCGCCATCTGCGCCGCTGGATGCGCTCCAAGCGGGTGCGCGCAGACTGGCTGTTTATTCCTGCTCGTGGGGAGATTCGCTATCAGCCACTGGGGGTGATTGGGGTGATCGCGCCATGGAATTACCCGGTCAATCTGGCTCTGGTGCCGTTGATCGAAGCGCTTGCCGCCGGCAATCATGTGATGCTGAAGCCCTCTGAGCAGACCCCACGCACCTCGCAAGCCATGGCCGAACTGCTCGATTCAGTGTTTCCCAAAGAGCGGGTGGCGACCGTGCTGGGTGGCCCCGAGGTGGCGGCGTGTTTCAGCGCCCTGCCGTTCGATCACCTGATTTTCACGGGATCGACCACAGTGGGACGCAAAGTGGCGCTGGCAGCGGCCGCCAATCTGACCCCGGTGACCTTGGAATTGGGTGGCAAGTCGCCGGCAATCATTGCCCCGGATTATCCCTTGCAGACGGCAGCGGAACGCATTGCAGCGGGTAAACTGCTCAATGCTGGCCAGACCTGCATTGCTCCGGATTATGTGTTGTTACCCGAAGCCGTGCAGCGCGACTTTGTCGCTGCGTTGCGAGCTTATGTTGAGCGCCATTATCCAACTTTGCGCGACAACCCGGATTACACCACTATCATCAATGATCGCCAGTATGCCCGGCTGCGGGGGCTGGTCGATGCAGCCCGTGCACAAGGCGCCACGGTGGTAACTTTACCCGGCGAAGAAGCGCATGACCCTGAACGCCGTCTGTTTGCCCCGACCCTGCTGCTGGATGTACGCGAGGATATGCGGGTCATGCAAGAGGAGATCTTTGGTCCCATCCTGCCGCTGGTTGGATACACCGAGCTGGCTGAGGCACTGGCCTGGATCAACCGCCACCCGCGACCGCTATCGCTGTATCATTTCGACCATGATCAGGCCCGCACTGAGCAGGTCCTCGAACAGACCCACGCCGGGGGCGTGACCGTCAACGATGCGGTGCTGCATTTCGTCCAGTCGCGGCTGCCCTTCGGTGGCATCGGGGCGTCGGGCATGGGCCACTACCATGGGCATGCGGGGTTTGTGACGTTTTCCAAACAGAAACCGGTGCTACGGCAAGCCCGCTGGTCAGGTATGGCGCTAATGCGCCCGCCCTATGGGCGCCTTGCCGACCGCCTGCTGGCCTTTTTGACCCGTTGAGGGGGCACAAAAGTGGTCGGGTCGCCCCGAACACAAAGCGTCTGTAGATGGGCGGCACTGCCAGCAGATAAAAATTCTGTCATCCCGGGCGACGACCCGGGATCCACCTTGGTCATGGCGAGTCCGGCTCTTGAATCGGGATGATTTCGACCCCAGCATGGGTCTTTCGCCGGATGTTCTCCCATGCCAGTCGACAATCCCCTGCTTCGTGATTCCGATCTGCCTCCTTTCACAGAGATCCGTCCCGAGCATATCCTGCCGGCGGTGCAGCAGTGTCTGGAAGCGTTCCGATCCACGGTGGCCGCGATCAGCGATCCCGGCTCCGTGCACGACTTCGAGCAGGTCCTATTGGCAACTGAGCGCCAGGAAGAGCGGCTCGGACGAGTCTGGGCACCGGTATCGCATCTGCATGCCGTAGCCGACAGCCCAGCTTTACGCGAAGCCTATGCTGTGGCCCTGGAGAAAATGACCGCCCAGGCGTTGCAGTTTGGCCAGCACCGCCCGCTGTTCGAAGCGGTCAAGGCGGTTTACGAGAGTGCCCAGTTTGCTGGTTTGTCCCCAGCCGAGCGAGCCTTGGTGGAGCATCAGCTACGCGATTTCCGGTTGTCTGGTGTGGCCTTGGAAGAACCGGCCCGCACCCGGTTCCGTGAAATTGGCATGGCCTTGTCGAAGCTGACAACCGGGTTTGAGGAAGCGGTACTGGATGCCACCGAAGCCTGGAGTGAACACCATGACACTGCAGACCTTCTAGCGGGCTTGCCCGAGGCCGAACGTGGCCCGTTCTTCGTGGCGGCCCAGCAGGCGGGGATGGAGGGCATATTGGTTACCCTCAAGCCACCGGCCGTCCAGGCAGTACTGAGTTATGCCGAGGATCGTGGCTTGCGGGAACGGGTCTGGAGTGCCCATCAAACCCGGGCTTCGGACCAGGGGCCGCAGGCCGGACGTTTCGACAACAGCAAGCGCATCGAGCAGATCCTTGCGCTGCGTCACGAGGCCGCCGGCTTGTTGGGATATGCGAACGCGGCTGAGGAATCCCTGGCAACCAAGATGGTGTCGAACACCGATACCGTACTCGGTTTTCTGCGTGATCTGGTAGGGCGGGCCCGGCCGGTAGCTGAACAGGAGCTTGAGGCTTTGCGGCGCTTTGCCAGCACCGAGCTGGGGTTGGACAGTCTGCAACCCTGGGATGTGGGATTTGCCTCAGAGCGTCTGCGCAAGCAGCGTTTCGACCTCGACGACGCGATCCTCAAACCCTATTTTCCGTTGCCTGCGGTACTCGACGGGTTGTTCGGTATGGTGGCGCAGGTTTTCGGGGTGCGGGTGGTGCCCCGTGACGGGGTGGCGGTATGGAATTCCGAGGTACGCTACCTGGAGCTTTGCAATGCCCAAGGCGAGGCGTTTGCGGGTTTGTATCTGGATTTGTATGCCCGTACGGGTAAACGTGGTGGGGCCTGGATGGATGTGTGTCGCAGTCGTTTTTGTGACCAGAGCGAGCCTTTCAAGCCGGTGGCCTTCCTGACCTGTAATTTTGCCCCACCCCATGGCGATGCCCCTGCACTGCTTTCCCATGATGATGTCCTTACCCTGTTCCATGAGTTCGGCCATGGTCTACACCATCTGCTGACTGAGGTGGATTTGCCTTCGATCGGCGGCATTGAGGGCGTCGAATGGGATGCTGTCGAATTGCCCAGCCAGTTGCTGGAAAACTTTGCCTGGAACCGGGAAGCGTTGCTGGGCTTTGCCCGGCATTACCGCACCGGGCAGGCGTTACCCGCGGCGCTATACCAGCGCCTGCTGGACGCGCGGCATTTCCAGGCTGGCCTAGGTTTGCTGCGACAGCTCGAATTCGCCCTGTTCGATTTTCGCCTGCACCGCGAATTCGAACCCGATAGAGGGGCGCGGGTCATGGATTGTTTGCAAGCAGTACGAGATGACGTTGCGGTTTTACAGCCCCCGACTTGGGCCAGGTTTCCGCATGCTTTCACCCACATCTTTGCCGGGGGTTATGGGGCCGGCTATTACGGCTATTTGTGGGCGGAAGTCCTAGCGGCCGATGCTTTTTCCCGTTTCGAGGAAGCGGGGGGGCTGGATAGCGCCTGTGGTACCGCATTGCGTCGCGAAATTCTTGCGGTGGGGGCTAGCCGACCCGCACTGGAGAGTTTTATCGCGTTCCGGGGGCGTGAACCGCGGATCGAGGCCTTGCTGCGCAGTTACGGACTAACTGCCCGAGAGCCACCGGTCCCGACAAGCGTGGAGCAGGCATCGTAGGATAGGCCCATGAAAATCGCTACCTGGAATGTCAATTCTCTCAAAGTGCGCCTTCCCCACCTTCTGCAATGGGTGCAGGAAAGCTCACCCGATATCATCGCTCTGCAGGAGACCAAGCTGGATGATGCCAGGTTTCCGCATGCAGAAATCGAGGCGGCCGGGTACCGATCGGTCTATTCCGGGCAGAAAACCTACAACGGAGTGGCCGTTCTGGCCCGGCAGATGATTACCGAGGTGATCACCGATATTCCCGGCCTCGAGGACCCGCAACGGCGGATTTTGGCCGTAACCGTAGGGGGTTTGCGGGTGGTCAATCTGTACGTGGTCAATGGCCAGGCCGTGGGTAGTGAAAAATATGCCTACAAGCTGGATTGGCTGAGCAAGGTGACTGCTTTTCTGGCCGAACAATTGAAATGCTATCCCAACATGATTGTGCTTGGTGACTTCAACATTGCCCCGGACGATCGTGATGTGCATGACCCCGAAGCATGGCGGGGGGCGATTCTATGCTCGGACGCCGAGCGCGCAGCCTTGCAGACCCTACTTAAACTGGGGTTTGTTGACAGTTTTCGTACCTTCCATAACGAGGCGGGGCATTTCAGCTGGTGGGACTATCGCCAGGGCGGTTTCCGTCGCCACCGTGGTTTGCGCATCGACCTGATTTTGCTTAGCGATGCCTTGCGTTCCAGGCAGCTAGCCGCCACCATCGATGTGGCGCCCCGTCGCTGGGAGCGTCCTTCCGACCACACCCCTGCGCTACTGGAATTGCAGGCATGATTAATGAGCAAAACTTTTCCCTGACCGATACAGAACTCGACGAACTTGACCATTTTCTGCGTGAGCAGATGGTTGAGAATGATCAGGAGGCCTTGTTACTGGATGGCGTGCACGGCTTACTGACCGCATTAGCAGTGGGACCGCAGCCAGCCCAGCCTGATGAGTGGCTACCTGAGGTGTTGCACCAACCGTTTATGGATGCTACTCAGGGTCGGCACATTTTAGGTTTGCTAGCACGATTGAACGACTCTATTTGCAGTGAGCTGGATGCCGACTGTTACGAGCCCATCCTTGGTGAGATGCAAGACGAGCAGGGCCAGGCGGGGATTTCTACCGCGGGCTGGTGTAGTGGTTTTGCCCAGGGCATGGATCTGCGCTCGAATATTTGGGAGTTAAGGCTTGATGAAGACATACAATTGGTTGAGCTGTTGGCACCGGTGATGGAATTGGCGGCCCAGGACGGCGCTTTGGGTGATAACGAGGTGATCGATCTGATGAGCGAGCAGGAATATGGCACGCGTCTGGCCGAGCTTCCTGAAATCGTTGATGCAATGGCGCAGTACTGGCGTGTACGTCCACCGCTGGGTCGGGAACAGCAATCAGTTAGCAAGGATGCAGCGGTGGCATATCAACGCCGTAGTGGTCATTCAGTGCACTGACATCGCGGTTAAAAAACGGGGGTTCATCGTTGACCGGTCACTCTATATCAGGTTGCGGGTGAGTAGCGCGAACCCCAACGTGGTGAGGGGCCCACCGCCGGTAGATGGTTGCTTGTCGCCAAGAGTATTTCCTGCGCCTACGGTGCGCGAGTTCATTTTTCCTGTCCAAGAAAACGAACCTAAAGAAGGCGGCCCCGGTTGGGTGCCGCACCGGGTGATTGCCACGGTGGGCACCGCGTAACCTATAGGAGGTGGTGAGGGACGAACCCCATCAATTTTTGGCGATACGGCTCTGCGTTCAGAGTCACAGGCTTCCACCCACGGTGATGGGCGTGCTACTTCTCTCGTTCGCCCGAGAAAAATTGGCTAAGAGAGGGGCGGCCGGGGTTCGCGCAGCCGGTTGAACCGCCCTGCTGCAATCGACGTACCTCCCAACGACGTCCCCTGGGCATCGCAGCACAGCACCTTGATCCGTGGGGCTGCACGGTTGTGGAACACATACACCCCCCAGTCACCAGCCGTCCGGACTCAGCATGTACGAATCCTGATCCCGCTGCTACTTACCCCAGGCTTATTTCATATTGAACAAGGTTATTCTTTTGTATGTGACTCATAAAAGACTACAATGTTTTCGAACATTTTGATTGATTGTAGATCCCAATTTATTTGGAGGAGCCTGGGCCATGACTGCTGAAACCTACGTCCGCGCACGTATCGACACACGCACCAAGAAGCGTGCCTTGGTGGTACTCGATGCCATGGGGCTTTCCACCTCGGACGCGATCCGCTTGTTGATGGTGCGCATTGCCGATGAAAAGAGGCTACCTTTTGAGGTTAAAGCGCCCAACCGTGCCACGATTGCGGCCATGGCAGAAGGTGATGCCATTATTCGCGCCCGCCGTGCCCGCTTTGCCGACGCTGGAGCACTGTTCGATGAGCTCGAAAACGACGGCGCGCAGTAAAAGAGCCTCTCTCCCACGAGCATCGGATTTCACCCAAAGCTTCCTCAAGGACTGGCGACGGCTGTCGTACTCCGGTCGTTACAGCATGCAGCGGCTTAAACAGGCAATGCTGATTCTGGTAGCAAACGATGAGCCGTTGGGGGCCGAATGGTCGGACCATGCCCTGGCCGGTAAATGGGCGGATCACCGGGAATGTCATATCGGCGGCGATTTTCTTTTGATCTACCGGCTTGCCGAGAAAGGAAAGAACAAGATGGTTGTGTACGTTCGCACGGGCACGCACAGCGAGTTATTTCGGGAATAAGAAATCCGCAGAGAAACCAACAGGGGCGGACTCGACCCATAACGGTTGATCGCTGTCGATACTGTCTGGATTTTCGATTCCCGCGCAGGCGGGAATCCACCCGGCCCGGAGTACAGTTTAGGCTTGCTCGGACGGTGTCGCCAGGCTATGGA
>ENA-ORDP01001889-ORDP01001889.1-marine-sediment-metagenome-genome-assembly--contig:-NODE-1889-length-10798-cov-17.087778_pt1 | contig 10798 bp, 14 predicted proteins | sample MGYA00248627_ERZ508539 | MGnify/ENA primary metagenome ERZ508539 (study PRJEB26208, sample SAMN05571518) | marine sediment metagenome | biome: deep sea; feature: Hydrothermal vent; material... | reverse complement strand
CCGGGTGATGATACCCAAGCCGGATGGAAGCCAGAGGCCATTGGGCATTCCCACGATCCGTGATCGTGTAGTGCAGATGGGCGTGAAACTCATGATAGAACCGATATTTGAAGCGGACTTTTGTGATTGTTCATATGGATTCCGTCCCAAGCGTTCAGCCCATGATGCCATGGGTGACATCTCCTATGCCTTGCATAAAGGGCACACAGAAGTCATTGACGCCGACCTGTCCAAATACTTTGATACGATACCGCATGCCAAATTACTGGCAGTGGTTGCAGAACGCATAGCGGATGGTGGGATATTGCATCTCATCAAGCAATGGCTGAAAGCGCCTGTGGTTGAGAAGGGTGAGGATGGCAAGGATCGAACCATTGGAGGAAAGGGCAATCGACGAGGAACGCCGCAGGGAGGCGTGCTCACGCCATGGACACAAAAGGTAACTTCGAATTTGACCGAGAAGTCAAACTGGATCGTTCGGAATCAGTCCTTGACTTGCGGCGCAAAAGGTAATATGTATATGGCGTATGACCCGATCGACGCTCGCCGAAAGGACGCAACGTTTGAATGCCGCATTCGATCTGATCGTCCGGGGTTACTGCCTCAACGAGGCCGCCGAGGCTCTGGCCGAGCAATTCGACTTATCGGCTCGTCAAGCCTACCGCTACCTGCACGAGGCGCAGAACCTCAAGCGTCCCGCGGAAGTTCCCCTCCCGACCGTTCCGATGACGATCAAGGTGCCGAGCGAGGTGGTGGTGCAGCTTCGGGCCTACGCGCAGCAAAGCGGTCTCACGATCGGCGAGACCGTGGCGCGCGCGGTGCGGCGCTTTCTCGCCCAGGCACGAGGCCGTGGCTGAGCGCCGAGGCCAAGACCCTACGCTGCACTTGGACTACGTGTTTGACCGCCTGTTCTCCACCAAACTCGAGCAGGTTTATATCATCCTGGTTCCGGATCCCGTGCGTCGTCTCGGCACGCCTTCGGGACTGAAGGAAGCCGCCCATGAAGATCGCCGCGATCTACGCCCGAGTCTCCTCGGACCAGCAGAAGGAAGAGAAGACCATTGCCAGTCAGACCGCAGCCTTGGTGGCGTTCGCCGAAAGCGCAGGCTACAGCGTACCGGGTGAGTGGGTTCTCGAAGACGAAGGCTACAGTGGGGCGAGCCTGGTGCGCCCTGGACTTGAGCGGGTACGCGATCTGGCCGCAGAAGGTCAGATTCAGGCGGTGCTGCTGCTGCGCGGCGAAAGACCTGAGGACATTTCTCCGGAGGTCGTCGTCACGCGATTGCTGATGGAAACTCCCGCCAGATTTCAGACGGCCGAAGCGGGCCTATTTTGGGTCGCTGTTAATGCCAGCGGGCAGGGGTGGGAAAAACAGTTAGCGATTCTACGAAAGTACAGCCTAGGGTGAACGGCCCGCTGCCAATGTAAAGTGGGCTTCACGAAAAAGGGCGTTCATTTTTTGCTATACCTAGACTACACTTGCAGTTGAATTCCCGTTGGTCACTCCGAGGTGCCCTCATGTTGCCATTCATAGGCAAGCGCGAGCAAACCAGGAAAAGATATAGAGATACAATGCACGCCGTTATCAAGGTTTTCAGCATATCCGATGCAATCGCTGGCGGGAAGAACCTCGAAGATGAGTCAGGCAACATCAATCGGAAGGCGCTCGGCTACATTTATGGCTTTACGGATGCCGCGCTTCAGCGGCGTGGTCTATCAATCGACAATGAGGATGGCTACACTATCATCTTAGGAGTCCTCAATAGTCTTTACGAAGGGAGAGCCAGTAAGTACTTCACGTTTCTGGCCGAGCACCTGAAAGATCCAGAGACCACAGGTGGCATCTTCTACGGTGGGCAGCAGTATAACGAATGGTTAAACTCGGATGGAAAGAAAATCCCATTGGGATTCGGCCTGAGCTTGTTGGGGGGTTGAATAATATTTCCGGAGGTCTCGCCCGAAGTTCCACGGGATTATGATTTACGGCTCAGTTTGATTGTACTGAGTCTGGCATCGCAGGTTTAGCAAACGCATTTTGGCCACCGAACAGCAGCAGCAACAGCAAACCCGAGAAGCAGTGGAACTGCTCCGCATGGTCGCGCCAGAGAGATGCGCTGAACTGGACACTCTGGTCCAGACGTATCATCCCGAGTTTTTTGAGGCAGTGGATCGACGCCAGTTTCGGCTGGAAGCGAACCCAATTGGGATTATTCTGTATTCCAGTCGCACATTACTTCAAGTATGGCTGCTGGGGTGGGTCATGTGGAAGGAGATGTACTGCTGGTCCACATTTATCTGGGAACTTTCAAAGGGACAGGGGCCGTTTCTCCTGACTGAGTTTTCAGGAATCCCTGACCAGGACGAAAGCTACGCCAATGCGGATGCGTTGCATGCGTGCGCCATGAAATTTGCCGACTCCGATCCGATCGACTGGACACTTTGGCCGTCGGACGTGCCTAGACCATGCGGTATAGCACAGCAAGAAAATGAAGACTGGCTGATCAAAGATCTTGTACAACATGCTATCGCTTTCTTTTTGTTGCATGAATTTCGACATCTCATGCTCTACCAAGAGCGGCGCAAATTCTCTGACCGCCACGGCGAAGAGTCTGAATGCGACCGATGGGCTATCGACTATGTACTCGCTCGTTCCGATGAATACGCCCAGACAAGCGGGGAAGATCCAATTAAGGTTCGCTCAAAGCGCGCGATGGGTGTAGCGCTAGGAACCGCAGTTATGGCACACGTACAGAAGGGGCTATGGGAACCTGGGACGAACCATCCTCCCATCGCTGAAAGGATGGGGCTATTCGCTAGTATTGTCGATCTGCCAGGCAATGACTTCTTTTGGAATGTTGCATGCACCTTCTTACTTGCAAGTCTCCGACGACAGGAAAAATTGCCTAATGAGGTCGTTTTCAGAGACCAACGAGATTTGTTTACGAAGTTACTCCGTCCCGAGTTGCGCGCACCCTCACGACACCACGAATCTATCGATTAACGTCGTTTTAGTCATCCATTCATTAATTCAGCCATTGGCCCCACTGATGACATGCCATTTTCTTTCACGCGACCAGCAAAAGAGAGCCAAAGGCGAATGCACGTGAACGTGAATGTAAACTTTCTCGAAGGGCGAACCAAGAAGTAGTTTGTGTGTAGATCTGTTTAGCTCTTCGATGCCTACAAAATCTGGGAACACGAACGTTGTAGCAAACGCTCCTGCCTTTGGGATGCTTGCCGCAATCAGTAACCACAATTGATCGTAGCGCGTAGCATCATATTTGCGCGCAGTTTCGATCTTGTCACTGATTCGACTTACTAATGCTGGATGCGGATTAAGGTAACCCCACTTGAAATACGGCTTACTTGGCGACCGCCTTGCTGTGCACTCTTCGTCGGCTCGCGCGGGGCTCCCCTTCGATTCTATTTTCCCATCCGCATGGAATTGCGTCACCTCGATACCGACGCACAAACCCCTGATTCGGGCAAGCACGTCCGGTCGATCACTCGGATCAAGCGTGATATCGCCGCAGCCCAGCGCGGCCAATAGCCGCGACGCCAGTTCAACTTCGATCTGTTGCTTTGGAGAAATCTCCATGCCCTACACACATCTCAAATCATCTGCACCTAAGCACAGCAAAGGAACCCATACGGTATGACTCTTCCTGTTACCTCGACTCAACGCCGAAAATTAGCTGGTACTGAAAATACGGTAACGGCTCCCGGCCGCTTGATTATCGGCGTTCTGCGTTCTTATTGAACTGTGTCACGGCCACTCCTGCGTGCTCAACCATATCGCCAAAATTTCTCAAGGAGCCCGTAGTCAGGATATCTACTATAAGGCTAGCCGTGAGGCGAATGAGCACAATGTCGGATTCTTGCAGGTGATCCAGATCTGCGCTGTAACCTGCAACGTCCAGAACTTTGACTGCGAGCCGAGAAGACAAAGCTGTATCAGCAATCAGTCCGGCGTCTGGTGTAAGTGTATTACATCGTACGTACTCCGCTTCGGCATCGGTGAGCCGTTCTATAAATTCGCGCTGTATGCCAAATTTATATTTCTCTGGCCAATGTGCACAGAAGGTATCCACAGCAATGCCAGATATATACGGCCCTATTTCGTGGCGAAGCGCTTCGCCTATTTCTGGTGATAATCTCACAGCTACCTGTCTGTTCATTAGGTGCAAAAAAAAGTAGAGAAATTCATAGAAGAGGTACATCACTTGGGTTTCAGGATGTTCCTCAAACGCAGCTACTGGACGAAGATCTGGTTTGAGGTGCTGGGTGCAGTCCCAGGCAGCGGAAACGATTCCAGATACAAGATCACCGAATAGTTGCCATTGTTCGGCAGTCTTTTTCTCCGAATCGGTCAATACTTTCTTGAGCCACGCCCTATTGCGGTTCGGTGCCACCCAAGATAGCCAACTCATATTGGCGAAACTCCGGACATATAGCCTACGGTGGTCGCGGTCATTTGGGGCAGCCATGAGGGTGGAATAAATGAAGTGTAGTTGCCCCCGGAAGCCTCCGCCTGCTTTCTGGATGTGACGATTATGGATGTTGACCTCACCGTGTGTCTGTTCGTCCACTACCTGGTTGGTCGGTTCGCACTTGAAGGCACACCCCGCATCCGCAGAGCATCGCTATGGCTGCTAGGGGGTAAAGGGAACGGGGCCAGGGGGCTTTAATGAGACTCCGGAATGGCCGAACCTCGCCTGCTGGATCAGGTGCGCGACGCATTGCGCGGGCGCCACTACCCTATCCGCATCGAGCAGCGTCCCTTGGATCAAGCGTTACATCCTCTTTCATGGAGAACGGCATCCTAATGAGAGGGGTGCCGAGAAAGTATCCGCCTTCCTATCGCACTTGGCCAGAGGCGAGAATGCTGCGACATCGACTCAGAATCAAGCGCCCGCCCGATGCTTCGTCTACAAAACGCGGGCACGCCAGAGACCCAGGCTGAATCCGGCGCGGGGTCCGTGGGGTACCGGCCAGCGGCGTGCGTGGGGCCATAATAGCCCCCGTTCCGCGAAGCGGATGGTCTCGGCACCGCCGACCACGAGGTGGTCGAGTACGCGTACCTCGATGAGGTCCAGCGCATCGCGGAGTCGCCGCGTTAGCGCCTTGTCCGCCTGGCTCGACTCGGCGACGCCCGACGGGTGGTTGTGGGCAAAGATGACCGCTGTCGCCGGCTGGCGAGCCGTAGCGTTCGGGGCGCATGATCGGCTAGCCGTCCACCAGCGCCAGATGATAGTACGCGGCCTCCAGATGAGGGGCGGGCATCTGGAGGATGCGGCCGGACATCCAGTCGCGGTATGGGCCTGGCCCGGGCACCGGGGCCCAATGCCGGGACTGCGTGCGGACCCAGTCCCGGAGCGCGGGCGATGCCGTGGCATGGTACGCCGGCGGGATCGATGGGCGCGTCGAGCACCATATCACCGCGTCGATCTCCCGCGCCCCTAGCGCCACGCAGTATGCCGATACGGCGCGCGCGCGGGCGGCGACGGTCTCCACCGTTTGCTGGACCTCTATTGTTAGCCGCACTCGCGCGTCGGAGCCCCGATCGACGACGTAGTCGATCACGGCGTCCGGGATCTTAATTTTCCCGATAGGGTTGGCCGCAACCTCGAACCATGTCCCGGCGTATAGGTCGACCTCCAGCGGCGGGAGTGGGTAGGGCACATCAGCCTGAGTGGTCTCGCGGCACCGGTCGATGAGCCGCTGGATTGCGGGCGGCGGAGACTGCAACTCGAGCACGAATATCTGCGCCAGTAGATCATGGGCCACCTGCGTCACGCGGATGCGGTCGGGTGATGTGACGGGGGCGATGACTATATCCTCCGCATCGATGGCCGGTGCGATGATCGCCGCGCCCATGGGGGTCAGCATCCATGGATGGGCCGGGGTCCCCGATACGGGTAGCGACCGTATGACTCCCCTGCGACGCATGCGCTGCAGTAGCCGGTATGATGTGGACCGGGACACGTCCAGTAGGCGCCCCAGCACGTGATGGTCGATGATCCGCCAGGTCCACAGCCACCGCAGCACCTCCCGGACATGGTCATCGCCCACGGCCCGCGCTGTCGGTGCCACCGCCCGAATCCGCGCCGTGCGCCCAGCTCGCGCGGCGGCGGCATCACACGACGCGTCACACGACACGTCACCGGATTGGATGTCCCGTGTTTTTTCCATTTTCTCGCCCCAAAAATCCCGTGATAGCGTCTCCTACATATCTGTAGTAGGTGCAGGCCAGAATTAGAGCGATGGGGGGGTGTTCTCCGGCGGCCGATCCGGCCGCCTGCGCGCCGCCGTCCCGGCGGCTCCGCGCCCTTTGCGCGGCCTGGCCGCTCGCTCCGCTCGCCGCCCCCCCACGCAAACCTTTCCCCGCTGTCGCGGGGGAAGGCTCCGGCGACCGGAATCGCTCGCTATCGCTCGCAGATCCCGGTCGCCTCCGGGGCGGGAGCAGCCCGCCCAGATGCGGCGCTTTGGGGTCGCGGAGCGACCCCAACCACCGGGCTGACGCCCGGTGGACGCTCTGCATCCGGGGGCGCGCGTCGCCCCCCGGGCGGTGCGATCGCGGCGGTGACCTACGGTCCCCGCCGCGCCGCCCGCGGGGCTCCAGGAGTCGCCGCCTGTCAGGCGGCGGGCATACCACAGCCCCCTTGTACACTCCGTGTTCAGGGGGTTGAGGCAGCGCCCTTGGCACCCGTATGGAGCCTCCGGCGGCGGCGTCCATGCCGCCGCCGGAGGCAGTGATCGCGCCCCCAGCCGCGGACTCACCTAGCGGCTCGCTCCGCGCCCGGGGACCCCCTGGCGCGATCCCATATATCCCCCCTCCTCCCGTCCCCCCGGAGGGGGAGCGGGACCGTTACGCGGGGGTGCCGGACAGGGGGTCGGCAGCGCGCCATCCCTGGCGCGATGGGCGGCGCGGCGGGGGTGGGCTACCATCGCCTGCATGGGGTCAGATCGATGATATCCGACTGCGGCGGACCGTCATTGTCCCGCGCCGCCACCACCCGGGCCTGCACCCGGAGCCCGCGACCCTGAAGCCGGAGACGATAGGCCCGCTGCCGCTCGGCAGAGCTGGCGTATGTTCGCGGCCGACCACGTTTTTTTTGATTTCGAGGGGGGGTATTTTTCGGCATAATATCGTCACTCCGTTACGTTAATGTGAATATTATAGTAACGGCGTTACGAAATGTCAACTCCCCTCCACACACAAAACCACATCTAAAGCAACCTGTTACACTCGCCCTGTCGGCCGCCCTCCGCCCCATCCGCGGTACCTACCCCCCCATCTCTCCGGCTACAGTGGGGCGCAGTGCGTCGCCGCGGCCGGAGACGGCCCGCCGCCTTGCGCGCGCCGCTAGGCGCGTGTGACGGCGGAGCGTATCTCCGGGTGCGGCGACGCACGCAGCATCATCCGGGCGCCGGCGAAGGGTAGGGGTCCGGGGTCCCACGCCCTTCGCCGGCGCGGGCGCTCTACATACCGGCACCGGCGGTCCGCGGCATCGGCCGTCGTATCATCAGGAGCGGGGACGCGGGCCTGCGGCCCGCTGGCGTGCCAGACTCGGCGACGTACTCGAGACCGCGTATTCTCGACTTATTATCCGGCTTGGCAGTTATAGCAAAAAGGCGATAGAATGACTTGGACGGTTGAGACGCTGAACGCGGCGGTCGATGCTGAACTGGACGCATTGCCGGTGTCGTTGCGCGCGCGGCTTGCGCGCATCGTGGAATTGATTAAGGCCGTAGGGTTAGAGCACGTTCACGAACCGCACGTGGCGCATATCGAAGGCAAGCTATGGGAGATCCGCGCAAAAGCCAAGGACGGAATCGCGCGGGCAATTTACATCACCACGACCGGCCGGCGGGTGGTGATCCTGCACGCCTTCGTGAAAAAAACCTCCAAGACCCCCGCCGGCGACTTAAACCTTGCCCGCCGACGTTTGCGAGAGGTGAAGCTGTGACCCGGTTTACCGAGATCAAAAAGCGATGGATGAAAGACCCGGCGTTCCGGCGCGAATACGACGCGCTGGGGAATGAGTTTGACGTGGCCTTGGAATTGATTAAAGCGCGCACCCGCGCCGGGCTGACGCAGGCGCAGATGGCCGAGCGCATGGGCACCACGCAATCCGTCATCGCGCGACTGGAAAGCGGCGCGACCAAGCCGAGTCTGCGCACGCTGGAGCGTTACGCCCGTGCGACCGGATCGCGCCCGGTGGTGAAGCTGGTACAGACGCGAGGCGAAGCGTGAAGCCCCGAAAGCGGCGGCTAGTTCCCAGCCCCTCCTAGCCCCTTGGGCGTTTAAACCGAAGCTCCCCGTATTGAGCTGTCACAACTCACTGATTGAAACAAAGGTGACGTCTCCTTTTCAGCGCCATTCCACGATCTCATGCGCCCTGCTACACGTCCGGGGCCTCCATGCTCAGCACCCCGGCGTCGTAGTCGTAGTCGAGCAGCTCCGCATAGCGCGCCCACTGGATCACCACCGAGAGCACGCGCTCGGACTCCTGTTCGCTGAGGCGGTCCTCCAGCTCGCGCAGAAAGCGCTCCTCGGGTGCACGGCGCTGGGGACGCTCGTCGAGCACTCGCAGGATATGTGCGATCAGCGGGACCCGGTGTACCAAGTGCTCAGCAAAGATGCGTCGGCGCTGCGCCTGATCGCCGTCGACGAAGGCCTTGCCGTGGCGCGTCATGCGGATGCGCCGGTCGGCTACATGCGCAAGATCCAGCAGTTCGAGCACATCGACGATGGCGAGCAAAGTATTCAGGTCAAGGTGCATCTCCTCGGCCAGTTCGGAGAGTTCGGCGCTACCCTGCTCGCCCCATTGGTCGAGCTGTTCCAAGACACCGGACACCTGCGCCACGCTGACCTCGGGCAGCCGATAGGCGAGGCCCACGCGGCCTCCGTGGACGGCGCCGCCGGTGGAGCCCACCGCGGCCGTAGTCATGATGCCGTAGATCCGCTCCACGAGCGCGCGAAACGAGGTTGACTCCCGGTCCCGGGGATGCTTGAGCGTGGATAAAGCCGATCACCGTGATCGACAGGAACCCCAGGATCGGCACCGACTGCAGCACGTCCAGAATCGGAATCAGAAGCGCCTCAGCGCGGCGGTTCTTGGCGGCGAACGTCGCATAGGTGGAGATGAACAGCAGCGAGAGCGCCATGGCCGCTACCATGCGCAGGGCGGTGCGCAGCGCGTAATAGGGGAGGTGGCGTGGATCCAGGGAGAGCGGCAGCGCCTCGCCCAGATGGTAGGGGACCGCCATCTGGCGCGTTCCCCAGGAGAGGACGAACAGCAGCCCGGGCACCAGCGGGATCACCAGCAAGTCCCAGCGGTTCGGCGCACCGAACAGCGCACGTGCGGCACGTACCGGGGCATCCAGGCGCACATACGGCATGGGTTTTCCTTCGATCTTGCAGGGGGCCGCCGGCAACACGCCACCGGCGCGGGGACGACCGCGGTCGGAGCCGGCGCAGCCGGTTTCCAGACCGCGCGCAATGGTAGTCGAACTCCCGTGCCACGGCACGGGGCGGGCACTTGCCAGAGGCGGGTTTGCACACTAGACTAACCGGACGGTCAGCATCGGGCGGGTATCCGCTGGAGGATCCATGAACCTGTCGCAGCGCAGCTCCGCCCCGCCCGCCCGGGCCCGGCGTTCCGACGGTGCCCTGTTGATCCTCGCCGCCGCCGAGGCGCTGTTTGCCGAGCGCGGATACAACGCGGTCCCGGTCAGCGCCATTGCCACGCGTGCAGGCGTCAGCAAGGCCAACGTCTTCCATCATTTCAAGACCAAGGACCGTCTGTATCTGACGGTGTTACGGCGCGCCTGCGGTACGGCCACGCAGGTATGGCGCGAGCGGATGGCGGGCGACGGGGCCTTCGGGGAGCGCATCCGGCACGCGGCGCGCGCCCATCTGCTACACCTGCTTGAACAGGAAGACGTCTCGCGCCTCATCCTGCGCGAGGTCGTGGAGAACGGACCGCGCCGCGGACCGGAACTGGCCGAACAGGTATTCGACGAGGACTTCGCCGGGTTGGTGCAGGTGATCCGCGAAGCGCAGCACCACGGCGAATTGCGCCGCGAAGCCGACCCGGCGGTGGTGGCCTCACTGCTGCTCGGCGCGGACGTATTCTTCTTCCTCGCACGTAGCGTGCTGATCCACATGAAGGCGGCGACCTTCGCCGTCGATCCGGAGCGCTATAGCGCCTTGCTCACGGATTACCTGTTGACCGGGCTGGCACCCAACGACGCGGCCGGTCCCGACGCAAAATCCGGCCGCTGAACCTGCAACGTACGCTCGCGCGCCCGGCGCCACCGGCTATGCCGGTTGCGATTCAGGTTCCTGCATGAACCGATGCGGGAATGTCATCTGAACACGACGCCTGGCACCCCCGTCATCCAACGGTCACCTGTGCAACGCTATACTTCGGGCCGGGTCCCCGGAAGTCCCGGGCAATCGGCGGCGATCGTTTTTCCCACCCCGGCGGACAGCCGGTGCAACACCCCCGCGCCGGGCGCCGTTCCCGTCCCGCGCAACGCCCCGCCCGGGGCCATTGCGGATGAACCCCCTCATTCCCAGAAGAGTAACGACCATGGCATGGTTCAATGATGCGATTTTCCTGCGCAAGACGGCCCTCGCCGAACGGCTTGAGCGGCCCATGGCGGAACTCGCCGGACGCTGCGCACTGGCATGGAACGAATCCGGGCGGCTTGACCAGTCGTTGGTGGACACCCTGCCCCTGCTGCCGCACTGCCGCGTGCTCTACGCCCTCAACAGCGCCGGCACCCA
>ENA-ORDP01001888-ORDP01001888.1-marine-sediment-metagenome-genome-assembly--contig:-NODE-1888-length-10799-cov-6.186337_pt1 | contig 10799 bp, 9 predicted proteins | sample MGYA00248627_ERZ508539 | MGnify/ENA primary metagenome ERZ508539 (study PRJEB26208, sample SAMN05571518) | marine sediment metagenome | biome: deep sea; feature: Hydrothermal vent; material... | reverse complement strand
TCACCCGATCCGGCGAGCGATCCCGCGCCAGTACCTGCTTGGCGATATCGGAAATCAGCACAATACCGTACTCATCATTCTCATGCCGCTTGTCCACAATCAATGACTTGGTTTCAATATGTTTCATCATCTTCAGGGCCTCGCTCACCGAGGTCATGCCATCCACCATATCGATGCGCGTTTTCATCACATCACGCACCCGAACTATGTTTTTCTGATTCATATCTCTTCCTCCACCACCTCACTTAAACGAACAATCTGCTGTTTGACACCCAGAGCGTCTTCAACATCAATCTGAAAAGCGATCCCCGTGCCCGGTTTGCTGTCAAATTCACCTACTTCGGCGATTTTCTCCAGAATACAACGGCTCTGATGTTCTTCTACCAGCATCATCAACATATCGCGTTGTGTTTCCAGGGTCAGGCCAAAAAAGGTCTTGCTCTGCTTCAGCCCTTCGCCCCGGGCATGATTGATGACGGTCATCCCAGTGGCGCCAGCAGCGCGCGCCGCATCCATCACCGCATCGGTTTTATCATCCTCGATCAGGGCAATAATCAATTTAAAATGCATGACTGTCTCCTTATTTTTTCTTTACGTTTCCTAGCCAGCGTGACTGGCTGAGCTGCGCGTAGGCCATGACTGAAATAATCGGAAACAGACTGGCAAAAGCAATCAGCCCGAATCCATCCAGCAGTGCGCTACGTCCCGGCACGGTACTCGCCAGCCCCAGCCCCAGAGCGGTAACCAGGGGCACCGTGACGGTTGAAGTGGTCACGCCACCGGAATCATAGGCCAGGGCAACGATCATCTTTGGCGCGAAAAAAGTCTGTACGATGACGATCACATAGCCACCAATAATGTAATAATAGAGCGGCGTACCGCTGACGATACGGTAGGTTCCCAACGCAATGCCGAAAGCCACACCCAGCGCCACCGCCACCCGCAGACCCCATACGCTGATGGTTCCTGCCGACACCTCATGTGCTTTGAGCGCCACTGCCAGCAACGAAGGCTCGGCAATAGTGGTGGAAAAACCAATACTGGCAGCGAAGATATACACCCACCTGTAATCCGACCAGTGAAAAAACCGGGGAATATTTTCCAGGCTGCCATAGATAAAGACAGGATCGGTGAGCTGCTTCGCCATGAGTTCTCCAATAGGAAACAGCGCTTGCTTCAGGCCCACCAGGAAGAAGGACAACCCCAGAAGAACATAGAGAAAACCCAGCAACACCTGCTTCAGATGCGGCACAGGCTGGCGAATAACCAGGAACTGGAACCCAAAAATAATGATCACGATCGGCAACACATCGAAAGCCGTATCGACAGTAATACTCAGTAATTGCAGAAAAAAATGGCTCACCGCATCATACCGAACAGCATAACAAAAATCATGGGCGTCAACGACGCAAAAGCAATCAGACCGAAGCCGTCCACCATAGGATTTCGGCCCTTGATACTGGAGGCCAGCCCCACCCCCAGCGCGGTCACCAGTGGCACAGTTATGGTGGAGGTGGTGACCCCACCGGAATCATAGGCAATACCGATGATGTCATCCGGCGCAAAGAACGTCATGATTACCACACCGATATAACCGCCGACGATTAGATATTGAACAGGCCAGCCGCGCAGGATCCGCAAGACTCCGATGATCAGGGCAATGCCCACGGAAAAGGCCACCGTCAACCGCAAACCATCCGCATAGCTCTCCTTCGCCTGCACAGTGTTCGCCACCACCCCGGCCGCGGCCGCGACATCAGCGGCTTTATTGGCCACCGCAATCAGCGCCGGCTCAGCAATGGTCGTACCAAAACCCAGAGCAAAGGAAAATGCGAGTAGCCAGAACAGGCTGCCCTTGCGGGCAAAAGCATAGGCCATGGACTCACCGATGGGAAACAGCCCCATCTGCAAACCCTGTACAAACAGGCTCAGGCCAATCACCACCAGCAGGGCGCCACTGAGAAGCTGAAAAAGATGAGGAATGGGCTGGTGCAAAACAACAATCTGGAAAAAGGCAATAACCAGGATGATAGGATATAAATCCCGCAAACTCAGATACAGCGTTTTGAAAATACTGATGAGGGTGTTCTTCACATGCTGACCTGGTTAACTTCCATGGAAGGGAGATATCAATCGTTGCATAAGTATTTGCATGTATTTTATCCCCTCACCCCAACCCTCTCCCAGAGGGAGAGGGGGCTATGATGCAAATACTTATGCAACGATTAATACACGGGGGAAACAATAGCAATTTCAGGAAAATATTGACAGATCTCCGGCTCCGGGTATGCTTAAATATGGTTCTGCAAGTTTCTTTTTTAATTGACATCAGGAGTTACCCCATGCACAAATGGCACTATTCGACTCACGTTATCAAGGCCCTGATGCTGGCGGGCTTTACTTTACTCATTTTCGGCTGTTCCGGCAAAACGCTGGTAGAAAGCGATCTGGGCATGAGTGAGGCTCCTGACTGGGTTAATCAGGGCACCCAGTACCTGAATAACAACAAAGGCAGACTCTTTCACGGTGTTGGCGAAGCGCCGGTCATGGGCGATGCCTCCTTGCAGAAATCCACTGCCGACAACCGCGCCCGCGCTGAAGTTGCCCGCATATTAAGTTCTTATCTCGATGTTGCCAGCCAGGACTATAGCGCGGCCTCAGGAACCGGCAAGGACGCAACAGCCCAACAATCGGTCTCCCGTGAAATCAAAAATCTTACCAAAATAAATCTCTCAGGGGCGCAAATCATCGGCCGCTGGAAAGATAAAAAAAGCGGTACCATTTATTCCCTCGCCGAGTTGAACATGAAGTATGTAAAAGAAGTGATGAAAAACGTCAGGCACATGAATCAGGATCTGCAACGTTATATCAACGGCCATGCAGAGAATATCTTTGACAGGATTTCGTCCAGGTAAACCGCCCTCTATTGGAGAACAGATATATGCTTATCAGAAAATTTAAACTGGCAGCTCTCGCTATTTTTATTATCCTGGCCGTCACAGCCTGTGCGACTCAGGTCCAACGCGTCGCTGTCAATAAAGACATTGATCTAAGTGGTGCCTGGAACGATACCGACTCACGCATGGTCTCCGAAGCAATGATCAAGGACATGCTGGATCGTCCCTGGTTCAGAAATTATGCCCGCAAACATAACCGCCAGCCGGCAGTCATTGTAGGTAGGATACGCAACCTCAGTGATGAGCATATTAATGTCAGAACTTTCGTTTCCGATATTGAACGCGCCATGATTAATTCCGGCCAGATCAATTTTGTGGCTTCGAGTAATCAGCGAAAGGAAATCCGCTCGGAGCGCAAAGATCAGGACATCAATGCCAGCGAGTCAACCCGCAAGGCGATGGGTCAGGAAATGGGGGCGGACTTTATGCTCAAAGGCAGCATCAATACTATTGTCGATATGGAAGGCAAAACCCAGCTCCGCTACTATCAGATTGACCTCAACCTGATCAGTCTGGCCAATAACCGGATGGTTTGGCTGGGGCAGAAAAAAATCAAGAAGCTAATCAAAAACAGTCGCTTGCGCTTTTAATCAAACCGCCGACTCTGTCATGTTGATGAGAGAAGGACAGAGCCTGCGCACCATACCCGCCATAGCCATGGCGGGTATATTCCTGGTTCTTGGCGGCTGCGCCACTTACAGCCAGTCCTTTCGCGCGGTGGAGCGCAATCTGCTGAAGAATGATCCAACCGGCGCCCTCCAGGCTCTTGAAAAACAGCCCCGCAGTAGCCGGGATCAGTTTCTCTATGTCTGCAACAAGGCTATGCTTTTGCGCATGCTTGGCAAGTTCAAACAAAGCAACGAGGAAATCAAAAAAGCCAAGGCCATCGTGCAAAAATACTCGGCTATCAGTGTTTCCGAGCAAACCTCGTCATTTATTATCAATGACGCCACACGCACCTATATTGGTTCACCGGTTGAACAAATCATGCTGAACGTTTACGCCGCGTTGAACTACCTGCAAATGAACGATCTAAATGGTGCGCGGGTCGAAATTTTGCAGGAGGATATTCGCCTGCGGGCACTGATGCAGGACGATCCGGACAGCCCCCTCAGCGTCGATCCCTTTGCCCGCTATCTCAGTGGCATCATCTATGAAGATCTTGGTGAATGGAGTGACGCCATGATCGCCTATCGTAAAGCCTATCAAGCCTACCAAAAACATGCTGCACTCTATGGAATCGCCATACCACAACAACTTAAACGCTCACTGATCCGGATGGCCGACAAAGTTGGACTGTATAATGAACGTCGGAAATATGAACAGGAATTTGACCTGCACCTTGCCGCTTTACAAAAAGGGATTCAGAATACCGGCGAGCTGGTGTTTATTTTCAATAATGGCCTGGCGCCCATCAAACGTGAATCAAGTGTACAGGTTATCGAACCCAAATCCGGGCATATGATTCGCATTTCTCTGCCCTACTATGAGAAACGCAACACTCCGGTGGCCTACGCCCGCCTGTATCTGCAAAGCGTTCGCCCACACCTGAAAAATGTCCCTAAACTTGTCACTAAAACCGAAAAAGTGGAAGACATCAGCAGCCTCGAAATTGAAACCCTGAAATCACAAATGGCAGCCATTACCGCTCGCGCCCTGGCGCGTGCGGTAGCCAAAGATAAACTATCAGATGAGGCCAGCCAGCGAAACGGCCTGGCTGGCCTCATTGTCAATATTGCCGGAGTGCTGACTGAGCGCGCGGATACGCGTAGCTGGCTGACGCTGCCTGCACAAATACAATGCGCCCGATTGAAAGCGCCCGCTGGCCTGTATTCTGCCCATGTAGAGCTACTGGACCACAATAATAATATTGTTCTGCGGCGCAACCTCGGAAAAATCAAACTGACCACCGGGCATAACGATTACTTATCATTTCGCTGGACATCGATCGAGGCCACCACGAGGAACTAAACATGCGTAACATATTTTTTTCTTTTATTATTCTTGGTTTTCTAATCAATGCAGGCTGCGCTGGCAGAGGCCCAATCCAGCCGCCTGACTGGGTTAACGGCAATAGCAGCAAATACCCATCGTCCCAATACCTGAGCGGCAAAGGACAGGCCAGGTACCAGGCTGTCGCCCGCGACCGCGCACGCGCCGATCTCGCCAAGGTTTTCGAAGTCAGCATCCAGGAACAAAGTGAAGACAAGAGCCAGTCCAACCGTCTGTTCCAAAACGGTAAGACCCGTTTAAAGCTTTCAAGCCGCGTCAGCCGGAATATTTCCACTCACACGGATCAGATTATTTCGGGAATTGAAATTGCCGGCACCTGGCAGGACAAAACCAGCAAGCAGTTCCATGTCCTCGCCGTGCTGGACAGGATGAAAGCGGGTAACATCCTGCGCGACAATATCAACCGGCTCGACAATGTGACGGCTAGTGCCATTCGCCAGGCGCGACAGGATAACAACCTGCTGCGCAAAATCGCGCTTGCGCATACCGCCCTGCAGGCGCAGCTCGAACGCAAAATTTATAACGACCAACTGAAGATTGTGGACTATTCCGGCCGTGGACTCAGCAGCCCCTACACGCTGGCGACCCTGGCCAGTGATCGCGAGGCCCTGTTACAACGCATGAGCATCCGCACTAAAATCAGCGCCGATCCTCTTGGCGGCCTGGATGAGATACTCAAGGGAGCGGTATCCGCTGCCGGCTTTGGTCATGCCGGTAAGGCCGGGGAAGGATATGTCCTCGATGCAACACTCACGCTAAATGAGACCCGGGATGCGCAGGGCTGGTACTGGCAGCGTGGCACCCTGGAAATCAGTCTCCGTCAAGCTTTAGAGCGTGAAGAGTTCTTAATCTACTATCAGCCGCAAGTGAACTTTAAAACAAAAGAAATCACTGGTTTAGAAGCTCTTCTCCGCTGGCAACCTCCAGGAAAATCAGCTCTGGTACTGCCAAACAAGTTTATCCCCCTCATGGAAGAGACCGGGTTAATTGTGTCCGTTGGTGAATGGGTCATCCGCAAAGTCTGTGAGCAGAGTAAAGTCTGGGACCAAGCTGGTTTTCCCCCATTACGTATTGGGATAAACCTTTCCCCACAGCAATTAAGGCAAAAGGGTCTAGTAAAGGTTGTTCGGCAGATAATAAAAAAAACCAAGGTTGACCCAAGCCTTATAGAGTTTGAACTGACTGAGAGTACGATCATGCAAGATATGGATAAGTGTATCAAGGTTTTAAATGAACTGAGAAAGATGAAGTTTAATATTGCTATCGATGACTTTGGCACAGGCTATTCCTCCCTAAGCTATCTAAAACACTTTCCTATAGATACACTCAAAATCGATCAGACCTTTATTCAGGACTGTATCAATGATCCCAGGAATATAGCCATTGTAACGGCTATCATATCCATGGCCCAAAGCTTGAGCCATAAAGTTATTGCGGAGGGGGTTGAGACGGAAGAGCACGCCCGTCTTCTCAGTGAACATCCCTGTGACGAGGCTCAAGGCTACTTTTTCAGCTACCCCCTGCCCGCTGAAGAGATTACTTTATTGTTGCAAAAGAATAAAGATAAAAACGATTCACTCTGATAGGCCTCAAGAGGACTTAAGCCATTGTTTCTTAATTGTAAGTATGGATGGATAAAGATTCCAGCCAAGATATAGGCCATATTGCCAGTACAGATCATAATCCAGGAATATGGATGGCATCATAGACGCCAATGCAGGTCTCATAAATAGATACAGAGAGAGGACCAAGACCCCCGTATTCCTATAAGCCACTCCCAAAGCGATTAGAATGAAAGGCGCCCCTTCAAAGAACGGTGGATAAGCTAATGTAATTACCAGCAGTGACCAAAAGACCTTCCCAATGAACTCTTTGCGGATAAAACTCTCCCAAATGATGATGGATAAGGCTAATGAAATAAAGGCTAATACCAAATAGTCATGAAGCGTCCCGTTGCTTTTGGGTATAAAATGGATGAGGGCTTGAATGAAGTCTGAGCCAATGGTTTTTGAGGCGATGAACTCCTTGACTTTGGGTAGATTCAGGAATCCAAAGGGTATGAGGAAGGCGATCAGGCTAAATCCCCTTAGAGAACGGATTGCCATGGGGAGCAACAGAAAGCTGAGATCATAGAATCCAATGGAAAAGCCCAATGATAGTGCGGCCCAAAATCTCTTCTGATAAAGTAATAGTACTCCCGTTAGGATGACCAGGAAGGCCCAGAGGATATAGGGGTTCCAATGACTGTATATTTCCTGTATGACAAATGGGTTCCATAGATATAGAATGATATATACCTTATTGAGTCCCTGTTTTTTGAGTATCATTAAGATAAGATAGGCTGTCAAAGAGTCTATCAGGATAGTCCCTATTTCAAACAGGGGAAACGAAGACGTGACATAATCAAAGGATTGACTGAAGAGAAAACCCACCCAATCATGATCTTTAAAAGCGCCAGGTTGTGAGAATGAACCAGAAGGCAGTCCGGTTTGATAAATAGCTATTATACGTATAATTACTGCGATTCCAAGGATTAGATAAAACCTCTCGGCTCCCTTCTTTCCTTTTATAGAATATAGTATTAGAATACTTGAGTAGATAAGTCCTTCAATGAATAGGGTTCCTGACGCCCAGAAGCTGCTAAAAGTAAGGGTGACAAAAATGATAAGAAGAATCCCCAAAAGGAGATCCAGTTTGACCCAATTATCCTTCAGTATATGGGATAGATTTGAATAAAACGATTTTAGCTTATTGATGGATGATTTCTCTGTCATAAGATCCAGGACTAAAGCTCATAGGTGACACGAACCATGAAAGAGTACTTCCAATCATCCGTTTCATCAATTGATACTGTGGTTCCTGGAATGGGAGTGCCATTCCCTTCTTTATGGAACTTGAACAGTCCAAAGAGAAAGTGAAATCTTAAAAGATGATTCTTGGTGTGAAAGGCCAACGGAAACCAGCTGACAGATGGGATTAATGATATACCCTCAATTTTCCCACTATAGGCACCAAATCGCTCCCTATCCTGCTGAATGTTCTGATAAAAGAAGTCGAAGCCAAGACCCAGCCAATGCATGGATCTTCCAAAACCCCTGGTTTCCCCTCCCAGATTAAGGAAATGGGCCGTGGCATCTTCAGCCAAAAGCCCATTGGACCATGAGATAAGTTGATAATTGAGATGCATGAAGTATTGTTTATGCCAGGCTATCCCTAATCTGGCTAAGACAGTATTCTGTTCAAAGGAGACAGTCCAGGCATCGAAATCCCCCTCTCGTCTGTGGTAAAGGACTTCAAGGCTATAATCCACATCGTTCTTGTTGAGACGGAAGAATAAACCTCCCATAGTAGCGTATGTAAAGGCTGAACTAGGTGTAAATCCTCCAAGGGCTGCCTGACCAATGGCTGGAAGGTCACTTAGATTCTTTAAAACATCTTGCTCTCCTTTTGGGATGTTAAACTCAAAGTAGAACATGAGACCTAAAGCTAGTTCCGTAGTTCGATACAGATGAATCCGTTCGGAAAACCCAATACCATAATCCCGTGTGGTGGGGTATAGAACTTCCAGGGTCGAGTCAGAGGTAGGAGCAACACTCGAAGGGAAAAGAACTTTTATATCGACAGCATTAGACAGGAAATCCCCATACCATAAGAGATAACTTGTGATGTATTGTGTACTAGAGAATATCCTATTGCTTAGAATCAGGGTAAAACTGCTAAACACTTCGTTTTTATTTACAAATATAGAGTAGGAGCTCCCAGATGTCAGGAATGAAAGGAAGTCAAAGGGCTTAAATTCAATAATAAAAGGAAAATCCGTATTGATCAGGTGCCTGTCGCTTAAAATGTCATTACTTTTTGTATAAAGACGAAGGTAGCCTAGATTCAGGTTGAAACGGTAAAGAGGATCAATACTATCATTACTTCCTTTGCCCACATAAGAATCCAGGCTGGTGGGAGGAGACCATTTACTGATAGATAGTTTTGCTTTCTTAAGTCCTGCTTTTGGTTTACGAAGTTCTATAGAATAACAGGGGATAACTGAAAGGCTCAATATTAGGGTCACAGCTATTTTCATGGATCTTCGCATAATAACTCCCTGCTATACTCACGTGATTTAAAGGCTGAAGTCTTTTACCTTACCTGTAGGGGCGAGTCGCCCCTACAGGCCGCCCCACCACTATCTTTTGCATCATTGACCTGTAACAGGAGCTATTAATTAACATATGAACACTGACTGGCTGGGGTTCGAGTATCCATGTTACGGCCTCTATTGATGTGATCTTCGATCTCAGCCGCACAACCCATCATCCGTCCATATAAAAAGGCCGTGAAAGCAGATGTTTCCAGGTCTTCCTCTTTGAATTGTCCTGCTATATAGGGAGCCCACAATATTTTTAAAAGAATCACGGCGATTACGGCGTCCACATTGACACAGTAAACATTTTTGGAGACTCCTGTCTTATAAAGAGCCTGAACCAACTCCTGATAAAAGTCATGAAAGATATTGTAGGAGCCTTGTTTTTCAAAAAGCTCCTTGACATAAACTTCCCGTGGATCATAATTCACCTCTTTATTTTTAAAAACAGGGTGATTGACACAAGGGATTTTCCCATAAGAGATGTTACCCACTTCCTTTTGTAGCTTTTTATAGTTTTTGTAGTCCTTGGCATACTTGGTGGCAATCTCAGCCAGATTGATTTTATGACCCTTATTCCCAGGGTCTTTAACTCCCTTATTCTTGAACTGATCAAGCAAAAAAGCCATAGCCTCATATCCGTTGCCTCCATGGGCGAATCCCGTATGGGTCATAAACCCTAAGAAAGCTTTATTGATCTGAACACGTAAAGGGTCTTCCGGCCCATCGGCACTCACGGCTCCTTTGGCTCCCTGGGCGGAGATTGTCCCAGGACCATTACTGATAATAAGTCCCATCAACACACTAAATGAAAATAACTCTTCCTTATTGGGTTTACGTCCCACAATAGATAGAAAAGATGTCTCACCAAAGCTCCAGCTCGTCGAGATCTCTTCGTTGCTAACTCCAACAAACGAATCAGCTGTGTGACGTTCTCCTTTTACGCTAGCTCCAACCATTGTGCTGTAGAGCATGAAATACCAGGGAATATTGATCAAAGTCATCTTGGACAAACGTTTTCGCATAAGAGAGGACCAGCCCACCGTTGTAGCAATGGCGGCCAAGAGAGTGTCGCTGCTGAGTTCCTGTCCAGAATCTTTTGCCAGGTCTTTCACAAAGTCCACAAACACAGATCGTCCACTCAGTTGATCTATAGCCTTTATCATAAGTTTAGCGCGGGAATCGCCTTCCTCATCGGCCAGGATAGCCTTTTTATCAGCAGTCTTAAGCTGAGAGGTGTAGTCCGCTTTTGGATCACTGGGATCTGTTATTCCACTATGCTGAAAGGCCTCAATAAGTGCTTCTACTACCTTCTGAGCCTTATCCACACGATTCTTTCCCAGGATTCCCAAGGCAGACGAAAGAACAGTATTGGGAGAATTACCTGCCTGACGGGACGCGTCCGAGGCGACCAGTATGGGATCTCCGTTCAGGTTGACATATGCGTTAAAAGCGATATTGGCCAGCTTTTCACTGTATTCATCAGGATATTCCCGAATGAGAGCCATGACAAGATTCGCTTCTACAGAGTGTTTTGTAGCGTCCAGGATGGAGATGTTATGAACACGTGTCACCTGAGTCTTTGGGTCCATCATGGAAGCGCCGCTTGTATCTTTTAGGGTCTGACGGGGAAAGGTCGCTCCCACCAACTGATTCACTGCTTCGATCTGACTATTATAAGGAGCTACGGC
>ENA-ORDP01001887-ORDP01001887.1-marine-sediment-metagenome-genome-assembly--contig:-NODE-1887-length-10800-cov-7.319591_pt1 | contig 10800 bp, 14 predicted proteins | sample MGYA00248627_ERZ508539 | MGnify/ENA primary metagenome ERZ508539 (study PRJEB26208, sample SAMN05571518) | marine sediment metagenome | biome: deep sea; feature: Hydrothermal vent; material... | reverse complement strand
TTACCTAAGCTTGCATCGCATGTTTCACGATATCATTTAAGAATTAACCACTACCCATAAAGGTACGTAAAGTTCCACTTGTTCAATTGGCTTTCTATGTTAGCTACGATTCATGAGATTATTGATCCAGCCCTTTAACAAACGGTCGTTTACAAAAGCTTTTTGGAGTTACTCTATTTTAAGGGTTTTCCTCTTGCGAAAATCTATTTCATAATTAGATTGAAAGGTAATATATTTTTGCAAGAAAGATCATTCGAAATTTTCTTCTTAATCCATCCCCCCAAAATTAGTGGCCTGATATACAGGTAAAATGGGAGGACAGGAATGACTATATTAATATGGATTACAATAGATTATAGAAAAACAAGTGGAACTTTACGTACCTTTATGTAATTTGACCCCCAGTTGTTGACGCAACGCCTCTCATGCATTTTTATAAGCCCCTTCAAAGGTGAGGCTTGTGCTATCGTTGTGCAGGCGCTCGGTTTGAAGCGCATGCACATCAATAGCCGTTGCCGTCAATTCTGTCATTAAGCTTGGGCGATCCGCTTCAAATAAGCCATCCAGGGTACGGCCTAATCGGTCATCGTTGTATTTTGCGGCCTCAACCATCGGCTCAGTGACACCATCGAGATAGGATCCCAGCCAATCAGCCACTTGATACAAGGGACGTGAGGCGCCCACGGTATTCATCACCATGACGCAGAGCACTTGTGCTGGGGCAATGTCAGCGTTATTTTTGTTGGACATATACTTGTCAAAGAGTGAGGACAAATTAAGTTCATCGAGGTAATATTTGACGAGGGGGAGAACATCCAATTGTTTGATGCGGGTATCGGGGATGAGCGGTGTGGTCATGGCAAGCCTTGTGTTTTTTGTTCAAGTTGATCGTTTTCATAAAGACCGTTTTTTAATCCGCAGTTTTAACAATTGTTTTGGTGAAAGCATACAAATAAGTGATAAAAAATGCCGCTGCAACAAGTGGTGTAGCAGCTGGTATGAGCCATGCGGCTGCTAATGCGATATTGATTAAGCCAACCTCAGTGGTTGATTTGGCTCTTCCGCGTAAAAGGCCAGGCATGTTGTACGGCATAATCATCGATATGGAATGTAGTAAAAATAAAGCAAGCAAAAAGGGTTCAGGTTCGAAACTAAAGATTGACGATAATAGAAGAACAAGTAACAGGTGCCGCATGAATTCGTTGGTGGGTGATCCAGTGCTTGGGGGCGTTTCTGGACTCAGTCGGGAGACGACCCGAAGGATGAGTGAGCCTGCCGCAATCGCGCATGCGACCATGAGAATACCACCAAAATGAGCGCCTACTGCAAAGAGTATAATGACATGGGCCACCGCATCACAAACGTTATCTAGATTCGCACCGAATTGACTGCGGATATTTAGCTTAGTCGCTAAAATTCCATCAAGATCATCCATTATGTTATTGAAAATAATTAACGGAATTAAGTAAGTATATCCATCATCGAGAAATAACAATGCCAGGGGAAGTACACCAAGAAGTGATATGACATTGGCGATATTCCGATAAAAAAAACCAGCGGTCTTGTCATTCATTTTGTGTGGGTTCATTCGAGGTCAGCACAAAAAAATGATTTTCTAATTTTGGAAATGGAGCGCCGAAACAATGCTTCGGCAATCGTTTGATACAAGGATTTCCCAAACGTAACCCCCAATAAGTCAGGTGTCCCACCACAGAAAGTGCTTGCAGTGATTTGGGTACCCATCGCTTCCATTGTTTAATTAATTCACAACCCCTTTGCATAAAAATATAGGGCGTATTTATCTTAACCTGTTGGAGGGTCAATCCACATTGTTTGAAGAGGTGTTGGTACTCCGGTACAGAACGATAAATGACCGGATAAGCCTTATCTTGGTTGCGCAGTGTATTACCTTGCACCGTGGATTCACGGCATAAAATGATTCCACCGGGTTCAAGACATGTCACTAATTTTTTCAATAAGAGGAGGATGTCACTTTCGTCTAGATACATTAACAGCCCGCCGAGAAAAGCGACGTTGTAGGATTCATTGGGTTTAAACGCTAAAGCATCACCGTGAATCGCATGAATATTAGGATAGGCAATACAGCGTTTTTTTAGTGCTTGATAGAGTGTGTCGCTGCGTTCTACGGCGATGACGCGAGCGAAGTGGCGAGCAAACGTTTCCGCCCAATGCCCTGCGCCACTACCCAAGTCAAGTATGGTGCTATTTTGTTTGATATCGCCGAGTAAACTTCTAACAATATCGGATTCGCCTTGGAAACGAAAATGGCCTGCACTCACTGGGAAACCGAAACCATCCATCATGTAGGGGCCAAGAATCGAAGGCTTCACATTGACCCAATATTGCTTAACTGATGCTTGATCAATTTCACGCATGGGTGGGCGCTAGTTCGTTGTCAATGGAAAAGCGGTCACGGTGGGACCGAAAGAGGCGAGTGAGTTTTTCAGCGGCTGATAAATCGATCATTGAATCAATTTCATACCATCGATGCTCATTGAAAAAAACGGCACCTAACGACAGTGATCCATCAGCAATCATATTAGCGAAAACAACTTCGTAATAGTCGTTAAGGTGTTCAGCATGAATGTGGTGGTTCAATTGTTTTTCGATTTTGTGCCATGAGGGTAAGGAAAAGCTGTAGAGATTAACGGTTTTATATTGAGGGTTTTTATGATGGATATGTGGTTTTAGATGGAAAGTCGTCACTTTTTTCGATGAGTTAAGTTCTACCGTGGTACCATTCATCCATGGTAGTCGTTTAGAGATAGCAATTTTATCCGGCTGCATCATGTCGTTTAGCATCGAAAATTCAAAGATCAGATCACTTTCTATTAACAGAAAAGGTTCTGATATTTGTTGCCTGGCGAGCCAAAGCGAGTAAATGTTGTTGGTTGTTTGGTAGATGGGGTTAGTGACATAATCGACTTGCATATCGATGGCTTTTTTTTGTAAAAAGTCACGAATACGATCCCCTTGGTGTCCAATCACTACGATTAATCTTTTGATGCCTTGTAAGCGCAAAATATGAATCAATCGTTCAAGGATAGAGTAGCCACCGACCATGGTGAGACATTTTGGTGTTTTCAGTGTCAACGGGCGTAATCGAGAACCGGTTCCCGCCGCAAGCAAGAGCGCTGTTTTCGTTCGATTAGCCTGGCTCATTTTTGTTTCTCCACAAAAAACTGTGGGCCGCAGGTAGGATAAACGCGTTATAGTTAGGACAATTATTTTTTGTTGTCACCATTTGCTGTCTTTCTCATTTTCAATGGGTGGATTACCGTGATCATTTACGGCATAATAAACGCTGGAAAATAATTCATTCAAAATATAGTTACGCCGCTTTGAGGTCAATATTTTTTCTTGATTTTACGCGATGCGTATTAACTATATACCGAGTGCTAAACCGTACTCGTCTATACACTGGTGCGTCGGGATTAGATTTTAATCTTGCCATGATTAACGAACTACAATACGTTAAGATATCCTTATCATAGATTGTTGCTCCACCGATGACAGATGGTATAATTTCAATTGTAATTGATTCAGACTTTCCGTGTTGTTGAACATTGTACTTAAACAGACGCACTTTGGTATCTGCTCGTTTTGCTAAGGAATAAAATGGGTTCTCGAGTGACGGCATATCAATCTTTACAGAAAAACAAGGCTCACTTTTCACAACATAGAATTCACTAAAATTTTCTGCTGTCGTCTCGACGGATAGAGTTTCCTTGGCATTGTTTATCTGTCGCCTCGCTTTGGCGGCTATTGCTTCAATTTTTCCTATGAGTGCATTCTTCCTCGATTTGTTTGTGTCTATTACTTTGTTCATATTTTCTCCACCCGCTTTGATTTAATCAATTTCCTTGCAATGGTGTTTCACTGCCCTTGCGTTAATGAAGCCCCAATCATTTATTTTATAAATTCTCTGGGTTTTATCCCAGGAAATATCAACACCAAATTGATTCCTTGCTGTTACGATTATTTTCTTTACATGTGCACGAGAATAACCCGTACTATTCTGCAATTCTTTGTTTGATACCGATCCCTTACTTGCATATATCTTAGAAAGAATTGTCAAAATAGGACTCAATATAACCTTTCTATCTCCACGGTAAAATACAATTGTATCTCTGTTTTTTGTCATTATTTTAGTTGTGCCTATACATGTAATCCCAGTACAACGCAATTTAATCCTAAATTTAATGGACAGCAATTAGAGGCCGGTATTATAAGCCATGTAAAAAAATATATACACATGAAATAGAATTATTTTTACGTTTTTCGTCGAGTGATTTTTATTCATTTATAGTGGATTAATTGAGCGGATAAGTTCTGATGAAACGGTTGATCACGGAAAGCCGGTGTAATGGCGAAAATAAAGCCATATTGTATCAAGGCCATAGGAGCCCTCAGGGCGGCGATTGACGCCCTCGCCATGATATGAGACGTCTTGATCTTTTTAGCGGCCCTACGACGCTCTGACGTGTGCTTACGAGGATATTTACTTGGCTGGTTCGCCTCATGGCATGGTTGGAACGGATTTTCGACCGAATGGGCGTCATTAAAAAATATCTCGACACCATTGCCCGAGCAGCCATTGTGGCATTAAGTGCGTTTTTTGATTACTTAGCTGGATTGTGCGAAGAATCACCATCGGCTTTTGGGCTTGCTACAAGCGCTCTGAACGACGATTTTCCTGAACGGGTCGCTGAGCTATCCGTTATCGCTAAAGAGACGGGAGCGAAAGCCTAAGGGCGTCTCTCGATGGTCTTAGGGTTGAATTCAACTCCTAGGGTTAGAGGACATCCCTTTCGCTGTCATAGTTAACCTGTCTTGTATTTTTCAGATATCGACGGGGTTGAACTTTAGCCGTTTATTTTTTATGGGTATGAGCGTAGCGAATGATCGAATGGGTTGAGTGAAGTCGAAGACAAACGAACTCGTTCAAATTTCAACCTTCGCAAACGAAATCTATATAATATAAGGATTACTCTTTTGATTAAATGATTAAATAAAAGATTGAAAAAGAAAAATGCAAAAATTGTGCCAAGTGTAACATGTTGTTTTTTATAAATAAATATGTATATTTATACGGATAACCATCTATGCCTGTGTGCCTCGGATGCCGTGCCTATATTTTATCCACTACATGGTAAAGCTGCCACTTTCATTCTCTGAACCTTCACAATATCACTGTCTATTTCATAGCCAACTAAAAAACCAATTCCTACAAGCTCATCAAGCGCTGCCTTTAGCAAACGTTTAAACCCTGATTTCCGTTTGTTCCGACTTCCCGTGAGCTGGCGCAAGGTTTCTAGCTTCACAGGAAAAGGTTCGCGGTGGCTACTGTAAAAAGCATGAAGGGCTTGAGCTAAAGGTTTACCTCGTAATGCAAGCCGTTGCTCCCAATTAATCGCCGTCCATTGAGTTTCCCCATAAAGGCAGATAAGTTTAGAATTGAGGCTTATCTCGTAATAGTCAGTAATTTCGTCTTTAATACCATCAATGATTAAAGACCCAAAATATTTTTTTTCTTCATGGGTAATTTGCACCAAACAACCCGCTAAGCGCATAATTCCACTATGTAAAGATTTATGCTGTGTTCCCCCTGTCGGCATATCCATAGCTCTTAGAATACTATGTGCAGTAAAGGTACATTCAGTGCTTAACGGATAATTTCTCGCCATATGAACCAGCGTTTCCCATAGGGTCAAATCTTCTTGGTTGAGCTGCTCCCCTCGGAACTTAATCGTTATCCCTTTTTGGCTATAAATAACTTCATCTTTTAACCATTTTCTATCTTTACTCTGAATCGCCGAAAACAACGCCGAACGCATAAAGGTATTAGGTGTTCCTCGCTTTGATTCAGACCATAAAGGAAGCTGCATCACGTTGCTTTCCCTCTTCTCGGGTCAAATCCCCCAAAGGTACGTAACGCGACATAGCGCGTTCATTTTCTCCTATCTCATGTTTGTGTTCCCAAAACGGTTTAACGCTCCATTCTTTATATCGATATTTTGGAACATTGTTTCGGAATAGAAAAACAGGGGGGTTTCAGCTATTTTTATTCTCAAATTCGAGCATTCCTAAAACGGCCGTTTAAAGAACATGGAAAGAGTAACAAAGCTCGGCTCCCAAAATCACAGCCAGACCGCACTCTAAAAATGGGGGATGGAAAATCGCTTGAATGTATTTACAAACATAGAGTTTGTGAAATTCCTATGTCGCGTTACGTACCTTTGGGGGATTTGACCCAAAGCAGATAGGCGGGGTATAATTCCTCCATACTATAAGAAACCTCGGTTTTTCCTTCTTTCTTAACCACTGTGTCTATAAAGTCTCGCAGAAATTCGGTCATCTCCTCCGCATTAAATTCGGGTGTATCTATTGTCATATAATTTTCCTTTTTCAGTAAGCTATTTAATAAATTCACCGCGGCTTTTATAACATCGAATCAACCTTGATTGTCGCGCCTTTTTTGAGGTGATTTTGTGCTTGTGAATATGGATTATTCATCGGATTCAGGCCGTCAAGTTTTCATGAGTTAATAAGGAATCAGTTGATGAGTTGCTTTGCCATTACAGAAAAAAGGATAAATGCTAAATACGATAATCATTGACAAACCTCACACAATATCACATAAACTCACATTCAAGTTATGTGCGATTGAGAAAAAAATGGATTGGTCAAATTTTCGGTTAAATAACAGATTGTCACTAAAGCTAGATATTGTTGAGGAGGTTTATGCACTTTTATCGAAGATAGATGCGGTTAAAAATAGTTGGACAATCACGGGGAAACTACTGCCTCAAACAATAGAGCGACTCACTCATAGCGTTATCGTGACATCCACGGGTGCATCAAACCGTATTGAAGGTAATCAACTCAATGACAATGAGGTGGAAGCACTTTATAAAAACTTGCATATCAAAAAATTTAAAACGCGCGACGAACAAGAAGTGGCGGGTTACCTGGAAATGCTGGAACGGGTATTTGATCACTATGCGCAAATCCCTGTCACAGAATCCTCCATTCTTCAACTCCATAACGATATGATGCGGTACAGTGATAAAGATTCTCGCCATCGAGGACAATATAAATTTGGCTCTAACCGTGTTGAAGCAAAAGATCAAGGCGGCAATGTTATTGGCGTGATATTCGATCCAACGCCCCCCCATCTTGTTGCTAAAGAAATGCAAGAATTGATGGCGTGGTATGAATGGTCAGTCGTGAATAAATATAAGCACCCGCTTATTTTAATCGCAAATTTCATTTTTGAATATCTAGCGATTCACCCTTTCCAAGATGGTAATGGAAGAACCAGTCGATTATTAACAAATCTCATGCTACTGCAACAAGGATATTATTTTACTTCTCTGACTTCCCATGAAAAACTCGTAGAAGCGAATAAGGCCGATTATTATATTGCATTAAATAAAACACAAGCCACATGGAAAACTGAACAAGAAGATATTTCCCGTTGGTTATTATTTTTTCTGAAAGTTGTTTATCAGCAAGCAGAACATGCCCTAGCACTTCTAGAGGAAAGAAGTATTGATCACCTACTGTCTCAAAAACAACTGACGCTATGGCAATGGGCAAATGCCACACCTAACAAACAATTCAGTCGTAAAGATGCCGTAGAAGCTCTTGGCTTTGCCTCAAGAACGACTGAATCTATTATCAAGAAGCTCCTCGATATGAAAAGGCTTGAAAGACTCGGACAAGGTAGGGCAACACACTATAGGGTGGCCGAGTGATATTCAACACATAGTGCTTCTAAGCACCCTCTCGCAACTGAATCTATGGTTAATTGGGCTCGTGATTTGGTTGGAACGTATTTTCGAGCGAATGGGAGCGATTGAAAAATACTTAGAAGCGATTGGCCTAGCCATCGTGGTTTGGTAGTGGTTAAAATATAAATGATATCGACTAATCATTAATGCATGCAATCCAAACGTTAGCAATCATTAAAAATTGTATGAATATCAAGTAACTCTAGAAATTAAAGTGTCTTTCTCATCGGGCCTCTCTGAGACTATTTTTCTTTGAAATTCGTCATTAATTGCATCGCACCATTTAGAACTTTGCCACTACCCGTGGTTTTAGACGGATTGCTCGATTACCTCGCTGAATTGTGCGAAACAGAACCTCCTCCTGCGATGGATACTTCTGCTCTCAATCACGATTTGCCTGAAATGATGGCCGAATTATCGGCCATGGCTAAGGGAGGGGGAGAAGCCATTACCTAAAAACGGCTCAAATTTCATGGTGACTTTAGGTAAATCGTGATGGATATTTAACCGGCAAGACCATTCTCAACCACAAAGCTTGCTAGAAACGCGCTCACCGCGTTTTTTCACTTAACCCATGCTAAGGCACCAATTTGCTCGGTACGTCGCTTAAACACACGGTAGTGGGCTTTTAATGCGATGTTCTAGTGGTCTCAGTGATTGAATTCCAAATCAGAAGATGAAAAAAATCAATATTGCACAATAAAGACTGCTTTTTAATCAGTTTTCAGTTTTTGACTGAGTCAGGATTTATTCACTCACCGTTGGAGACGGAAGGGAACCCTGCTCAACGCACGATGGTTAAATTCAACTCTGAGGTTTCCTTTCCCTCAATCGTTTTCATAAAGACCCTGACACGGTGTTTCAATCTTGTTTGTTGTGTGGGATGTATCGCTGGTATGTTCAAGCGGCATAATAAATATTGAATGCTGTGGCTTTAGCAATGGGTTTCACTGAGCTAAACCAAATCTTAGGTTCCCCTCGCTTTGGAGTGTACCGACCTGCTGTAATATCTAGCGTTCGTTGTTGGAATTGTTGTCTAGACATAATACCCACTTTTAAAACTGACATGATTTATTTTACCTTTAGGTTATCTAGCACTTGATTCAGTCGATTGAAAAAGTCTTGTAACAATTGTTCTGCATTCACGAATTCATAGGGTGTGCCTTTATCCCATGCTGTTTCGTGTGTATGGTCGTATTCGATAATACGTCCTTGGTATCTTTTTTTCTTTTTGTGTTTAACCGCGTGAGCGTTATCAAATCCTAAAATACGTTTGTTGTATTTATCATGGAGCGTTAAATTGTAACGAATGCCGTGTTGGGCGTTCTGGTGTAGCATTGATGGTCCACGCTTCAATTCGATACCAGTAACCGTTGTCTTCTGTGTACTCTGTGCCATGTAGTTCAAGTAGTACTTCTAATCCGGTATCTCGTTTCACGTTAAATTTTTACTTATCATCAGATGATAAGTTTAATGGGAGCAATTCAGAAACTCAAGTTCATCTTGGAAACCGCTTTAGCGGATGGATAGAGTAACCGCATTATTCAATATGAATAATGCGGTTTTGTATGAGCGCAGCGAATAATCGAATGGGTTGAGTGAAGGCGAAGCCAAGCGAACTCCTTGCTGTATAAATTTTGTTCGTTCAAATAGAAATCTATATAATTAAAGGAAGCTTTGATGAGCCTCTGTAATAAAGATTAGGTGGATTAGAGAAGATTAAAAAATTGCAAAAATCATGCCAATATAACATATTGTTTTAAATCATTAAATCGCTTATTTCACCAATACTTATTTGGAGGCTGGTGGGTCTAAGACCGTGCCTCGGTGGGTCTAAGACCGTGCCTGGTGGGTCTAAGACCGTGCCTGGTGGGTCTAAGACCGTGCCTCGGTGGGTCTAAGACCGTGCCTCGGTGGGTCTAAGACCGTGCCTCGGTGGGTTAAAAATTCACCACACATATAATACTCATCGTTTTATTGAATCGCTAGAGAGTGATTTTTGTACTCGTTTTACGCTCACAAGATCGCCTTCAATTTGATAGGATTGCAAAAATCCGATAGAAACAAGTGCCTCTAAAGCCGCTTTTACCTGTCGCTTAAAATCCTTAAGTTGACTATTTTGACTCCCTGCCAACCCATGCAAAGTTGAGATCTTGACCGGATACGGCTCAAGGTGACTGCTATAATATCCATGTAAGTATTGAGCCAAAGGCTTCCGACGTAATGCTAAACGCTGTTGCCAGTCTATCGCTGTCCACTGGGTGTTACCGTAAAGTTTGATTAAATCACGGTTTAATCTTATGTTGTAAAAACTGGTGACTTCGTCTTTTACGCCCCCTTCAATCATTGAACCAAAAAACACCCTGCCCTCGTGCATAATCTCCACTGCACAGGCAGTAAGACGAATAATCCCACTATGTAAAACCTTATGGTTTTTCCCTCCTGTCGGCAATCCTAGTTCTTTTAAAATGCTATGCGCAGTCAAAACACATTCATTTCCTAGAGGATACGGCTTGGCAAGGTACGCCAATGTTTCCCACAAGGTTAAGTCCTCTTGATTCAACTGCATGCCTGTGTATTTGACCGTAATACCTTTCTGACTAAAAAGCGTCACCTCTTCCATATACATGCGGTCTTTGCCCTGGATAGCAGAGAATAGCGCTGAACGTAAGAAGCTATTAGGCGTTCCCCTTTTTACCTCTGGCCATAAAGGAAACTGAATAATCGAATTTTCATTTCTTTTCTTAATGGTTTTCCCTAATCGATTAAGGGTGTTCTGCAACTCATTTTGCGAATGATCATTTAAATCGAAAGTGTCCTTTAATTTTTTCACTAGTTTTCCTTGCATAAATAAATGCCTTCAAATGAAAATTCTCAGATACATCAACATTGATACGTTTTTTCTTTTCACCCTGAACTTCTTTTTTGGGTAGTGGTTAATTCTTAAATGATATCATATAATGGACTCTTATATATGAATCAA